>ENA-OZGJ01000345-OZGJ01000345.1-human-gut-metagenome-genome-assembly--contig:-NODE-345-length-12949-cov-8.378703_pt1 | contig 12949 bp, 10 predicted proteins | sample MGYA00244654_ERZ653654 | MGnify/ENA primary metagenome ERZ653654 (study PRJEB26926, sample SAMN06164964) | human gut metagenome | biome: ENVO:00009003; feature: ENVO:2100002; material: ENVO:00002003... | reverse complement strand
AGAAATTGATTGCTTCCAGTTCGGCTTTCATGGCAGCTTCTTCCTCATCTGTCATATTTTGGAATGGAGTCCGGTTCTTTCCTAAATCCAGCCCTATCAGTTTCATGATGCGTTTGCCGCCAACGATGTTTCCACGATAGTGACAGATGACATTGATAACTTCCTGCGCGAAATTCTGGCGTTCGCGTGCCAATTCCAGATCACCGGCTTTCCATGCTTCGATGATGCCTGTGAGTTCTTTGCCGTTATAGTTGGTTGTTCCACCGATACCGCCCTGTGCACCGCCCATAGCCAGACATGGAAGGATCGTTTCATCCTGGCCGTGCAACATGTCGAATTTGCCATTTTTATATAAACGGCATTGGTTGTATTCATACAGGCTTTCGAAAGTATATTTGATGCCGGCGAAATTAGGAATGCGACCGTCTACGGCTTCCAAGAATGCTACCATTGAGAGGTATGCTCCATTGAAAGCTGGGATATGATAAAAATAGAAAGGAAGTGCAGGAGCGCCGCATGCTATTTCTTCGCAGTATTTCACCAATTCTTCAATGCGTCCTACCTTCGGGAAAGGAGGTGCCATTGCTCCGATACCCCATGCTCCGATTTTCTGAGCGTGTTCCGCCAGACGTTTGCTTGATTTTACACAAGTGCTTCCTACATGGACAATGACTTTGAATCCTTCGGGTGCTACTTCCATCCAACGTTCAGCCAGTTTCATGCGTTCGTCTTCTGTCAGCATATAGCCCTCTCCGGAAGAACCATTGATAAATACGCCTTGAAGTCCGTTTCTAACCAATAGTTGGCAATAGGCTTCAATCGGTTCATAATTTACTTCTCCGTTCTCATAAAAGGGAGTAAAAGGTGCGTCAATTAATCCGTGAATCTTTTCCATAGCCTTTAATTTATTTGAAATGAATATTTTATATTACTTAATCATGTTGCGTGCAAATATATAAATGATTTATGAAAACAACAAGTGAAAACTAAATTTATTTATTAATAATCACTCTTTTAATAAATAGAAAGATGAATAAGCGACTTAGAAACGTTATTTAAATGTATATGGAAAATGGAATTGTTACAAAAAATGATAATTAGCTTACATCTTCTAAAATAATTTTTGAAAATTCTCTTTAAATGTGATTTGATTTCATAAAAAAATAACTATATTTGTGGACATTAACGGAATATTTTATTATGGGTGAGAATTTGTTGAAAGAAATTGAAAAGGGCTCAAAGATGGCTGTGATGAAGAAGAAAATCATTACCCATTATATTTATAATGGAAGCTCTACGATTACTGATTTAGCAAGAGAGATGGATTTAAGTGTGCCTACAGTTACAAAATTCATTGATGAAATGTGTGAGGAAGGTTACATTAACGACTATGGAAAGCTGGAAACCAGTGGGGGAAGACATCCCAGTTTGTATGGTTTGAATGCAGATTCCGGATATTTTGTAGGTGTTGAAGTGCGTCAGTTTTCCATTAACTTAGGGTTGATAAATTTTAAAGGAGATGTAGTTCAGCTAAAAATGAATGTTCCTTTTAAAGCGAAGAATACCCCTGAGAGTTTAGACGAATTGTGTAAGTTGATTAAACATTTTCTTCAAAAAGTCAGTGTTGAGAAAGATAAGATATTAAATATTAATGTAAATCTTTCCGGGCGTGTGAATCCGGATTTGGGATATAGTTACAGTATATTCAATTTTGATGAGCGCCCGTTGACGGATGTCATATCAGAAAAGGTGGGTGGTTATCGTGTTTCTATTGATAACGATACTCGTGCTATGATTTACGGTGAGTATATGCAAGGTGTTGTGAAAGGTGAGAAGAATATCATCTTTATCAATGTCAGTTGGGGATTGGGTATGGGAATTATCATTGATGGAAAGATTTATAAAGGAAAATCTGGTTTCTCTGGCGAATTCGGGCATAATTTTGGATATGAGAATGAGATTATCTGCCATTGTGGGAAAAAAGGATGCATAGAAACGGAAGTTTCGGGGGCTGCTTTGCATCGTATTCTGTTGGAACATATTAATAATGGTGAAAACTCTATTATCTCCAATACCAAGAAAAATTTGGAAGATTTGACCTTGGATGATATCATTGATGCGGTAAATAAGGAAGATTTGCTGTGTATTGAACTGGTGGAAGAAATCGGAGTGAAATTAGGTCGCCATGTAGCGGGACTTATTAATATATTTAATCCGGAGCTAGTCATTATTGGTGGTGCATTGTCACGTACAGGTGATTATTTGACACAACCCATCACTACAGCTATTCGAAAATATACACTGAACTTGATGAACCGTGATTCTGTTATTGTAGAATCTAAATTGAAAGAAAGAGCCGGGATCATCGGTGCTTGTATGTTGTCGCGCAGTAAACTGTTTGAATAAATATGGCGAATTAAAAATAAATAGGGGCTTATTTAAGCCCCTATTTATTTTTAATAGTTTGCTTTAGTGTTTCCCAATTTTCATTGAAGTCGGGCATGGAATGAAAAAGTAAATTCGCTCCTTCATTCAGTAACACATTGTCGTGCAATGGTCCTGTATTCACGGCGATGGTAAAAATACCGGCTGCAACTCCCGCCTGTACACCTAGTGGTGCATTTTCTATTACTAACGCTTCATTGGGTTTAAAGCCGCCTTTCTTTAGGGCCATCAGATATGGTTCCGGATTTGGTTTCCCATATTTCACATCAAAGGCGGTAACCATTAAGTTGGCTTGGAATATGCCCGGAAAATTATGATTCAATCGGTCCAATAACGAAGTTTGTCCCGAACCGGTTACTACCATCGGAGTCAGTCCTTCACTCTTTATTTTAGTCAATACTTCCAGTGCGCCGGGCATCCGTTCTGCTTTGGGGCATTTGTTGAATTCTTCAGTTTTGGCTTGGTAGATAGCTTTTATTTCTTCTTCAGTAGCATCATGCCCACGTTCCCGACGACTTACTATATTGATCGTAGATGCACCGGTACGCCCTTCGTGCATATAAGCTTCTTCTCGGCTGAGGCCGAAACCGAAGCGTTTCATTATTTTATGCCATGACTCAGCATGGTTGGGCATGGAGTCGAACAGCACGCCGTCCATATCGAATAATACGGCTTTCAAGTCGATGGATTCGTATCCATGAGTATGAAGATAGTTATTTATCGCTTCTTTAAACATAGAATAAATGTATAGTTATTACTTCCAAAGGTGTGACCGTTGGATTGGAACAAAGTGAAGAATCTGCAAGCATTTGATGGATGCTTTCAGATTCTTCACTGTTATTCGGAATGACATTGATAAATGGCATTCTGAATAGGTTCTTGATATTATAATCTAGCTTGGATAGCTTTAGACTCTTCTTCGTATCCCGGTTTATTCAACAAAGCAAACATATTTTTCTTGTATGCTTCCACGCCCGGTTGGTTGAACGGATTTACTCCCAGCAAATAACCGCTGATACCACAAGCTTTTTCAAAGAAATAGATGATTTCTCCCAGGTAGTATTCATTCAGTTCGGGTACAATTAGTCGCATATTGGGTACACCACCGTCAACGTGTGCCAGCTGAGTACCTAGTTCTGCCATCTTGTTCACTTCGTCTACACGCTTTCCTGCCAAGAAATTCAAGCCATCCAAATTTTCGCTGTCCGAAGGAACTTGAAGCGTATGTTCCGAGTTTTCGATAGAGATAACTGTTTCGAAGATAGTACGTTCACCTTCCTGAATCCACTGTCCCATAGAATGGAGATCGGTAGAGAAGTCGACGGCAGACGGATAAATACCTTTACCATCCTTACCTTCGGATTCACCGTACAATTGTTTCCACCATTCGTTCATATAGTGCAGTTTGGGATTGAAGTTTACCAAAATCTCAATCTTCTTTCCGTCTTTATACAATTCATTGCGGGTGGCAGCATAAACAGCGGCAGGATTTTCGGCAAACGGAGTAGCCGGACCACATATTGTTTCCATCGTGCGTGCGCCTTCCACTAGTTTCTCAATGTCAAATCCTGCCACTGCGATAGGCAGCAAACCTACTGGAGTAAGGACAGAGAAACGACCGCCTACATTATCGGGGATAATGAAAGTCTGATATCCTTCCTTGTCGGCTGTAACACGTGCGGCACCCTTTTTGGCATCTGTAACGGCAACAATCACTTTCTTCGCCATTTCCTTGCCAAGCTGGTCTTCACACTGTTTTTTCAGTAAACGGAAAGCTAAGGCGGTTTCTGTAGTAGTACCAGACTTGGAAATATTAATTACACCGAACTTTTTGTCCTTCAAGTATTCAGTCAACTCGAACAAGTAATCTTCGCCGATATTGTGGCCTGCAAAAACGATGACGGGTCCGTCTTGTTTTGCTTTCAACCATTGGAAACTATTGGATAAAGCTTCTATTACGGCACGTGCTCCCAGATAGCTTCCACCGATACCTGCTACGACTACTACTTCGCAGTTGTCGCGCAGAACCTGGGCAGTAGCTTTCAAGTCAGCCAAATGTTCGGCTGTTATAGACGATGGCAAATGCAACCAACCCAAGAAGTCATTACCTTTACCTGTACCGTTTTCCAATGTTTCCATGCAGGCTTTCACCTGAGGTTCGTAAGCAGCGATTGTTTCCTTAGAAACAAAACCGGCTACTTTGTCGATGTTTAAACTAATATTCTTCATTGTATCTGATATTTTATCTGAATGAATCAGTTAATAATTTAATCTCAATCATGGGCGAGATGCGTTCATATAAAATATTATAAACGGCATCTACGATAGGCATGTTCACGTGCAAGTGCTTGTTTAGCTCCTTGATACATTTCGTTCCGTAGTATCCTTCGGCAATCATTTCCATTTCTATCTGTGCGCTTTTTACGGAATAACCTTTACCAATCATGGTTCCGAATACGCGGTTCCGGCTGAAATTGGAATAGGAGGTAACCAACAAGTCACCCAGATAAGCGGAATCATCAATAGAACGCTCTACGGGATGTACGGTATTCAGGAAGCGGTTCATCTCTTGAATGGCATTTGAAATCAATACAGCCTGAAAATTGTCGCCATATTTCAGACCGCTGCAAATTCCAGCGGCGATAGCATAAATATTCTTCAATACCGAAGCGTATTCTATACCTGCCACATCCGGGCTTACAGAAGTTTTTATGTAATGTCCGGCCAGCTGCCGGGCGAATATCTTCGCCTTGTCAATGTCTTTACATCCGATAGTCAGATAGGAAAGACGCTCCAAGGCTACTTCTTCTGCGTGGCACGGACCTGCAATGACGGCTATATTCTCTTCGGGAACACCGTATACCTGATGAAAATAATCGGAAACAATCAGGTTCTCGTCAGGGACGATACCCTTGATAGCAGTGACAATGAACTTGTCCTTTATTTTGGTTTTCAGCTTTTTCAGGTGGCTTTTCAGATAGGGAGAGGGGGTAACGAATATCAGGGTATCCGATTCCTTTACTATCTTGTTGATATCTGAAGAGAAGTTGATGTTCTTTATTTCAAAGCGCACACTTGTCAGATAAGCCGGATTATGTCCCAAACGTTTGAATTCTTCAATTCGGTCGTCGCGGCGCATATACCAGTTGATTGATTCAGCCTGAGCCAAGACTATTTTTGCAATAGCCGTGGCCCAGCTGCCACCACCCATTATCGCTATTTTACCGGGCAATTTCATGCTTATTATTTATGATGGATAATTGACAATTGGAATAATTCTCAATCTTTAAATTCTCAATTCTCAATTTTCGCAATCCATCCGGCAACTTCGTCCACCGTAGGATTGGTTAGTTCCAATTTATATTTTTTGTTGATTCCGCAAATGTCCATATGCAGCTTCTGCGGATTCACTTCTTTCATATCGCTTACCAGGTTATAGCCTGCTTTCTGAATGACAGGAACCCAGTCTTCTGAAATTCCCAGTTCCATAAATTTGGCAGGAGTGTCTTTCGGAGTAATCTTTTCGGGACGCATCTGGGGGAAGAACAATACTTCCTGAATGGTAGACTGTCCGGTCATCAGCATCGTCAGACGGTCCATACCGATTCCCATACCCGAAGTGGGGGGCATACCATATTCCAGCGCACGGACGAAGTCTTTGTCAATAATCATAGCTTCATCATCTCCTTTTTCGCTCAGTCTCATTTGTTCTTCGAAACGTTCCAACTGGTCAATCGGGTCGTTTAATTCGGAGTATGCATTACACAGTTCCTTGCCGTTCACCATCAGCTCGAAACGCTCGGTCAAATCCGGATTGCTGCGGTGTATCTTTGTCAGCGGAGACATTTCTTTCGGATAGTCGGTGATGAAAGTCGGCTGGATGTAAGTACCTTCGCAGAATTCTCCGAAGATTTCATCGATCAGTTTGCCTTTGCCCATTGTGTCGTCAATCTCCATATTGAGTTTCTGGCAAACTTCTCGTATCTGTTCTTCGTTCATGCCTGTCAGATCATAGCCGGTGTGTTCCTTGATAGAGTCCAGCATGGTGACACGTTTGTACGGGGCTTTGAAGTCAATGATGTTGTCGCCTACTTTTACTTGAGTGGTGCCGTTTACATCCAGACAGATTTTTTCAATCATTTTTTCTGTAAATTCCATCATCCAGTTATAGTCCTTGTAGGCAACATATATTTCCATGCAGGTAAATTCAGGATTGTGCGTGCGGTCCATTCCTTCGTTACGGAAGTTCTTACCTATTTCATACACTCCTTCGAAACCACCTACAATTAGTCTTTTCAGGTACAACTCACTGGCAATACGCATGTACAGCGGCATATCCAGTGCGTTGTGGTGAGTTATGAATGGACGTGCGGCTGCTCCGCCGGCAATGGATTGCAGAATCGGGGTTTCCACTTCCATATAACCTTTTGAGTTGAAATATTCGCGCATAGAGCTATATACTTTACTGCGCTTGATGAAGATATCTTTTATCTCTTCATTCACAGCAAGGTCAACATAACGTTGGCGATAACGCAGTTCAGGGTCTTCAAACTTGTCGTAAGCGACTCCGTCTTTGTATTTTACAATAGGAAGCGGTTTGATAGACTTGGACAGTACGGTCAGTTTTTTAGCGTGGATACTGATTTCACCCATTTGGGTTCTGAATACGAATCCTTCTATACCGATAAAGTCACCAAGGTCCAGCAGACGTTTGAACACAGTGTTGTACATTTCTTTGTTTTCATCCGGGCAGATGTCATCACGGGTGATATACACCTGGATACGGCCTTTTGAATCCTGTAATTCGATAAATGAAGCTTTACCCATCACACGGCGGCTCATCATACGTCCGGCTACCGATACTTTGCGAGGTTCCTCATCATCCTTGAACTCAGCTTTTATATCTGTAGAAAATGCATTGGTTACATACTCAGCTGCGGGGTATGGCTCGATGCCCATAGCGCGCAATTCATTCAGACTGTTTCGTCTGATAATCTCCTGTTCACTTAGTTCTAATACGTTCATCCTGTTAAAACATTAACTCAATTTGTTGGCAAAAATACGAAAGATTTTGCAAAGTACCTCATTAAGACGTGTTTTTATTTCGATAAAGCCTGTTCTTGAGCCAGTTCGCACACCATAGATATCATGAACAGCACTCCGATTGCACCGCAGGCAATAATCAGGGCGAGATTAATCATACGGGCACGGAAAAGGGTGGAAGTATGCAGATGGGAAGCTGTGTATTCTTTAAAGAACAGATAAAGGCCCGGTACAGCCGAACTTGCCAGCAGAAAATCTTCAGGAATATGGAAAAAGTAAGTTTTGGTGAAACCGATCAGTGCCCAGTGGCAGAGAAACATGACGAGAAAGATATTGACTCGTTTGGAAAATGCCAGCAGCAGTCCGATGGTGAAAACCGCTACCGAACAAGGCATTACAGGTGAGGTCATCATGGGAAAGCTCATCCCCCTTATAATGGAGAAGAGTGGATAGGCCAATGGCAACATACAAAGCAGGACGGCTAGTGCGGTATGTTTGTGAGTCCGGTCAAAAGGGGTGTAGTTTACTTTCAGGTCATAAATCCAGAAGATGGCCATGATTCCCCAAAATCCTGCCAAAGCACTGTTATAACTTCTTGGTTCACAATAAATCATGTAATACACGGAAGCTATCCATACATTCAAGAATATGAGATATAACTTCATCGCTACTTTTATTTTTTTTGTGGGGCTTTTGAATAGAGAACAGGTTAAAATAATGCCGATAAGGGTGATAATAACTTGATAAATCCAGGTACCTGCATTGTAATGAGTGATTGTATCCCAAAAAATATTCATCTTCTTGATAAGTTGGTAGTTATTTTGGGTGCCAAAATTACGAAAAAATGATGGAATAGCCTATCTTTGTAGCGAATATATAAAAATAAGAGAAGAACGATGAAGAAGTTTATGAGTCTGATGTTGCTGGTTTGCGCATGTTTGCTGAGCCAGCCGGTGAAGGCACAACAGGTTACTCCTGATAATGCCGGTTATATAGTAAAGGTAGGGGATATGGCTCCCGATTTTGAAATGGAACTGACAGACGGACAGAAAGTGAAACTCTCTGATTTGCGTGGCAAGGTGGTGATGCTTCAGTTCACTGCCAGTTGGTGTGGAGTTTGCCGAAAAGAGATGCCTTTTATTGAAAAAGATATCTGGTTGAAACATAAGGATAATAAAGCGTTTGCTCTCTTTGGAGTGGATCGGGACGAACCTTTGGAAACCGTAGTGGCTTTTGCCAAACGTACCGGCGTGACCTATCCGTTGGCTCTTGATCCGGGAGCTGATATTTTTGCCAGATATGCAGACCGTAAAGCGGGCATCACCCGTAATGTATTGATTGACAAAACGGGCAAGATTGTAATGCTGACCCGTTTGTACAATGAAGAAGAATTCTCTTCTTTGTGCAAGAAGATAGATGAAATGTTGGGAGAAAAATAACAGATAATGAGAGGATCGGTACTATTTGTCACGTTTTTATTTTTTGTTCTATCACCGCTTCTGGCGAAGAAAAAGCCTCGTACCGGCAAAGAGGCATTATTTGGAAAGGAATATGCTACCTATCAGATTACATCCAATGAACTAAGCGGAGCTTGTTTTTATTTGGTGAGTGGTCACGGAGGTCCCGATCCTGGGGCCATCGGTATCTATCAGGGGCGTCAGTTGCATGAGGATGAGTATGCATACGATATTATTCTGCGGTTGGCACGTGAGTTGTTGTCACGCGGTGCGAAGGTGCATATTATCATTCAAGATAAGAAAGATGGTATTCGTGACGGTCATGTCCTGGCAAACAGTAAACGTGAAACTTGCATGGGAGATCCTATTCCCTTGAATCAGGTGGCTCGTTTGAAGCAACGTTGTGACTGGGTGAATAAACTGTATCGGAAAGATAAGAGCAGTTACAAACGAGCTGTATTTATTCATGTGGACAGTCGCAGTAAGGGACAGCAGACAGATGTGTTTTTTTATAACGCTCCTAAAAGTACGAAGGGTAGGCGGTTGGCCAATAACTTGCACCGTACCTTTGATAGGAAATATGACAAGCATCAGCCAAACCGTGGCTTTCGCGGAACGGTGAGTGAACGTAATTTGTATGTATTGCGTAATACGACTCCCGTAGCGGTGTTTTTGGAATTGGGAAATATCCGGAACAAGCGTGACCAACAACGGCTGGTTCTGAAGAATAACCGTCAGGCATTGGCAAATTGGATTGCGGAGGGAATAGTGAAAGACTATAAGCAAGGCAAATAGAATAGGGGCAACGGATGTGCTTTTGTTTTGCCAGCTTTGTGATGGTTGGGTGAGTTATAATCGGCAGAATGTGACTGGTGTTTGAGCTTGTGAAACTTCGAAATCAAGCCTTGCATATTAGAGTCGTGAAATAAAGAAAGGGAGTGACATTTTTTATCACTCCCTTTTCTTTTACTTGATTTCGATTTCCTCTTTCATGTCTATCTCCTCACCGTGAACATCGGTGAACCGATATTGCAGGAAGGCCAGACTTTGGTCTGGGATAATCTTTATTCCGAATCCGTATTTCATTTGCCATTTGCGCTTCAGGGAAACCAGACCCTGATTCACATATGCTGCGATGTACGGATGGATGTACAGCGTAAATCTCTTTATCTTCAATTTGTTGACCAGGTAGTCAATCTTACTCTCCAAAGTATCCGTAAAAAGGATGGATGGCTTTATGCTACCTTTCCCGAAGCAGGTGGGACAGGTTTCATTCGTGTTGACATCCATGGCAGGACGCACGCGTTGGCGGGTAATTTGCATCAATCCAAATTTACTGAGGGGCAGAATGTTATGTTTTGCTCTGTCTTTCTGCATGTTTTGGCACATACGTTCGTACAGTTTCTGCCGGTTCTCTGCTAGATTCATATCAATGAAGTCAACCACGATAATACCACCCATATCACGCAATCTTAACTGGCGTGCCAGTTCGTCGGCGGCACCCAGGTTTACATCCAGTGCGTTAGCCTCCTGCCCGTTGGCAGATTTGGAGCGGTTTCCACTATTGACATCCACTACATGAAGTGCTTCTGTGTGTTCAATAATCAGGTAAGCTCCACTTTTATACGAAATGGTTTTCCCGAAAGAGGATTTGATTTGTTTGGTAATACCGAAATTGTCGAATATGGGAAGCTGACCCTTGTACAGTTTTACGATTTCGGCTCGTTCAGGGGCGATAAGTGATACATAATCCTTAATCTCATGGAACACTGTTTCATCGTTCACATAGATGTTCTCATAAGACGGATTGAAAAGATCGCGCAACATGGCCACTGTGCGGCTGGTCTCTTCGTATACCAATGCCGGCAGTTTGGGAGCCTTCTGTACTTTAGTGATTGTTTCTTCCCAATGTTTCAGCAAGACTTTAAGCTCTGCATCAAGCTCGGCCACCCTTTTGCCTTCCGCTACGGTGCGTACAATCACTCCGAAGTTTTTCGGTTTGATGCTTTGCAATAACTGTTTCAGACGGGCGCGTTCTTCGCTCGATTTAATTTTTTGTGATACCGAAACCTTATCGTTGAAAGGGATTAATACCAAATAACGTCCGGCGAATGACAATTCGCAGGTTAGTCTGGGGCCCTTGGTCGAGATAGGTTCCTTTACAATCTGCACAATAACTTCCTGACCTTGCTGGAGGGTGGTTGAAACCGTCCCTTCCTTTTCAATATCAGGCAGCATAGTAGCTTTTGTGATGGGAAAAAGTTTTTTACGGTCGCTTAAAACTTGCTTCAGATACTTCTGATAAGAATGAAATTGAGGACCTAGGTCTAGATAATGAAGAAAAGCATCTTTTTCAAAGCCGACATCCACGAAACAGGCATTAAGGCCGGGCATTAGTTTCTTTACCCGTCCCAAATACATATTTCCCACATTGAAGGAAGCACTTCTCCCTTCTTTCTGAAATTCCACCAACGCTTTATCTTCAAGGAGTGCGATGGAAATCTCTTTGGGTTGTACGTCTACTACTAGTTCGCTTGTCACTTTTGTATTTTTAAATTGTTCACTTTTCTCATTAAACAAAGAACAAACCTGAAAGACTTTTGTTGCTTTGCAAGGTTTGTTCTTTATTTGTCGTCACAGACAGACTACAAATTATTTTTTGCTTTTATGTCTGTTCTTTCTTAGTCTTTTTTTACGCTTGTGAGTAGACATTTTGTGTCTTTTTTTCTTCTTTCCGCTTGGCATAGCTTCAAATTTTATGGGTTAATACTCTTGTTTATTATTTCTTTACTGATAATGTAAATGTCTTAGCTGGTTTAAATGCCGGAATATTGTGCTCCGGAATAATGATTGTAGTGTTCTTTGAAATGTTGCGAGCAGTCTTCTGAGCTCTTTTCTTCACTACAAAACTTCCAAAACCACGCAGGTACACATTTTCTTCTTTAGATAATGAATCCTTTACTGTATCCATGAAAGCCTCAAGTGTGGTTAACACTGTCACCTTGTCAATACCGGTATTTTTCGTAATTTCGTTTACGATATCTGCTTTAGTCATTTCGCTAAATAATTATTGTTATACTTATATCTTAATTTTTTGGACTGCAAATATATAGCTTTTCTCCCTCTTTAAGAAATATATTCAGAATAAATTTCCTAAAAAAAGCATCTTCTTCCATTTTCTTGGTTTACTTTTGCGGAAATATTGCATAGAATGCACTTTTATATAATACTGATATGGAGAATTTTAGCAGAAAATTGATAGATTGGTATAGGGAAAACGGGCGTGATTTGCCGTGGAGAAGGACAAAAAATCCTTATTTGATATGGATCTCGGAGATTATTCTACAACAAACTCGTGTGGTTCAGGGATATGATTACTATCAACGTTTTGTGGCCCGTTTTCCTGATGTGTTCGCACTGGCGGCAGCCGATGAGGATGAGGTGATGAAATATTGGCAGGGGCTGGGGTATTATTCCCGTGCGAGAAATTTGCATGCTGCGGCCAGAAGGATGGCAGAGGCAGGAGGATTTCCTGTAACATACACTGGGGTGCGTGCTTTGAAAGGAGTGGGAGAATATACAGCAGCGGCTATTTGTTCATTTGCTTACGGTATGCCATACGCAGTGGTGGACGGTAATGTGTATCGGGTGCTGTCCCGCTGGTTGGGCATTGATACCCCCATTGATTCGGCGGAAGGAAAGAAACTGTTTGTCCGGGTTGCCGATGAGTTGCTGGACCGTGAGCGCCCTGGTCTCTACAACCAGGCTATCATGGATTTTGGAGCTTTGCAGTGTACTCCGGTAGCGCCCGACTGCCTGTTTTGTCCGCTAAACGATTCTTGTGTGGCGCGTCTGAAGGGGATTGCCGGCTCTTTGCCTGTGAAGCAACATAAAAACAAGGTGACTAATCGTTATTTTAATTATATATATGTACGCATGGGCGCGTATACCTTTATACCTGTCTCTTATACACATCTCCGAGCCCACGAGACGCGTAGTAATCT
>ENA-OZGJ01000309-OZGJ01000309.1-human-gut-metagenome-genome-assembly--contig:-NODE-309-length-13676-cov-3.749945_pt1 | contig 13676 bp, 13 predicted proteins | sample MGYA00244654_ERZ653654 | MGnify/ENA primary metagenome ERZ653654 (study PRJEB26926, sample SAMN06164964) | human gut metagenome | biome: ENVO:00009003; feature: ENVO:2100002; material: ENVO:00002003... | reverse complement strand
ACGCGTCTCGTGGGCTCGGAGATGTGTATAAGAGACAGCAGCATGTGCTGCAGAAAAAAGATAACAAGACAGCATAATCCCTAACGTACACAAGAATTTCCTCATACGGATATAACCTCATAATTTTCTCTGATATCATTCAGTATAGTACAAACTTTTCTATATTCATACATAGGCGAGAAATCAATGACACAAGACATAATACCTTCTCTCTGATCTTTAATCTCCGCAATTGTTTCTCCGCAAAAATCATAGATGCGTGAATGACCTATATTAAACTCGCCGTCTTTAATTTCTCCGGATTGAGTCAGGGCAACCATATAACACTGGTTTTCTACAGCTCTTGCACCTGTAAGGTATTCCCACGGAATTGGCTTTTTAAGCCCCCAGGCTGCCATATTCACGAGTAAATCAGCACCTGCTAAACGGTATGCCCTGAATATTTCAGGAAACCTAATATCATAACAGATTGTTAAACCTATTTTTACACCGTCTAAAGTTACCATAACAGGAGATTTACCAACATTGATAAAATCACCTTCTCTACATCCGCAATAAGAGTATAGGTGATTTTTAGAATAAGTTGCAACAAGCTCACCTTGCCGATTGAATACAGGACAAGAATTTAAACATCTGCCATCCTCTGATTTTTCAATAAAACTCCCGCCCAGAATATTAACATTAAACTCTTTCGCTATTTTTGAAAGAAATTTTATTGTATCGCTGTTGGAAAGAGGTTCTGCACATTTCGGAAAATCGTCACAAGACCATCCGACAGTCCACACCTCAGGCAAGATAAGAAAATCACTATCCTCGGGCAAATCTTTTTTAACAATGCTGTAAACTTTGTCATAATTTGCAAATCTATCACCAATTACGGACTGCATCTGCAAAGCAGAAACTTTTATGACTTTTTCTTCTTCTTCCATAACTTATTCTTCTTTGCCTCCCTGTAAACATCAGGAATTCTTTTTTGCAAATCTTCAAGAGAAGATTTTAATTTGAGTTTAATATCCGCAATTTGTTCACTCGTAGCATCCGCAGGAACATATATCGGATCACCATAAAGGTTAACGATTTCGGCATAACCTATAGGTGCAGTCATTTTATCCCACGACGGCAGAGTAAAAAACATTTTATCTTCAGAATACCAAGTCATAGGTACAATCGGCGCACCAGATAACTGAGCAATTTTTATTGCACCATTTTTTATTTTATGTAACGGACCACGTGGTCCATCCACAGAAATAGAAACACACTCTCCGTCTTTCAACCTTTCAATCAACTGCATAGAAGCCTCAACCGCACCACGACTGTTAGAAGAACCTCTTGCAGTCCTAAAGCCGATAGCTTCACAACCTGCCGCAACAAGATCGCCATCATTTGAGGTACTAATCAAGATACTGACTTCCCCGTGGTTTGGAACTCCAAAAATAGAAAACTGATCGGAATGCCACATTGCATATACGCATGGGAATTTATTCGGATTGTTTATCTCCACAATATTGGTTAAATGCTTCTGTATCTGCATATAACCAACAATAATCCCTTTCAAATATTTAAGATTATCTTTGCTTACTAATCTAACCATAAAATGAATATATCACAAACTTAAATTTATGGCAAAAAGGAAATAACTGAATTCTCATCTCTTTGGCGTACTTGCGAAAAAAGTTTTTTGCAGTATAATCGGAGCAGATACATGTATATAATATAAGGAAAAAACAATGAAAGTTACAGTTGAAAATGAAAAAGAAAATTTAGTTAAATTAAATATTACAATTCCTGCAGAAGAAGCTACATCTGCTTATAATTCCGCAGTAAAAAGAATATCTCAGCACGTCAGCATCGATGGTTTCAGAATGGGCAAAGCTCCAAGAAATATGGTTGAAGCTCGTGTAGGCGTTGAAAGAATTAAACAAGAAGCTATTGAATCTTTGATGCCGAAAGTTGTAAATGATGCAGTTGCAGAAAATAAATTGGACTTAATTACACAGCCATATATCACATCTTATGACTTTGAATTAGGTAAAGACTTAAACGTTACTGTTAGTGTAGAAACAAGACCGGAAGTAACTTTGGGGGAATATAAAAATATTAAAGTTGAAGCCGATGATGTTCCGGAAAGAGAAGATGCTTACGACAAAGCTATTGAAAACTTGAGAAACCAATTTGCAGAAGAAAAACTTGTTACTGACAGAAAAACCATAGCAACAGATATTGTAAATATTGATTTCGACGGTTCTTCAAACGGTGAAAAAATCAAAGGCGGCGAAGCTAAAGGTTACAGATTAGACTTAGGTCATTCAAACTTCATCCCGGGATTTGCAGAACAACTAGTTGATAAAAACGCAGGCGATGAATTTGATATTGATGTAACTTTCCCTGCAGATTACCACGATGAAAAACTGAAAGGTCAAAAAGCTACTTTCAAAATCAAAATTAACGAAATTAAAGAAAGAGTTTTACCTGAAATTAATGATGAATTTGCTCAAAAAGTAGGGTTAGATAATCTTGAAGCATTAAAAGAAGATATCAAAAAACACCTTGAACAAACAAGAGAAAATGCAAAAAGAGCAAATGCAGAAAATGCAGTTTTCAAAAAAGTTATTGACGGCGCAAGCGTTGAAATTTCAGAAAGAATGATTGACAGAGAAGCTCAATCGCTTTTGGCTGAATACAAAAACAGACTTGCCGCTCAAGGTATCAGCTGGGAAATGATTACAAAAACTCAGAGCGAAGATGAAATAATGAAATCTATTCGTGAAGATGCCGAAAGCAGAATTAAAAATTCTCTTGTTATTGACAAAATAGCAAAAGAAGAAAAAATCACTCTTGCTCAAGAAGATATTACAAAAAAATTCAGCCAGCTTGGTGCAGCATACGGAATCTCTCAACAGGAAATCATCCAGCAAATTGGTAAAAACCCTGAAATTTTGAGTTCTTTATCTCAACAAGCAATGAATGATAAAGTTAAAGATTTCTTGATGAACAACAACAAAATTGAATACGTTGCTCCAAAAGAAGTTGAAAATAAATAAGACTAAAATTATAATGAAATAAGAAAGGGAAATTAAATCATGAGTTTTGTACCTGTAGTAATTGAACAATCAAGCAGAGGCGAACGTTCTTTTGATATATTCTCAAGACTATTGAGAGAAAGAATTATCTTCTTAGGAACTCCTATTGATGATATGGTAGCAAATCTTATCGTAGCTCAAATGTTATTGCTTGACAGCGAAAACCCGGAAAAAGATATTATGTTGTATATCAACAGCCCTGGCGGAAGCGTAACTGCAGGTTTTGCAATCTATGATACAATGCAGCACATTAGAGCAGATGTTTCAACAATTTGTTTGGGACAGGCTGCTTCAATGGGTGCATTCCTCCTCTCTTCAGGAACAAAAGGTAAAAGACTCGCACTTCCTCACTCTCGTGTGTTAATTCACCAACCGTTAGGCGGTGCGCAAGGTCAGGCTACCGATATAGAAATTCAGGCAGCTGAAATTATCAGAATTAAAAAATCTTTGAATGAAATTTTAGCTTCCAATACCGGTCAATCAATCAAAAAGATAGAAAAAGATACTGACAGAGATTATATTATGACTCCGGCAGAAGCTCTTGAATATGGTATGATTGATAAAATCGTAACCCGTGACGCTATTAAATAATATCAAATGCATTTAAAGAAAGGGTAAAAAATGCCAAAGCACGATGACAGCAGATTAAAATGTTCATTTTGTGGTAAATCACAGGATCAGGTAAAAAAACTTATAGCCGGACCTGAGGTTTATATTTGTGATGAATGCGTTGAACTTTGCAACGAAATTCTTGATGAAGAATTTTTCGAAAACAAGGACAAAGACGGAGAAAAATCCGACGAACTCAATGCTGAGAAACCTATTCCAAAGCCTCACGAAATTAAGGCTTACCTTGACCAATACATTATAGGGCAAGACGATGCGAAAAAGGTTCTGTCAGTTGCTGTATACAACCACTATAAACGTTTAAAACACAACAAGTCTGCTGATTTAAAAAATAATGTAGAAATCCAAAAATCAAATATTCTGCTTGTAGGTCCTACAGGTTCAGGTAAAACGTTATTGGCTCAGACTTTGGCAAAAATGCTTGACGTACCTTTTGCAGTTGCAGATGCTACAACCTTAACCGAAGCCGGTTATGTTGGGGATGATGTCGAAAACATCCTGCTTAGACTTTATCAAAATGCTGATTTTGATTCAGCAAAAGCTGAACGCGGAATTATTTATATAGACGAAATTGATAAAATTTCAAGAAAATCAGAAAACACATCAATTACCCGTGATGTATCCGGAGAAGGCGTTCAACAAGCGTTACTGAAAATGATAGAGGGTACAGTTGCACATGTTCCTCCTCAGGGCGGAAGAAAACACCCGCATCAGGAATTTATTGAAGTCGATACTTCAAATATTCTGTTTATTGTGGGTGGTGCGTTTGTAGGTTTGGAAAAAATAATTGAAAGACGCGCTCAAGTAGGAAGCTCTGTAGGTTTTGGAGCAAAAGCACCTATGTCACAGGCTGAAAAAGAAGCAAATGCAGCAAAATTGTTAAAGAAATTACAGCCGGATGATTTATTGAAGTTTGGTTTAATACCTGAATTTATCGGTCGTATTCCAACTTATGCCGTACTTGACCCACTTAGTGAAAAAACATTAAAAATGATTTTAACAGAACCAAAAAATGCTGTATTAAAGCAGTATAAATGCTTATTGGAAATGGACGGCGTAGAACTTGATTTTGAACCTGACGCAATTGATTTGATAGCGCAGGAAGCATTAAAACGTAACACAGGTGCAAGAGCTTTAAGAGCAATTGTGGAAGAAATAATGCTTGATGTTATGTATGACGTTCCTTCAAAAGAAAACAAGGATAAATTCGTTGTAACAGCAGATATGGTAAAGAACCGCAACTCGGGGGAGCTGATACAGCTGCCGACGAAAACCGACAGCTCTAAAGAAATTATTGCATAAGAACGTTTTTTATTTGCGAAATATTAGGACTAGATATGGGAAATGAAAAAACTTTAATCTTAATAGACGGTCACGCATTGGCCTTTAGACAATATTTTGCACTGGAAAGAACGAACATGAAGACGACAGATGGCACACCGACATGGGCTGTCTACGGCTTTTTTAAAGCAATATTCGACCTTTTAAAAAACACTAAACTTAAGGCTGATGCAATTGCTGTAGCTTTTGATGTAAGCCATCACACTTTCAGAACCGAAAAATACGCCGAATACAAATCAAACAGAGAAGCGATGCCTGATCCGATGCGAGTTCAGATGGAGCTTATTTATGAAGGATTAAGAGCATTTAACATCCCGATATATACAAAAGAAGGCTTTGAAGCAGATGATGTTATCGGAACTATCTCAAAAGAAGCTTGTGAACTCGGACATAAAGTTCTTATCCTAACAGGGGATCAGGATGCATTTCAGCTTGTAGATAAAGAAGGCTGTATTAAGGTTATCCTTCCTGCAAGAGGCGAACTTATTGAATACAACTGGAATACTATCTACGATAAATTAGGAGTATATCCAGATCAGGTAATTGACTATAAGGCACTCCGAGGGGATACTTCAGACTGTATTCCGGGGATAAAAGGGATTGGCGAGAAAATGGCGCAAAAACTTCTTTCCAGCTACTATACACTGGAAGAAGTCTTGGTGCATTGCGAAGAAATTCCGGAAAAAGCTCTAAAAGCAAAAATATGCTCCGGCAAAGAAGATGCCCTCCTAAGCCAATATCTTGCAACAATTGTAAGAAATCTTGACGTGAATTTTGACTTTAATAACACGGTTGTAGAACTTCCCGACATAAAAAAAGTTACAGAATTTTTAAAAACGATGCAATTCTACAGTTTCATAAAAAATATAAATGAAATTCTTACATCATTTAACAAAGATGCAGTGCTTATTAACAGCGAACTACCACCTCAAGCAGCTGAAAACGGTCAATTACAGCTTGGTATCTTTACACAGGCTGTACAGGCAGAAATTAACAAATCTAACACAACTTCACTTAATTATTCTCAAAAACTTATCACAGACAGCGAAGATTTTGAACAACTGCTTGCTAAGCTACAACAACATACGGCAGTAGCGTTTGATATAAAAGCAGATATAAAAAGTGCGATTGATAACAATATAATTGGCATAACACTGGCGGTAAACAACGGTTTAAATGCAAATGACAATTTAACAATTACAGGCAATGAAAAAAGTGAAATTTTTTATATACCGCTGCTACATACAACTTTACAAAAACAATTGAATTCCGACTATGTACTGGAAAAACTTAAACCATTTTTTGAAAATAAAAATGTCAAAAAAATAACGTACGATTCCAAAACAAAATATAATATCTTAAGAACGCATGGAATAAATATCACAGGAATAAAGTTTGACGTATTACTTGCAAGCTACATAAAAAATCCGTCAAGAAAACATGAACTTGATGTTCAAAGTATGGAACATCTTGAGCATGCAATCTGCGAATTTGCACCATTTGAAAAAGACAAGAAAAAGCGGATAAAATTTGAAAATGCAGATATAAACAACGCATTAAGCTGTACAGCTGATGAAACCGCCACCGTAATAGACTTAACAAAATTTTGGCTGGAAAAACTTGACAGCGACGAATTAAAAGTACTTTATGATATTGAAATGCCTATAGCAAAAGTTCTTGCAGATATGGAATTTGATGGAGTGTGTGTAGACACAGGCTATCTCGCACAGCTTTCAAAAAGCATGGAACATACTTTGCATAAACTTGAACGTAAAATTTATGATGAAGCAGACTGCGGCTTTAACATAAATTCACCGCGTCAGGTTGGAGAAATTCTGTTTGAAAAAATGGGGCTAAAAAGTAAGAAAAAACGCGTAAGAGGACATTATTCGACAAGTGCGGAAATTTTGGAAGAACTAGCTCCGGACTATAACATTGCACGTCTTATTCTTGAATACAGAAAATATTCTAAATTAAAATCAACTTATACAGATGCCCTGCCCGCATTGATAGATAAAGATGGCAGAATACATACAACATATAATCAGACAATCACTGCAACAGGACGTTTGTCTTCTTCAAATCCTAATTTGCAGAATATACCTATAAGAACTGAAGAAGGCAACAAAATCAGAACGGCGTTTGTTCCTGAAAACAAATCAAAATTTGTAATTTTGTCAGCAGATTATTCACAGATTGAACTCCGACTTCTTGCTCACATTTCAAAAGACAAACATCTTATTGAAGCCTTTAAATCAGGAATAGATGTACATACACTTACTGCATCAAAAGTTTTTGAAGTTCCTATAGAAGAAGTCACAAAAGAAATGCGCTATAAAGCTAAAGCCGTCAACTTTGGGATAATCTACGGTCAAAGTAAATACGGTCTTGCAAAAGCTCTTGGTATTTCAAACAGTGAAGCTGAAAATTTTATAAATAAATATTTTGCCTCATACCCAAAAATAAAAGCCTATATGGAAGCTACTGTAAAAAGAGCAGAAATTGACGGTTATGTCGAAACGATTTTTGGAAGAAAAAGATATTTAAAAGATGAATTGGAAAGCTCTAATGCAATGATTAGAGAATTTGCAAAACGTGCAGCTATAAACCAGCCAATGCAAGGCACAGCTGCAGATTTAATAAAAATTGCAATGATTGATTTTGCAAAAAAATTGAGAGAGAACAATTTAAAATCAAAAATGATTATACAGGTTCACGATGAACTTGTCGTTGAAGTTGCAAAAGAAGAACTGGAAACGGTTAAAGCTTTAATTCGTGAAGCAATGGAACTAAACCAGCCGCTGAAAGTTCCGCTTGTTGTCGATATAAATACGGGTGACACATGGAAAGAATAAAATATTTATTTATAATTTTAATGACAATTCTATTATCAGGATTTGGGAATTATGCATTTTCAGAAGATTTACCCGTGACAGAACTGGTAACCCCTCAAAGTGTTGAATTCGAAATTTGTACAAAACAATATAACCTGCCTCCGGAAAAATTATATTATCTTACAGCTGGCGCAATTAATGCAAATAGGTTTCAAGTACAGGAAATCCAATCCAAAACAGGATATATTCTGTTCAAAGCTGCCGGGAAAGAGTTTCTTGCAAGTGTAATAAAACTCGGAACACAAAAAAGTATGCTAAAAATAACTCCAACAGACGGGAATTATTATTTTGCACCGGGAATTGTTCTGAATACATTTAAATACATTGACCTAAATATTTCGGCTCCGCTAACCCAAATTAAGCCAGTAAACAACTAATTCAAAGTTTCAAACGCAGTATTAACGATATCTGAAACTTCAATATCAATGCTTTCTTTTTCCGTAGAAAGCCAGATGAGATATTCAATATTTCCCGATGGACCTTTTATTGAAGAAAAAGTAAGCCCCTTGACACTATAACCGAGATTTAGGGCAAAATTAACAACATTTTCGATAACTTCTTCATGAGTTTTTTTACTGCGAACAACCCCGCCTTTTTCAACCTTTTCTTTTCCTGCTTCAAACTGTGGTTTTATTAGACAAATCATTTCATGAAAATCAGGTTTCAAGAGTTTTTTTAGATTTTCCAAAACCTTAGTGAGTGAAATAAATGACAAATCACTTACAAGTAAATCTGCAACAGGCTCAGATTCTGCATAGATATCCGAAATTTCACAAATTTTTAAATTAGTACGTTCTATAGCCTTAACTCTATTATCTGAACGGATTTTCCAATCCAATTGACCGTAACCTACATCAACGGCATAAACAAATTCTGCTCCGTTCTGTAAAAGACAGTCAGTAAATCCACCGGTAGACGCCCCGGCATCAAAACAAATTCTGCCTGAAACTTCAACAGGGAAAGTATCGAGAGCTTTTTTAAGTTTAAAACCTCCTCTTGACACAAATGGCATTGATTTTACGACGATTTCGTATTCTTTATCCGGTGAAATTTGAAAGCCCGCTTTCGTAATGTATTCATCGTTAATCTTAACATGTCCGGCTAAAATTGCAGAGGAAGCCTTACTTTTGGTTTCAAAATACCCTAAATCTACAAGATATTTATCAAGTCTTTCTTTTTTCATAAACCATAAACCTTTCGAGCATTTTCAGATGTAGCAATAGCAACATCTTCATAAGTAATCCCGCGAATTTTAGCAATTTCTTCAGCCACAAACTTAACGTAAGCCGGCTGATTTTCTTTACCGCGATACGGAACAGGTGTTAAATACGGGGCATCAGTTTCCAATAAGAGTCTATCTAACGGAATATCAAGTGCTACTTCCTTCATCTTAACCGCATTTTTAAAGGTAACAACCCCGCCTAAAGCCAAATACCAACCCTCTTTTATGCATTCTCTTGCAAACTCAACACTTCCTGAAAAACAATGCATAACAACCGAAGAACCTTTATTATACTCTTTTAGGATATCAAAAGAATCTTTATGCGCTTCTCTATCATGAACACATATTGGCAAACTTAATTCATTTGCAAGTCTAATCTGCTTTATAAAAATTTCCTTTTGCAAATCATTAAAACTTTTATCCCAGTAATAATCCAAGCCAATTTCACCAATACCTACGATTTTGTTAGATTTAGAATATTTTTTAATTTTATCTATTAACTCATCATCCCAGTCCTTAGCCTCAGACGGATGAACCCCGAGAAGTCCGTATAATTCATCATGCGCACTAACAAGTTCAAAAATTTTATCAACATCTTTTGGATAAGCGCAAGGAACAATAATCTCTCTAACTCCGGCATCAGAAGCATTTTTTAAAACTTCCTCAAGAGCTAAACCTTCAATCATATCAACATGTGAATGCGTATCAATTAAAAATGTTTCATTCATACAATAATTATACCACGGCTAAAAATTTGTGATATAATCAGCTTGTATGGAAGAAAGAGAATTAAAAATATCTATAGCACACCTTTATCCTGAATTATTAAACTTATACGGAGATATCGGGAATATTATCGCACTAAAAAAACGCTGCGAATGGCGAGGAATACAAGTAGAAATTGACAATATTCACTCGGGCGATGATATAAAAGAGCATGACCTGTATTTTATAGGCGGGGGACAAGATAAACAACAAGAAGATGTTGCCAATGAACTTTTTACACACAAATGGTTTTTAATGAAAGAACGTGACAGAGGAGCAGTTTTTCTTGGAATTTGCGGGGGATATCAGCTTTTCGGACACTATTACCAACCGCATGACAAAGAAAAATTAAAAGGTATAAGCCTTTTAGATGCATTTACGGTTGCTGGGAACTCTCGTTTTATCGGAAATGTAACAGCAAAAACAGATTTTTTAACTCCTGAAACTCTTGTTGGCTTTGAAAACCACAGCGGTTTAACCTATATTCAGGGCGAAACAATGCCGCTTGCGAAAATCTCAACAGGCAACGGAAATAACGGAGAAGACGGGACAGAAGGCGCACGTTATAAAAATGTATTTGGAACATATCTTCATGGTTCTTTACTGCCAAAAAACCCTCATTTTACAGACTATTTAATAGAACTGGCTTTAGAAAAAAGGTACGGGCAGAAAATTCCGCTAAAACTTCTCGATGACAAACTTGAAATGTCAACACACTGTTCTTTAATAAACAAAGCGTATTAAATTGACTTAAATTAATAATTTCAGGTATAATAAAAGAATGGGAACTTTAAGTAAATATTTACGGCAATCCGCAACATATAAGATTTTTAAGGGTATATCAGCAGAACTTGCAGATTTTCTGGATACACTCGGAGAAATTTCAAAAAACGGAATAAAAACTCTTATTTATATCTTAAAAGGACAAATTGACCGGAAAGAATTACTTGAACAATGCAGCCGTTTCGGCGTATCTTCATTACCGATTACGTTATCAATTGTAGGCATGACATCAATTATTGTAGCCTCACAAGTTGCATCAGAAATGGTTAAACAGGGCGGCGGACATTTTGTAGGATTAATGATGACTATGCTTATAGTACGTGAGGTTGGTGCTATAATGTCAGGGTTTGCAATTATTTCGATGATTGGATCTTCTCTTGCATCAGAACTTGCAACTATGCGGGTAACAGAACAAATTGATGCGCTGAATGTTCTGAAAGTTGATCCCTTAAGATATCTATTTGTACCGAGGGTTTTATCGGGACTGTTAATGATGCCTGTCGTGGTTATTCTTGCCTCAATAGCAGGAGTTCTTGCGGGTGCTGTAACAACCACACTAACTACAGATTTAGGCTACCGTGCATATTTTGATTCAGCGTGGCTTGGCTTATATATGAAGGATTTGGGTGTATGTTTATTAAAATCCATATTCTTTGGCGGAACTATTTCGCTTATAAGCTGTGCATGCGGATACACAGCCTCCGGCGGAGCAAAAGGCGTCGGACTTGCTACAACAAAAGCCGTTGTCTGGTCTTTTGTCGCAATTGTAATATGGGATATGATTTTTGCAATAACATTTTTCTTTTAAAAACCGTAATCCGCGGAATTCCGCAGAAAAGGACTTAATTTATGAGTATTGAAGTTAAAAATTTAATAAAAACATTTGATGAAAAAAGAGTTATAGATGATGTTTCTTTCAAAGTTGAAGACGGAGAAACTCTTGCAATAGTTGGGTTTAGCGGTTCCGGAAAGAGTACGATATTAAAACTTATCTGCGGACTTATAGAAAAAGACAGCGGAGAAATAATAACCTCTGAAGGAGATATTGCTATGGTATTCCAGTATTCAGCGCTTTTTGATTCTCTAAATGTTGCGGATAACATAGCCTTCGCATTAAGAGAAAGACGAGATTTACGGAATAAGTATTCAGAAGAAGAATTGAAAGATATCGTTGCCCAAAAGCTTAAACTTGTAGGATTAAAAGGGATTGAAAATAAATTTCCGTCAGAATTGTCAGGCGGTATGCAGAAGCGAGTAAGCTTTGCCAGAGCAATAGTCACAGCACCAAAAACAATTCTTTATGATGAACCAACAGCAGGCTTAGACCCGATATCTTCAACATTAATAGAAGATTACATCGTGAGATTAAAAGAAGAAACAAATGCAGCCTCAATCGTTGTAACCCACCAGATGTCAACTATTACAAGGACTGCTAATAAACTGATTATGCTCTACGGAGGAAAAATCGTATTTGCAGGAACTCCTGAGGAAATGTTGAAACAAAATAATGAATATACAAAACAGTTTGTAACAGCCTCTTTAGAAGGTCCTATGAAAATGATTGCCTAATTATTTTATTTGCGATACAATACAAATCAGACACAAAAAATTTACCTGCGCCGAACTTTTTGCCGGCAAAAAGAAAAGAGGGATATGATTATGGAAACAATGGCAAACCTTGAAAAAAAACTTTTTAATGAAGATGTAATGACTTTAGACACATACATAATGTTCAAACTTAAAGAAATTACCGAAAGATTAAGACCTGATTTAACGGCAAGAAATCGTGCGCCAATTTCACTTTCGATGGGTGCGCCGACCGCTAACCCGCCCAAAGAACTCTTAGATAATTTAAAAGAAGTTCTAACAGAAGACGGCATTCACCTGTACTCTATACCTAAAGGTGAAGCTTTCTTTAGACAAGCTATCGCTCAAAGAATGAAGTCCCGTTTTGGAGTGGAATTAGATCCAGATAAAGAAATTTTTTCTCTAATGGGTTCTAAAGAAGGTATTGCAAACCTTGTTCGATTTTTAATAACCCCTAAAAAAGAAATAAAAGAAAAAGATGTTATTCTTGTACCTGACCCGGGATACGCCTCTTATTTACAGTTTATTAAATGTTCCGGAGGTTATGCTTACCCTATTCCGCTGACAGTTGAAAATGACTATAAACCGGATATGGAAGAAGTTTGGAACAATATGATTAAAGACGGATTCAAACCTGAAAACGTTAAAGCTATGGTTATAAATTTCCCGAACAATCCGCTCGGAGCCAGCACAACTAAAGAATATGTTAAGTCCGTAATTGATTTCTGCAAAAAACACGAAATTCTTTTAATTTCAGATGCAGCATATTGCGATTTATATTTTGACGAAAAAGAAAAACCTTTCAGCGTATTTGAACTTGAAGGGGCAAAAGATATCGCTGTAGAATTTTTCAGTTTTTCAAAACCATACGCAATTACAGGCTGGCGTTTGGGCTGGGTATGCGGTAACAGCACAATTATTCAACGCTTTGGAAAAGGAAAATCAACGATTGATAACGGCATTTTTAAAGCATTACAAAAAGTTTGCGCAGAAATCCTTAATTCAAAAGCAGGAGATGACTATATTGCTCAAAGCAATTTGAATTACGCTAAAAAACAATCAATTATGGTCAAAGGTTTTAAAGAACTCGGCTGGCCGATAGATGATAAAAAAGTTCCGCATACAACATTCTATTTATGGCTGCCAATTCCTCCTCGATACAAATCTGCATTTGATTTCTGTCAGGCAGTTTTGGAAAAATCAGGAGTAGTTCTTGTTCCGGGTAACGCTTTCGGAAATCACGGAGAAGGCTACTTTAGATTATCATACGTATGCTCTGACGAAAAATTACAGGAAGTAATCGACAGATTTAAAGCTGACGGTTTTACTTTCAACTAACATATTTTAAATAACAATTAAACCTGTCTCTTATACACA
>ENA-OZGJ01000302-OZGJ01000302.1-human-gut-metagenome-genome-assembly--contig:-NODE-302-length-13762-cov-9.132852_pt1 | contig 13762 bp, 9 predicted proteins | sample MGYA00244654_ERZ653654 | MGnify/ENA primary metagenome ERZ653654 (study PRJEB26926, sample SAMN06164964) | human gut metagenome | biome: ENVO:00009003; feature: ENVO:2100002; material: ENVO:00002003... | reverse complement strand
TACTGAACGTCAGTCCCATTAACCTGCATTATGACAAAGACAACAAAATAAATACGGAAATATGGATTGACCGGAAAAAGATAATCTTTATTCTAAGCAATATATTATCCAATGCCTACCGGCATATCTCGTATTCCGGTTCCATCCACTTTACTGTAAACACCAGTACTATCAACGGAAAAGATTTCTGCCTTTTTACTATAGAGGATGACGGGAAAGAAATGATAGAAGAGTCCTCTGTCATCTTCCTTGGATCGGACAATTACAATCCTCCAAGCAACCGGCTACATCCCGAATTAGGCATTGAAATTATGAAAACGACAATACTAGCCCACCACGGCGATATCCAAATCACTCAAGAAAAAAACAAAGGAACCCGAGTTGTTCTTTATATCCCTCTAGGTAAACAACATTTGAAAAATGATGAAAACGTATGTTTCATCGAACCCGAAACAATAATGGAAGATTCAGATAAAGCAATGATTACTGCAGAGGATAAAAGACAACAGGAAATAGCAAACAGTATAACCGCCAAACCTATTGACAACCCCGAAACCAAATACAAACTACTGGTTGTTGAGGACCATGCAGATATCCGCCTCTATCTGAGAGTATTATTTTCTGCCACCTATAATATTATTATGGCGGAAAATGGGGAAGAAGGAGTAAGAATGGCACGTAAAGAAATACCGGATCTTGTAATAACGGATGTCATGATGCCTGTCATGAACGGTTTTGAATGTTGCCGTATCCTGAAAGAAGATCTAAAAACTTGCCATATCCCTATTATTCTGCTGACAGCTTTGACAGATGATGAAAATATAGTGAAAGGAATAGAATTAGGAGCTGATGACTATATTCTGAAGCCGTTCAATCCGGAGATTCTCCGCACTAAAGTAAAACGTTTAATAAAAAGCCGGACTGAACTGAAACGGATTTATACCAAACTACTAATGCCTTCCATCACCGTCAACGGCTCGCAAGAAGAGAATACGGAAACAATCATCATAGAAGACCCGTTCATCACACAAATTCTGAATATTGTAAATGAGAACCTGCAAAACCCGGAATTCAATGTGAAAAAACTGGCCGAAATGCTGAACATGAGTCAACCTACCCTTTACAGAAAAGTAAAACAACTCACTAATTTCACTATCATAGAATTAGTAAGAGGAGTCCGGTTAAAACGTTCTGCCGAATTACTGAGAAGCCGCAAATACAATGTTCAGGAGGTAGCCGAAATGGTTGGTTATAATGACATCCCCACCTTCAGAAAGCATTTTGTCGATTTCTATGGCACCACTCCCTCTACATTTAATAGTAAAGAAGATACGGAAGATAAAAAATAATCGTTAACAGCCAAATATTTTTTGAATTAAAAATCGTACCTTTGCAGCCAAATATATAGGTATAGTATGCAAGACATTAGAAACATTGCGATCATCGCCCACGTAGACCACGGAAAAACGACTTTGGTGGACAAGATGATGCTGGCGGGACATTTGTTCCGCAACGACCAGACAAATGGTGAACTGGTATTGGATAATAATGACTTGGAACGCGAAAGAGGGATAACTATCCTTTCAAAGAACGTTTCAATTAACTACAAAGGAACAAAAATCAATATTATTGATACTCCGGGACACGCCGACTTCGGTGGCGAAGTAGAACGTGTACTCAATATGGCTGATGGATGTATCTTATTGGTAGACGCATTCGAAGGCCCGATGCCGCAGACACGCTTCGTATTGCAAAAGGCATTACAGATCGGTTTGAAACCTGTAGTTGTAGTGAACAAGGTGGATAAACCCAACTGCCGTCCGGAAGAAGTATACGAAATGGTATTCGACTTGATGTTCAGCCTGAATGCTACAGAAGATCAGTTGGATTTCCCCGTTATCTATGGTTCTGCCAAAAATAATTGGATGAGTACTGATTGGAAGACCCCGACAGAAAACCTGGTTCCGTTGTTGGACGCTATTATTGAGCATATTCCGGCACCGAAGCAGTTGGAGGGAACTCCTCAAATGTTAATCACCTCTTTAGACTATTCAGCATATACAGGTCGTATTGCTGTAGGACGTGTACATCGTGGTACGCTGAAAGAAGGTATGAATATTACACTAGCAAAGCGTGATGGTAGTCTGATAAAGTCTAAAATCAAAGAGCTACATACTTTTGAAGGCTTAGGACGTAAAAAGACAAATGCCGTTTCATCGGGAGACATCTGTGCTGTAGTAGGTGTAGAAGGCTTCGAAATTGGTGATACTATCTGCGATTTCGAAAATCCGGAACCATTGCCCCCCATCGCCATTGACGAACCGACCATGAGTATGTTATTCACTATCAACGATTCTCCTTTCTTCGGCAAAGAAGGTAAGTTTGTGACTTCACGCCACATCCAAGACCGCTTGACCAAAGAATTGGATAAGAACCTGGCATTGCGTGTACGCAAAAGCGAACTGGAGGACGGTAAATGGATTGTTTCAGGACGTGGTGTGCTTCATCTTTCTGTCCTGATTGAAACCATGCGCCGCGAAGGATACGAATTACAAGTGGGCCAGCCTCAGGTTATCTTCAAAGAAATAGACGGAGTAAAATGCGAACCTATCGAAGAATTAACGATCAGCGTACCCGAAGAATATTCCAGTAAAATGATCGATATGGTAACCCGCCGTAAAGGTGATTTAGTTTCTATGGAAACACAGGGTGACCGTGTAAACATTGAGTTTGATATGCCTTCGCGCGGTATTATCGGTCTTCGTACCAATGTACTGACAGCATCGGCCGGAGAAGCGATCATGGCTCACCGTTTTAAATGCTACCAACCATACAAGGGCGAGATAGAACGTCGCAGCAACGGTTCTATGATTGCTATGGAAAGCGGAACAGCTTTTGCATACGCTATTGACAAATTACAGGATCGTGGCAAATTTTTCATTTATCCGCAAGACGAAGTATATGCCGGCCAAGTAGTAGGTGAACATGTTCATGAAAACGACTTGGTTATCAATGTAACTAAATCGAAGAAGCTTACCAATATGCGCGCATCAGGTTCTGATGACAAGGCACGCATCATTCCTCCGGTAGTATTTTCGTTGGAAGAAGCATTGGAATACATTAAGGAAGATGAATATGTAGAAGTTACTCCAAAGAGTATGCGTATGCGTAAAGTGATTCTTGACGAAACAGAACGTAAGAGAGCTAACAAAAGCTAATCAATCTACCTTTAATATAAAAAATCCCGGAGACCATATTATCTTCGGGATTTTTTATATTTAATCTACAAACTTTACTTTAAATTCTTATCAATTTGATGGATTAATTTGAAAGACAAACGCTTATGGAAGTTCTGAAAAGTCTAAGGTAACGATTTGGAGATTGTGCTAATTTCAGTACTTTACAGTCTCATACTTATGAACAACTTTCATAGGACAAAGATACTATTTTTTTTGAATAAGAGAATAATTTCACAGGAAAAATAGAAATTTTATGGGGGAGTGTTTTGATGGCATGTCGTTGTAGACTGTAGGGAGGGGATGTAAAACGGCAGGTCATGGGATTTCCGGTATTCAGAAAGCCGTATTCCCAAAATAGAGATTGTATTTGTTGTAATTTAAGCCGACAAAGATTCCCATATGTTACGGATATTTCGAGAAAGAGGGAAAATGGATGGTTGTTTTTGGGCGTGTTGTTTCCTCCTATTTTGTTGAGAAAGAAACAACACGCCCGGATTATGTGAGCCCTGCCATACAGATCGGGATGAACCAGAAAAACAACTCTTTGGACAAAATATCTAAAAAGTGCTATTACCTGACATCGCGTACACAGAGATAACCGGCAGTTCCGTCAGTCCCTTGACCGTAATCCTTTCTATCTCCTCCCGTATCCCAAAATATCTGTATCTGGTCTGTTTTTGTATTATACATATAGCCGTTTGAATTCTTATTGGGGTCAATCGGATAATCAGGATTGGAGAAAGCGGTACGGCATTGCAGGAGATCATTTTCATTATACTCATAATATCTTCCTAGGCGGCTATGTGTAACTCCTGAATACCGATACTCCTCCTCATTCTCATAATCCAGTACTCCTTTGTCGGTTGACATGGCAATCACCATCAGTACCAGTTCCCTTTGGTTGGGAAGACGCCATGAGGCGGTGGTTACATTGGTTTCTCCATCACCCGGATACTTTTGTGCCACTGTCGTTATGCTCGTTGTCGCTTCCAGACAAGGACTTGTTTGTAGCCGGTTATACGTAATAGAATGTGCCGCGTGAAGAAACCATCCTTCACAATGTTCAGTCGTCTCCTCAATAAACGGATGTGCAGCTACCTGGAACATTTTCGGTGGCCGGTTGACTACGCTTCTTTCGTTATGAGGAGCCAGTTCGCGGTTGCTGAAAGTACGCAAGGCATTGTCTGTCAAAAACAGTTCAATAGTACGGTTACCGGAATTATATTCATAATAGGCATCCGCTTTCTGCATATAACTTTCAGCATAAGGTACTCCGGCCCCTAAATTCCTTACCGCACGCACATAACCGCCATTAGGAGCACTGTCTGCATCTCCGAAGGAGCTTCCCTGCTCCCCATAAATCACACGGTTACTACCGCCTGTACTGGTAAATATGGGCCAGGCACTCCCTGCCGCAGGTCTTGCCAAACCTTCAGTAGATTTTGGATAAAGGGCGGCCTCCGCAGGCATGGCCGGTTCGCCAATCCAGAGACCGAGAACCTGGTCGCGGGCGGGGTTATACCAACGAATTTCGTCATCTGTCAACCTTCCATCTCCGTTAAGGTCACGGTTGCGGGTAAGGCAAGCCAAATAGGCTTCTTTTGAACTTAATCTTTCTTTTCCTGCCACAAGGCTGTTGTCATTGTCACTGAGCAAAAAGCCGTTCTTTGTCCAATTCACAACATTGTTGTTTACAATCTCATTTGTCGTATTTTCCCGTCCATCTTTCATTTCTTCTGTGGTAAAAGATTTGGGGCTCCCATACCCTATCGGTCCTACCAGCTGGCCGATCTCATCCACAATCTCCACCCCGTATTTATTCCTTTTCATATCATTCAGGTCATAGAAACAGGCGATGGAGCGTTGTTGCAGCACATAGACCGCAGAAGCGACGGCGCTCTTGTCGTCCGCACTATACTTCAGCCGGCTGCCCAAGCTGAAAGTACGGTCATCTGCATTGATAAAGTCGCTCAGATGAATCATCGTGTTACTCTGCTTTCTGTCAGGATGCTTCTCGTAATAAAACTCGTCCACGAAGCAGGTGTAATAAGCCGTTTGCTCATTACCGCTATAAAAGTCATCCAGGGTGGCAAGAACATCCTTTACTTCGCCAGGGTGGTAAAGAGCCAAGCTTCCTTTTTTCTCTTGTTTCCTGAACTTGATCCAGGAAGTATAGTCTGTCACATTTTCCCGCGTATAGCTACTTCCTTCAATTGTACCTGTACCATTTGTCCCCGGTCTGTAGAAACAGTCGATATTTCCATACGGTGTAGTGGCATAGATATATATTCCGTTGCTCAATGTGCTTTTATCAAACTTCATTTCCACCTGTTCGTAATGCGCGTCCAGTCTTTGGCGGACACCTCCCTCAAACACGATGCTTTCAGCTCCCGGTGCCTCTTTACCGTCATTTACCTCTACATAAATGTCCTCCACACCGTTCACCGTGATATTATATGTATAGTGGTAGTCGCGCCTTAAACTAAAATCTTTATATCCTTTGGACTCACCAAAGTCACCGAAATGGATAAAGTAACGGCAGTCGGCTGATACGGTCTTTCCATCGTGTGTCCCTTCGAAGCGTCCGGTTATCTCCATGTAAGTGGAGTTTTTCGGAGCGTTTTTAAATTGGTAGTGCTCTTCATGCCCGTCACCCGTTTCCAAAGTGTTTTTTCCGTCTGTATCCTTGATAATCTCCTCACGGTCGGCAAAAGAATCTATTGTACCGGTCGCTTTCCGTACATTTTCAGGCAGATATACGGTGAAGCTGTTACTGCTCTGCATGCTAAAAGGCACGGTTTCGGTATCGGTTACGGGAATTCGGTCTTTCTCTTCGTCAGTCCATGCCGCATTGATGGGCGACACATAGGTGGGCACATGACGGAAACGATAATCCTTCGGTGTGAAAGTGACTCCTTCTCCTCCCTTGATATTTACCGTCACCTTGCTCATCAGACGCTTCAGAATAAAAGAATTGTCATCCGATTCATCTGTAGATTTCGGATCAAGCGTATGCTCCTCACCGTCCGTACCTGTGTATTTAATAGTCCCGTCACTCTGTACCGTGCAATCTCCCCGCTCATTGTTCACGGTTCCTACCAACGGCAGGTAACCGTCTACGGTATTCATGTTTCCGGTCCACCTGGGAGTTCCCGCGGTCCAAAACTGTTCCAAGGTAGCCAGCCGGTCCTCTTCGCTTCCGCCCGGGGTACTCAATCCCGGAAAGAATTCCAGAAACGAACCGGTGGCGTTTCCTATCAGATAGATATAACAATCGCCCACGGGTACGTGAAATTTTATTTTTCCACAGGTTGGATCGTCACTATCCGGTATCCATCCGCCCGTACTGTTTTCCAGGCTGCCGTTCGCCGGATTGGAGAAAAGGTACCAGCCTACACGCCTGTCGGTTTTCGGCTTTCCGGTATTCTCATATATGAACACCATAATGCCCGAAAGCTGTGAATCCGGTCCGCCGGCACGGGTCTGTATGTCGGCGGCTATACCTTTTCCCGTCTTGAAAGGAATGGTGACCTCCACCGTTCTGCCCATGTCCACACCGTCCGGGGTGCCCTGACCGGTTGGGAACGTATCATCTGTGCATGACGAGGCGGACAGAATTACAAGGATGCCCGCCACCCAAAAGATGCAGTTTCTTAATCTGTTCATGATTGACCAAATGTTTATCCGTTATTTAATTGAATCCTATGTTGGCACCCCCTGCTGTCCATTCCGTGATTTTCCAATGGGGGAGGATGCCTATATAGCCGTCCACGAAGATGGTAGAATACACTTCCAAATTGTCATTCGCCTTGACCTCAGGCAACGACACATAAAATACCTTTCCCGGATGTCCTGCAGTACCCTGCTCGTCGGTTCTGTGCATGTGCGCCATGATCTTCAGGTAGTAACCCTGTACTTTGCTTGTTGACGGTTCTGCCGGCAGGTTGTCCGTGGCGGGTATCTTGTTCGGATTGGCAAACAGGTAGATCGGGCGTTGGGGCATATACTGATGTGTACTCAACGAGGCATCCATGGAAGGGGTGTTGTTGAATATGGTGATTTCGTTGATATGGGTCTTTAAGAATTCTTTATTATTCGGATCAGCATCTGCCGTTTCCTCCGGCCAACCACATTTCAGGATTACCATGCCTCCCTTTTGGTGCAGCCGTGAGTCAGTATTCTCCCCGTCATCCGTTTCAAGATTGTTAAAACTTCCCTCATAGTTGTCTCTCGGGAACAAGTAACCATATTGGGGAACATTATAGAGATACAGTCCGCGTCCCAGATAAAGTGTGTCAGTATCCACCCCGACTTTGGAGAAGTAAAGGTTCAGCTTTGCCACGGAACGCATGAGTGTGATTTGCACCGTAGAGTTTGCACTCACCGTTTTACTCGTCTTGCCGGTCATGGGTAATACGGCTCCCTTGTAGGTCTTGCCGGTTTCGTCTTTCACATTGGTATCTCCGCTTGTCAGTTTGGCTTGTGGCAGGGTGCTGAATGTGGCTTCTTCCAGCTGTGCAGCTGTTACCGTAAACTTTTCAAAATCCGGAACCGAGCCGTCCACGGGACCGGGAAAGGTCCAGACATCAGTCCCGTTATTCTGTTTCAACTGTCCGGCTGCCTTCTCATTGGCGATGGCATAGAACGAGATCTCACCGGAGGGCAGTTTCATGGTAATATTTTCCGTAGCTGTACCGTAGTAATAGCCCGCCAGTTCGTCTCCCCGGAAAGCATAGATACGCAGAGTATTGATTTCAGATTCGGGGGCGGTGATATCGTCCGTCGCACCCGCACGGGTGGAAACCGCAAGGGTCACTTCCACCGGTTTACCGGAAGCGGTGATGTCACGTTCGTCGTCGGAAGCGCAGGAGGACTGCAGTCCCGTACATCCGATCAGCATTCCGGCATATAGGAGGTAAATTTTAAATCTGTTCATTCTGTTCATATTGAAAATTTATCCGGATTATTCCAAGTCAACATCTATTTTCACGTCATTCCAGTCGCCCACGTTTACGTTCAAGGTGATGTCGGTGGCTTGTGCTGGGATGGAGGCGGAATAGAGATAGCTTTTTCCTTTCTGCCATTCCGAAGCTCCGACATCCGGCAGGGGGACATTGACGGTTCTGCTCACATCGCCCTCCTTATAAGTCCAGGTCATGGTAAACACACAGTTGTCATTAAGGGACTGCGGTATCAATAGCAGGTCGCCACCTAGCAGGTCACTCTCCCCGTTTGCCGCCAGTGTAAGTTCTGGTTGGGTGAAAGGGGTGGTCTCATCCGTTGCCTCTATGGTGTTGTTCCAAGGAGATGAGACTTCGGCCTTGGAAGTAAAATCCCCCTTGTAGACTATTCCCGCCAGCTTTATATCTCTTATGTTCACCGCTTCTTTGGTCTCGATATGGAACCTCACCCGGCTCAGTTCGTGGCTGAACGATAGCGACACGGCATTCGGGGACTGCCCTTCGGTATATGTGATTCCACCAGCATCGGCTGTCATCAGGTCAACAGCCTCCGCACCTCTCTTTGCGGAGGTATCAAAACCGGTTACAGTCCTCACACCGTCATCTCCGCATCCTGCCCCACTCAATCCGGCCGGATGAAGGGCATAAAAATTATGCGTCTTTCCTGAAACCCAATAACGGACACCCTCATAGTACCCGTCCGGGGTCACGGCTGTGGCATCGAACAGGTTGTTGCTGCCGTCGGAACCTCCCCATACCAGAAAGTCCTGCATCCCTTTTTTGTCGACATCCACCGCCGCACGGGTCATCCCGGTGGAGAAAGTCACCGGAACACCGCCCGTCTTGTTCGTATCGGTCAGTTTATCGGAACATCCCATGGCAAGAAACGCTGACATTGCCATCGGAAGGAAACTGTTTCTCAAATATAGTCGCATATCTTTCATTCTTATTTCTGTTTATCTGTAGGGTAATGTCTTCCCCTTTCTTGTGGCTGCAAGGGGAACATTCAACCCCTTGCAGCCTTTTTTAAGCTTCCCTTGTCCGGCATAGGCTATGAGTGTGAAACAGGGGAATCCTTGATATCATTGCTTTTCTGATGGAGTTACAGTAGTATCATTGGCATCCTTCCATTCGGTAACCTCAGTTTCGAATTCAATTTCCTTTAAATCACTATTAATATCATCAGCATTGATAGTGGCCGTATAGTTGTAACGGTAACCGGGGGTCCAGGTGTTTGCTTCAGTACCTGATATTGAACCTGCTTCATAACTCAGGTTAGCTGTGAACTCTTTTTTTACCTCACTATCTATCCCGGGACCGTTCAAGGTTGCGGTAAAGGTAACAGAGATTTGGTTTGTATTATCTTGTGGAATAACCAATTTTACATCAGAATCGGTATTGTTCTTGTTTTTATCTGCGATGTCAGACATTTCTTTATATGTGTAATCTCCTGTTGAGGTATTCTCGCTCCAATCAATATTGCCAGCAGTCTCGGTTGTTTTAGTATAAGAACCGTCCGCAGTTTTAACCGCATTGAATTTCAAGTCTGAAATTTTTATGGTATAACTGTCGGCAACCTTTGTGTTGAATGTGAATTTCACTTGGGAAAGCATGTGGGCAAACTGCAATGAAACAGCTTTTTTGTTTGTCACATCAGCACCTGCTTCCGCTCTGGCAGTTGCGGCTACCAGGTCCTTTTCGTCATTCGGTGAATAGTTGGGAAACGTCAGTTTACCCGCGTTGGCATCGAAAGTTGCGTTGTCAATCCGCTTGCCGTTGCCATTCGCATAGGCACCGAAAGCATAGTATTTGTTGACAGTCCAATACGCGATAGCGGAATTGGGTTCATTGTTAAACACGGGTACACTATAATTTCCTGTTGCATCACCATACTTACCGAACAGGTAATAGGAACTTAAATTCTTTGTCGTAACTTCCGTCACCGCTCTGGTATTGTTGTTCACAAACGTGTCAAACCGGATGGCCCTGTTCTGTGCTACGTCTACCACATCCTCATTCGTACAGCTTGAAAGTGCTGCTGCAGCCATTCCAAGCAAAAATAAACTTCTCTTCATTTTCTTGAAAAATTAATTAGACATTAAATTTGAAATTCTCAATATATCAGGCTTTAGTTTATAGGTAGGGGTATGTCGATATAATCGCCCCACTTGTCCACCTCCGGGTCGAAAGTTCCACCGCCTTCGGTGCCTTCCTTGTCCGGGATCTCGATTCCGTCCACCACGATGACACCCCCCCGGGGCTGCCCGAGAAGTTGATCGGTCACATCGAACTCGAAAGTCTTGAACTTGCCGTTGTGCAGCCGCACCTCCAGATTCAGGGAGAATCTGGCATCGCTACCGTCAGACCGTGTATAGTGGTCGCCCGGATAGTTGGGCACCCCGAACGTCTTTACCAGGGTTTCTACACCGTATGCCTCTTTCGAACAGTCGAACAGGATGGTGGCGGTCTCATCCCCCGTATGCCCGTCTTTCAGGAAGACACTCTCTGCCATACCTGCCAGTGCGCCACGCGCCAACGCTACATATTCCAGTCCTCTGCCGAACTCATAACGTATCAGGTATGTATAGACCAGAGGTTTCATCCTTACAGGCAGTTCTACAGGTTCCAATGTGCGTTCCGCCACATACTCCTCCTCGTAATGCCCGTATAGCATGTCAGGTTGGTTCATGGTGCGCTCATCCCCGTGCAACGCCTGGAAATTGCCCCGGGTGACGGTGCGTGTGGTGGCCGATGCCGACGCCACGGCGACAAGATCGTTGAATACGATGTATTCCGTGTCGTTGTTGTAGAAAAGCAGTGACGAGGACCCCTCCTCCAGTGGAACCCGTCCGCCCTCCGCAGGCATATTGCTTTCGGCATGTCCGCCTCCCTCGCGGTAAACCAGTGTGCGGATTCCTTCCGCCTTTTCCGGGCGCAGGTCATCGTATTCCCATTTCCATCCGTCTTCCCACTCCTGCTTCCAGTCGTGGTCGTAAGCCCTTTCCCATTCCTGTTCCCAGGAGGTTGACACGTTGACCTTGACCGAGTTGCCATGCATGTCATGGTCATAGCACAGCTCTTTGCGGCATCCCGCACACAGCAGGGTAAGGAAGGCAAGGACAAAAGTATGCCGTAATTTTGTTCTCATCTCGCGCCTCCTTTCTTTTTACCGGTATCCCACAGGCGCCACACGAGGGCGAACTTCAGTTTCAGGGGGCCGAAATAGTTCAGGCTTTCGGTCTGCTGGTACACATAGTGTCCGTCCACGGGGCTGTACTCCTCGTATCTGGTGTGCATATATCCCACGCCGATACCCGCCTCGAACGAGAGCGTACGGCTGACGGGGAACATATAGCCATAGCTCAGACCTGCCATGACAGCCTCGCCCTTGTATCCGTCCTTACCGTTCTCGAGGTCGTACCACGAGAATCCGCTGAAAATCCCGATATAATGGCCGTGCCACGGTTTGCGGGTCTTGAACCAGTAACGTCCTTCCGGGCTTATGGTGGCAAGCTGGTAGTATTTATGCCTGTCCTCTTTCTTCCACCATGCCATTTCCCCTTCCAGATTGACAGACCATCGGTCATTGATGCGGTATTCCACTTCCAGTGAAGGCATGAGCAGGACATCGTACAACAGGTTTGTCTTGAAGGCCAGACGATGCACAGATCCGGAAACCGGCCGTATTTCCTGATATTTTTCTGTTCCCTTGTATGGTTCCGAAGGGAGGATACCTTCCAAATGGCCGGAGAAGACAAATCCGGCTGTATCAGCAGATAAGGACAGGGAAGGGTATACTCCTGTACATACTTGTATGGAGTCTCCTTGGGAAGCCGCACCGGCATATCCGCAACAGACAAGAATGAACAGCAGTATTAAAACATGTGATTTCATTTCCTTATATACATGTATTTTTAAATTAACAAAACGTGTTATTGGCTATGTCTCTTACCAAGAGACAGATAGTAAAATATATCTTATTGAATATCAATAAGATATATTCTTTTAAACAATGTGTTCGCTAAACATTATATTTTATTCGCTAAACAAATGACCGATAAGCAATAAAAAAATTAATCTTTTTTGCTTTGAAATTTATTATTTTTCTTAACTTTGCCATATGCTATCCGTCTCTTGGTAAGCGTCGGATTTATTTGCTAAACATCTGCCCGGCTACAGCAAATCCAATATTTTTTTGTTGGCTTTATCCACTACTGCGGTATCCAATGAGGCAAGATAAATTTGTGTGGTATTCTCTGAATCATGTCCCATGCCTTCACTGATTACCGAGACAGGCACATTATGGTTCTTGGCAATACTGGCCCATGAATGCCGCGCGACATACATCGTCAAGGGTATCGGTAAATCCAGCATTTCCCCTATTTTTTTGAGCAGTGTATTTACCCGGTGCAGGGCGTTGGTGTATTGTTTCCTATATTCTTTGTTCCGTTCTGTAATGACAGGCAGCAGGAACTCCGTCTCATTCACCGGATACTTGTCGATGATCTCCTGCATACACTTTTCCCATCGGATGAACAGCTGTTGTCCGGTCTTTTTCCTGCGGTAAGTCAGGATTCCGTTCGCAATGTCTCCCTTTTTCAGATAAGCCATGTCCACAAAGGACATCCCCCGTGTGTAAAAGCAGAACAGGAACATGTCACGTGCGAAATCAAGGTGGGGTTTCAGGGACAAGTCCAGTCTTTTGATACGCCTGATATCATTTAAATGAATGGCCCGTTTCAAGGTCTTTTCCACACCTGTATAAACAGACTTGAACAGGTTCCGCTGTCCGGTCAGTCCGTTCTCCACCGCACGGTTGTAGACCGCTTTCAGAATGCGCATGTAGAACGAGATTGTATTGGGTGAGTTCCCCCTGTTTTTCAGATAAGCCTCGTATTCCATGAGCAAGTCAGAGTTAAGTTCGCCAAACAGTATATCCCTACCTTTCATAAAACTGCTGAAACTTTTGAGCGCGGCTGTATAGGTTTCAGAGGTCCGTATCTTTCCCAAACGTTTCAGCCTTACTATCTGTTGCCGGATATAGTCGTTAAACGAAGGTTCTTGTCCGCTGTCATGGAAACGTATGACGATATCATCCGCTGTAAACGGACCGGATTGGCTTAATGTCCTGATAGCCTTTTCCAGTCGGATTTTGTCCCGTCTTATCCGTTCCCCTACCGATAGAAGATAATTGTCCCGTTCCATCCCTGCAGGGTGTTGACAGGGAATGACCGCTTCGGAACGTTGGTCCCATTCCGAAGCGAAAAGTTTGTATCCGGTACTGATCTGCCTGACCACACGGTTATGAATCACCTGATAATACAGTGCGCCCTCCCTGCCTTCCACGGACGAGGACCTGAATTTGGTTTTGATTGTTGCCATAGTGCAGTCATTTTGAATTGGGATTGTCCAGTTGCTTCCTGATTTCCTGCGCCTCCCTGAACAGCCGGTGCGCCAGACTGTCTTTGTAGGCCGCCATTTCATGATTACGGATGCGGTTCCTGACTGAGTCCTCAAAAGCGGTCACCAGCCTTTCCACACGCCGGATCTTTTCCTCGTCCC
>ENA-OZGJ01000299-OZGJ01000299.1-human-gut-metagenome-genome-assembly--contig:-NODE-299-length-13770-cov-6.417426_pt1 | contig 13770 bp, 9 predicted proteins | sample MGYA00244654_ERZ653654 | MGnify/ENA primary metagenome ERZ653654 (study PRJEB26926, sample SAMN06164964) | human gut metagenome | biome: ENVO:00009003; feature: ENVO:2100002; material: ENVO:00002003... | reverse complement strand
GTGGGCTCGGAGATGTGTATAAGAGACAGGGGTGGGACAGTCGTTTTATATTTGTTATTACGATTTGTATTTGATACATACATTGTTTCTAACGTCAAAGAGCGGTTTTTCTTGCACTGCATTTTTCTTTTGCCGATAAAGCCTGTCTTTCCAATGTTTGACAGTATGCCGGACTCTGTTCGCCTGAATGCGGATACGATATATGCAGTCTGTTAGAGACGCTTAGAATTCCAGCAGCAACCAGCAACGCTGGCACAGGGACGTGCCAGCGAGGCACATCTTAAGCATGGATGCGAATATGTGCCGGGTGCCGGAAGATACGGAAACTTTAACGGAATTCTTAGCGTCTCTTTCAGACGGAATGTGGTATCCGCAACAGACGGACAGAGCCGGCATCCGGTCAAAGCAACGGAAAGGACAGCCTGACAGCAAGAAAAATACAGTGCTAAGAAAAATAACGCTCTTTGGCGTAATGAACCAATGCACATATCAAATGCAAATCGTAAGAAACGAATATCATATTCTGTCCCACCCACCGGCACACATCCATAGCACATACGAACAGGAGCATTTAAATGAAAGAAACAGACAAACGATACGAAGCAAACCGCCAGGTAAAATTAAAGATTGCCCGTGCCCTGACCAAACTCATGGACACCAAAGCATTTTCCGATATATCCGTAACCGATATTATTACCACTGCCGGAGTAGCAAGATCTTCCTATTACCGGAATTTTCATTCCAAGGAAGAAGTGTTGATTAAAATTACGGACGATATTATGGAAGAATACCGGAAGAGGGCAGAAAAGCTTGAAAATGACTTTTTCAGCTATGAGGCAATTTTACTGATTTTCCGGTATTTTAAGACTTACAAGAAATTTATTTTAAGTGTATATAAGGCAGGTCTTGCATACATTTACTTAGACCTTTTTGATCAGGAATTAGAAAATCATATGGGTGACATGCCTTATAATGATATTCACCGGTATAAAGTCTACTTTTATTCCGGTGCGCTCTATAATGTTTTCTTAAAATGGCTGCAAAACGGAATGAAAGAACATCCTTCCGCTATGGCTTCCATGGTGACGGAAATGTTAGAACAGGGAGCCTATCCGCTAGCTTAACTGCCAGCGGACATGGCTTCCTTCTTCATCTTTTGTAATAAGAAGCTGGTCTTCCATTTCCTGCTTTAATTCTGTTACATGGGAAATGATTCCAATAAGCTTTGAGCCGCCTGCCATCTCTTTTAATACCCGGACTGCCTGCTCTCTTGCATGCTCATCCAGGGAACCAAAGCCTTCATCAATAAACATCATATCAAGATGTATGGCAGCAGAATTTTCCTGAATCTCATCTGCCATGCCCAATGCCATGGATAACGCCGCCATAAAGGATTCTCCTCCGGAAAGCGTACGGACTTCCCGCTCTTTTCCGGTTACATTGGAATATACCATAAGGTCAAGTCCCTTGTTCTTTCCGATTGCAGCCTTCTTCTCATCAAACATTCTAAGTTCAAACTGTCCTGCTGACATTTCTTCAAAACGGCGGTTTGCTGCATAAAGAATCCGCTCCAGATAATAGCGTTGCACAAAGGTCTCCAAATCCATACGGCTGCCGGACACATTTCCGGAAATGACAGTATAAAGCCGTGTTATACGGTTGTGCTGCTCTAATACCTGCTGCCGCCCGCTCCATATTTCCTCTACCGCTTCTAAGATTTCCGTATCCTTCTGATTAGAAATCTCCCACTCATTGGCTGCCCTGCCTGCAAGCTTACTCTGCTCCTCTGCTGCCTTAAGTTCCTCTGAAAGCTTCTCTACGTCCGGTTTTTCTTTCTCTCCTACAGTTTCTTTCGCTGTCTCATAGCGGCTCTGATACATCGTCTTCTGATTCTGATAATCTTCCCTTTTCTGCCGCATCTCTTCCATGGCATCTATCGAATACTGCTCCACCAGAGTCTGCCATTCCAGTTTGGAAATATCTTTTTCTTCTATATATAAATCATATTTTTGCAGCTTGGCTTCTGCTTCCTTTTTCCGTTCCGGAAGTTCTCTTTCACAACGGACAATGCCTGTCTGTGTACCGGTTTTCTCTTCCTCTAAGCGGCTCTTTTCTTTATCAGCCTTTGCATATGCACTTTCTGCAGAAGCCTTCTTCTGCTGTGCTTCTGCCAAGACTTCATCCGCTTCTTTTTCAGATGTATAGTCAAGGGTGCGGTTCCGCTCTGTGTAAGCTGCCTGACAACGGTCAAACTGCTCTTTTGCCAATAGCTTCTTTTCTGTTGCTTCTTTCTCTTCTTTTTGAAGTGCAATCTTTTTTGCTTCTGCCTCTTCTAATTTATGAGACAATTCCTTCTTCTTTTTTATCTCCTGAGAAAGTGTTTCTTCTTCTTTTGCAAGCTTTTTCTTTTGCGCGACAAGCCACGGTTCTATTTCATTATCGGCTGCCGGGTTTGCTTCCTTTCCAAAGTCTTCTATTTTATTCCGGCACTTTTTCTTTCTTTCTGCCAACTCTTTCTCCCGGTTCTCTCTTCTTACGTGGCATGCACCGGCTTCTGTAGATGCCGCTTCCTGCTTCTGCTGTAACTTTGCAATCGTTTTTTCTAAAGCTTCTAACTTTTCCCGGCTTAATTCTTCCTGCATTTCTACCGCAATGCATGGCTTTGGATGTTCCATGGAACCGCAGACCGGGCATGGCTCTCCCTCTTTTAATTCCTTTGCTAAAATACCTGCCTGCGCATCGAAAAACCGCTTACGATATGCTTCATATTCCTGCTGCTTTGCCTGATACTGTCCGGATGCTTCCCGATAAATCTCTTTTGCATGTTCCTCCTGTTTCTTTTCTTTACCAAGAAGCTGCTTTGATTCTGTAATCTCTGCTACGGCATCTTCGATTTCTGCAAGAGCATTTTTCTTTCCGGTAATCTGTAACTGCCTTACTTCAATTTCTTCGAAGGCTTCTGCTTCTTTCTTCCACTGCACGATATTCTGCTCTAAGACAGTGCTTTTTTCTTTTGTCTCTTTTTCCGTCTCTTCCGCCTGCTGCAAAGCATCTTTACTCTGCTCTACTTCCTGTGCGGCTTTTCTTATTTCTTTCAATGCCGCTTTCGTGCGATTTACTTTTTCTTCTATAATACTGTAATTCTTCTGCTGTGTTTCCTTTTCCGCCTCTGCTAAGTTTCTTTCCTTTTCTGCCTCTTTTAAAGCTTTCTTTATCTCCGGCAGCTTTTCTTCTAATTTCTGCTGTTCTGCCTTTAAATCCTCCAGCCTCTTTACCGCTTCTTCATACTGCTGATAGAGCTGCTTTGCATCATAAGCAAGCTTTATCATCTGCTCTAACCGGGCAGTCTCTTTTATCTCCTCTTCCGCTTCAAAAAGACGTGCTAACTCCCGCTGTGCTTCTTCCATCTGGGTAAAGGATTTTTGCAGATTTTCCGCTTCCTGCAACGCACTCCGGCAATGCTCCCGCAGTTTTTCCGCTTCTTTTGCTTCCTTCTTTTTCTGCTTTCCCTCTTCCTTAAGATACTGGCACAATTGCTGCATCAATTCTAAAAAGCGTTCCATCTCCGGTGCTTTTGCATCCGCCTGCTGCATCTTCTTTTTCAAAGCCAACAGGGCTTCGGCTTCTTCAAAGGCTTCCGGTATGTCCGCATTCTCAGCTTTGGCATGAAACTTCGTACGGATTGTGGCAATCTCTGCATCTAATTTTCTTTTCCGGTCTCCTAATTCATTGGCAATCTTTTCATATTTTTCTGTGTGGAATAATTTTCGGAAAATCACTTTTTTCTCATCGGATTTTGCCCGGAGCAGTTCCATAAATTCTCCCTGGGCAATCATTGCCACCTGCATAAACTGCCCCTTGTTCAGCCCGACAATATCAATGATTTTCTGATTCGTTTCCTTTTGCGAATAAACGATTTCATCCGGCATGATTAAGGTAACGGATTCGCTTTCTTCTTTTTCACCGCTTCCCCGCTTCAATGGGCGGACATGTCTTGGCACACGGCGCACTGTATAGACGCCGCTTTCTTCTGTTCCTTCACAGAATTTCAATTCCACATAAGGCTCTGCGCCTGCTGTGGCAAACTGACTCTGCAGCTCTGTTCCACTTTTTTTATTAGCTGTGGAACTGGCTTCTCCATATAACGCAAAGGCTATGGCATCAAAAATAGTGGACTTGCCGGAACCGGTATCTCCGGTAATCAGAAATAAATTCTGGGATGGTTTTCGAAAATCAATTTTCGTCCGGTCTCCATAGGACCCAAATGCCTGCATTTCCAAGGTTAATGGTCTCATAACTCACTCTCCTCCTCTACTTTATTGATGACTTCCTTAAGAATTTCTCTCTCTTCCTCGTTCATCTCTCCAATAAACTCACAACATAGCGAAAAGGCATCAAGCTCTGCCTCATGCCGGAATTTTTCCATTTCATAATTGGCTTTGTGCAGCGTTTCTCTTCGGATTTCCAGCAAATTGGGAAATGCATGACGCAGCCGGTCCTGCATGTCAAAGACATTGACATCCACCTTATCGGTAAGAATCACAGTTACAAAATTATCGGATGGCTGCTTTAATACTTCTTCTAATTCCCCTTCCACAATACACACCTGACGCAGTGGTTTTAACGGAATTACTCCGGTGGAAAGCTTGCCCTTTTCTTCCAGTTCCACCATAATAATGCCTTTTTTCTGTCCCGCTTCACTGACGGAGCAGGCAAGAGGTGTTCCACAGTAACGATAACACTCTTTTCCCACGGTCATAGGCTTATGAATATGTCCCAATGCCGCATAGTCAAACCGCTCCAACACATCCGCAGACACTTCATCAATATTTCCCACGGTGCGGATTTCGGAATCCATCCGCTCAACATCCTCCGCCGCTTTTCCTGCCGGCAGATAGAACTGGTGGCTCACCAGCACATTCCGCTCTGCTTCATTTACATTTTCTCTTTCCAGAAGCTTATGCAAAGTTGCATCATAAGAAAGATTGTTATCATTTTCATCCGTTCCCACAATCTGCTTTACCATAGACGGCTTCACAAATGGCAGAAGATAAAAATTCACTTTTCCATACTTATCCGTCAATGTCACTTTCTCAATGTATTCCTCTTTCGTCTCAGGCGGCTTTCCTATCATATATAAATGCTGTCTTGATAAAATGCTTCGAAAACAGTTCACTCTTGGTGCGCTGTCATGGTTTCCGCTAATCATCATAAGGACAGCCTCCGGCACCATCTCCGTCAGTTCATTGATAAAATGATCGAATACCTCTACTGCCTCTGCCGCCGGCACTGCTTTATCATAAATATCTCCTGCAATCAAAATGACTTCCGGTTTTTCTTCTCTGGCCCGCTCTACAATCTGATGCAGGATATATTCCTGGTCTTCCCTTAAATCATGATTCATTAATTTCAATCCGATGTGAAGGTCGGATAAGTGAAATATCTTCATAGCCCATGTGCTCCTTTTCTATACAAGATTATCCTACAAAGTAAGATTATATTTTTCTCTTACTTTGTATTATAGCTTGTCTGGGGTTCTGCCGCAACGGACTTCTGCCGAATTATATGGCGGCATTTTTAAGCAGGAGGCTAATTCTTTAGGGGGAAAATCTTTCAACTTTCTTCACTTTATAAAAATTTCGCAGTTTTTTTATTGATTTTATGACTTATTTATGTATAATAATTGTGATGACGTAACTAGGATTTATAGTTTCTCAGTCAAGATATCATAAAAACCTGCTTTTTGCGGGCGATTATCATATTACTATATTTAAAGGAAAGAGGTAAAAACAAAATGGCAGAAATCAATTTAAGCAAGTATGGCATTACTGGAACAACAGAAATTGTCTACAACCCATCCTACGAAACATTATTCGCAGAAGAGACCAAGCCAGAACTGGAAGGCTATGAAAAAGGTCAGGAAAGTGAACTTGGCGCAGTCAATGTTATGACTGGTATCTATACAGGTCGTTCCCCTAAAGACAAATTCATCGTTATGGACAAGAACTCCAAAGACACTGTATGGTGGACATCTGATGAATACAAGAACGACAACCATCCAGCATCTGAGGAAGCATGGAGTGCTGTAAAAGACATCGCTATCAAAGAACTTTCTAACAAAAAACTTTATGTAGTAGATGCTTTCTGTGGTGCTAACAAAGATACCCGTATGGCTATCCGTTTCATCGTAGAAGTAGCTTGGCAGGCACATTTCGTAACAAATATGTTCATCCAGCCTACTGAAGAAGAATTAAAGAACTTTGAGCCGGACTTCATCGTTTACAATGCTTCTAAAGCAAAAGTTGAAAACTACAAAGAATTAGGATTAAACTCTGAGACAGCAGTAATGTTCAACATTACAAGCCGTGAGCAGGTTATCGTTAATACATGGTACGGCGGAGAAATGAAAAAAGGTATGTTCTCTATGATGAACTACTATCTGCCATTAAAGGGCATCGCTTCCATGCACTGCTCTGCTAACACAGATATGAACGGTGAAAACACCGCTATCTTCTTCGGACTTTCCGGAACAGGTAAGACAACCCTTTCAACCGATCCTAAGCGTCTCTTAATCGGTGATGACGAGCATGGTTGGGATGACAACGGCGTATTCAACTTCGAGGGTGGATGCTACGCTAAGGTTATCGACCTTGACAAAGATTCCGAGCCGGATATCTACAATGCGATCAGACGTGACGCTCTTCTTGAGAACGTAACATTAGATGCTAACGGAAAAATCGATTTTTCTGATAGGAGCGTAACAGAAAACACCCGTGTATCTTACCCAATCAACCACATTAAGAACATTGTCCGCCCGATCTCTTCTGCTCCAGCAGCTAAGAATGTCATCTTCCTTTCCGCAGATGCATTCGGAGTACTGCCTCCAGTATCTATCTTAACTCCAGAGCAGACTCAGTACTACTTCCTGTCTGGATTTACAGCAAAACTTGCTGGTACAGAGCGTGGAATCACAGAGCCTACACCTACTTTCTCAGCATGTTTCGGACAGGCTTTCTTAGAGCTGCATCCTACAAAATACGCTGCAGAGCTTGTTAAGAAAATGGAAAAGAGCGGAGCTAAGGCTTACCTCGTAAATACAGGATGGAACGGAACCGGAAAACGTATCTCCATCAAAGATACCCGTGGTATCATCGATGCTATCTTAAGCGGAGCTATCTTAACCGCTCCTACAAAACAGATTCCATTCTTCAACTTTGAAGTTCCTACAGAGCTTCCAGGTGTTGATTCAGGCATCTTAGATCCTCGTGATACTTACGCAGATGCTTCTGAATGGGAGACAAAAGCATTAGATCTTGCTGACAGATTCATCAAGAACTTTGCTAAATACGAAGGAAACGAAGCTGGTAAAGCTCTTGTTTCTGCAGGTCCTCAGAAATAATTTTCCTGATAAGGAAATCAATAGAAACAGAAAACCGGATGTGATTCCACATCCGGTTTTCTTTATCTGTTTCTTATTTTGCTGCCAGATCTTTTACTACTTCACCTGCGATAATCAGTCCAGCGACAGATGGCACAAATGCCACACTGCCCGGAATATCACGCCGCTCCGTACATTTATGGGCTGCTCCCGACGGACAGATGCAGTTGGTTCTACAGCTGATTGCCATATCTTCAACTGGTCTGGTTGGCTGCTCTTCGGAATAAACCACCTTAAGCTTCTTTACGCCACGTTTCTTTAACTCACGGCGCATTACTTTTGCCAGCGGGCATACCTTTGTCTTATAAATATCTGCCACACGGAACTGACTGGCATCTAACTTATTTCCGGCTCCCATACTGCTGATAATCGGCACATTCATCTCCTGTGCCTTCATAACCAGTGAAATCTTCGCTGTTACCGTATCTACTGCATCTACGATATAATCATACTCTTCAAAAGGAAATTCATCCGCATTTTCCGGCAGAAAAAAGCATTTATGCACTTCTACCCTGGCATCCGGATTAATCTCTAAAATACGGTCTTTCATGACGTCTGTTTTATATTTTCCAATGGTCTTTCTGGTTGCAATAATCTGACGGTTGAGATTCGTCAGGCATACCTTGTCATCATCAATCAGATCAAAAGCTCCAACTCCGCTTCTTACCAGTGCTTCGCAGACATATCCACCTACTCCGCCAATTCCAAATACTGCAACCTTTGCATTCTTTAATTTTTCCATTGCTTCTTTTCCAAGCAATAGTTCGGTTCTTGAAAACTGTGTCAGCATCTTCTATCTCCTCTTCTTTGACTACGCTACATTTTACCGCGTCCTTATGTTCTTTGCAACAGAAAAATGCTGCACTCCCATTTCTGAAAGTACAGCATTTTTATTTTTCATTTCATGACTTTTCTATTTCCGATATATCCCTTTTCACTTATTTCATACGGCGTCCTGCATTTAATCTGCCATATGCTCCCGCAGCCACTCCTGCTGCAGCAATCAGTACAAGAAGATATAGGAATATCTGATTGTCGTCTCCGGTTTTAACCTGTGTGCTGCTATCAGACGTTGTTGCTGCCGGTGTCTGTACCGAAGATGCGCCCGGCAATGTTGTAACAACATTACTTCCGGCGGTTAATGTCGTTCCATTATTATTTTCATTTGGCGTGCTTCCACCTGGTGTATTTTCCGGATTATTTCCGCCGCCCGGGTTTGACGGGTTTAAGCTGTCGGAAGAAGGAAGTCCTTTTTCTACTACAATCTGTGTTGCAGAAGACGCATAATAATTGCGTGTTTCCTGATAACGTACCAGATAAGTTCCGTCGGCAAGTCCGTTCAATTCATTTTCTGTAATTGCGGTATAGGTAGTTCCATCAATACTGTATTCCATCTCCGCATTCACACAACGAATCTTTCCATCATTTTTGCCATCAATGGTTTCTGCTACTGCGGTAAGTCCTGTTGGTGCTCCACGATGTGCTTTGGTAATGCTGAAGTATTTTGTTACACTGCCTAAAAAGCGGGAACCACTGATAATTGCTGCAGCTGTATCACCCACTTCAATATTATCAACATAAGTAACCGTAAAATCCCTTCCTTCAGTTAATGTCATTCCATCATACGTTACGGTTACAGCCGGCTCTTTTCCTGTGCCATCATAGACAAAGGCAGCCGGGCTTAAAGTAATGTCCGCTTCTGCCAGCTTCTTATTACGAAGCACCAGATTTTGGGCACGATTTCCGGATTCATCCAGTACTGTAATATCAGTATCAACAAAAACTGAATATCCGAAAGGAATTAATTTGTCCAATGCCTGTTCCATTGCTGGTACATTTTTATAGTTTGTCAGACCACTTATCATGTTTTCTACTGTGATTACAGAATCGTCATCCGGTGCTATTGTAATCATTTCTACAAAGAATGAGCAAGGGGATGCCTGTGAACCTACATGAAGTGTACTGTTCTTTAATTCCAGACCACCATTTGCAGTCCAGCTTATGTCATGGATATCCGCTTCCACATTTTCTAATGTACATTTATCAGAAAGACTAGTATTTGCATCATTGAGCGTTCTCAGGTTAAGCTTTCCATTGGAAACGCTTAAGTGATTCATGATATTAAATGCATCTAATGTTAAACTCTTCCCATTTAAATCAAGATTTACAGCCTCATATACAGAGGATAAATCAATTGCTTCACTGCTGTTCTTATAATCAACTAATAATTTTACGGTATTGTATTTATTGGCATTGTGGAATGCATTGGACAGACTGTTATAATTTGTTACATTTCCGTTGGCATCTACAATAGCTGCCACCGGCTCCTGGTCATCACATACAACACATTTTCCATTGATACGCTTTGGATGCGTACATCCGCTGGCAGCATATACGGTTCCATCTACGATGGCTCCTTTCTTTGTGCCGTCTACAAGCTGGATTACACCTGTTTCAAAAATCCCATTCACCATGGAAGCTAATGCTGTTCCTTCCGTATTTCTCTTTACCGTAACCGTTCCACCTGCATTCAGGCTGACTGCATTCTGAGTGTCAATCACATATGTGCTGCTTTCCTGTTCTATTGTAACATCCCCATCAGTACTCTCAATACTTCCACTGCCTCCAACCCAGGTAAGTGATGAATCTGTTGTTCCATTCTGTTTCAGTGTCACATCATTCTTTGCCTTTATATCAAGTTCTGCAAAAAACATCGGTACCGGTGCATTAGTTGAAATGCTTACTGCTCCTGCCAATGCCCGAATCGTCAGCTTACCATCTTGCATGACAGGGTTTGCGGTCTGTTCTATTGTAACATCCCCATTGGTTGAAGTTAAGCTCACCTGTGGATTACTCTTGCTTGTTATTCCCTTCGCTGATTTTAAAGAAATATCTCCTGCAGCTTCAATCGTAAGATTACTGTCAGTCAACACCCCTGTGCTGGTATTTTCCAGTTTTACCTTTCCACCGGTATTTTTCAGGGTAACATTTTCTGCATTAAAAATTGGATACCAAAGAGATGATGAACTTATTACAAGGTCTCCTTCTGTCTGTGCCAGGTTCAGTGTGGATACTCCACTGTCAATCATACCACATGGTGCGGTTATCGTAACTTTCTTTCCACTTAAATCAACCACTCCACTGCTCAAAGCAATTGGCTCTGAAGACGTTGATGCAGTTTCCAGTGTAATATCACCGGTTGTATCTATCTCAAATCTGCTGCCACCGTTTATTACATTACTATTACTTGTTACCTTGAAATTTCCGGTAAAATCCTTTGTGACAACGGCAGCACTGGTTCCGGCTAACAGAAATGCAGGAGAAGTTCCTTCTACAGTAAAATTTCCTGCTCCGGAAATTGTTAAGTTTCCGCCTGTTACTGTCACCGGATTCGGTCCGGAAGTAGCAATCTCCATATCATTATATACAGTCATGGTTGCCGTATCTTTATCAAAATAAATATAACCACCACTTTCCGGTTCTTCCCCTACTTTATCGACGCCACGAATCGTTGCAGATGGTCCCGGTGTAGAAGGAGGATCCACCGCCTTCACATACCAGCCCGTCTCTAATGTTGTAATTCCTATTTGAACGGATGCCGGCGTATCCTCTGCCTTTACCAGTAGTCCGGCAGCATCTCCCATAAATAAGCCTGTCATCATAGTCAATGCCATCAAAAATGCCAGACATCGTTTTTTTCGGTTTCTTCCCATATTTCCTCTCCTTTTTTATTCTATTTCTTTTGTTCACACAGTTTCTATTTTAAGAAAACGCTTAAAATTTTGCAACCAATTCTTCCAAATTGTGATTTTATCTTCCTGATTGTCGATAAAAAATGATTCTTATTTTCTTTCAATATGTTATACTTGTTTCGTATCCGGTGTTTTTACTTTTTATATACAGGAGAATAATTATGCTGATTTACTTATGCGAAGATTCTGAAAGCGATGCCTTACGGCTGAAACATCATCTGAATACATATGCCACGAAACATCATTGTAATATGGAGATTCTACTTTTTTCTTCGGGCGAAGAGATGATTCAATATTATAAGGAAGAAAAGCGTTATCCGGCTCTGCTGTTTTTAGATATCTATATGAATAACCAGGACGGTGTGGAAACAGCACGTATCCTTCGCTCACTGGGCTATGAGGGTGGCATTATTTTCACCACTTCTTCTACGGAACATGCCATGGCAAGCTATGAGGTAAATGCTCTTTACTATCTGCAAAAGCCTTACTCACACACAGATTTTCTCAATGCCATGAGCCGCTGCGATACGCTTTTAGAGGAATCCAATGAAGTATTTACCTTTTCTGTCCGTAGGAAGGAATATTCTCTTCCTTACTCAGATATTCTCTTTTTTGAAACCGGGCAGCACAATGTCCTGCTGCACGCTATATCAGAGACTTTTACGATTCCCGGAAACCTGACACAGCTTACCGAGAACTTTGCCTCTGTTGCCTGTTTTCTTCCGGTTGGCCGCAGCTATCTGGTAAACTTAAATCATGTCACCGGAATTCTGCAGCACGACCTTATTATGGAAGACCACTCCATTGTGCAGATTCCTTTTCGTAAACGTGACGAGGTAAGCAAGGCCGTTAATAGCTGGTTTGCAAAGCTTGAGAAAGAGCCAACTCATCCCGGCTTATCCTAGAGCCAGATATTTCCCATGTTTCCAATGTACTCCTATTGTGAAAATGTTACAGACTTGTTACAATTCATTTGTACTTAGCTAAGACATGATTTCAAAGAAAATAAGGAGGACGAAACTATGTGTTTTAATTTCAATAGCTGTTCCGAGTTATTTAACACAATCTGCAAATTATTCAGACTCGGATGTTAATATGTTTTATGCGATTTGCATAACCTAAAAAAAGCTGCCGGTGGGCAGCTTTTTTCTGGGTAAAGATATTGTCTTTTTGATTGACAGTTTCTTTCTTATATGTTAGTTTTCTACTAGAACCATTATTGGTTCTTTTTCTTTACATATTATGTGCATATCATTTTAAGTAGTTCTTTTAATCTTCCTATTTCAGATTATTCCATGCATTTTTATTATCTTTTTTGTTTTAGTTTATTCCACTCTTGACACACGTATTAACACGTATTAATATAATATTGATCAAAGGAGAATTGCGTATATGCCAATGACTTCCAGAGAAATGGTAAACTACCTTAAGAAACATGGTTTTATCATAACCAGCCAAAGCGGTTCTCACATAAAATTATTTCATCCTATCACGAATAGAACCGTCATTGTTCCTTATCATAACAAAGACTTGAAGAAAGGATTAGAACAGGCAATTTTAAAAGAAGCCGGACTACGATAATCCAACTTCTATCGAAAGGAGGTTCTTATGAACAAATTATTTTATCCTTCCATTTTTCATATTGCAGAAGAAGGTGGATTTTGGGTTACTTTTCCAGATTTACCGGAATGTATGACCCAGGGAGATGATATGCAAAATGCTTATGAAATGGCTGTTGATGCCTTAGGTCTTGCCCTGACAAGCCGTAAACAGGAACATCAGGATATTCCGGTTCCTTCCCAGCCAAAAGATATTAACGTTTCAAAAAATGAATACTGCATTATCATCGAATTCGATATGCTTGCTTATCAAAAACGCAATAACTCAAAAGCAGTAAAAAAGACCCTCACTATTCCGGAATGGTTAAATGAAGAGGCTATCTCGCTCAACATTAATTTTTCACAGGTACTGCAGGATGCTCTTATTCAAAAAATTGGAGCTAAGCTGTAACCCTTAAGCAGTTTTATCCGCTAGGTCACTTTTTGAAGTGAAAGATTTAACCTTTTTGTATTTATTGACATTTATCATTCTATTATGCTATATTTTTCGCAGAATGACACATTGGACTGAGGTTCGTCTTGGACGTACCGGCTCGGGTCATTTGACACAGCCACCCCAGGGAATGTGTCATTCATTCTATTTTTCTATTCTGTGTTATCTGCAATGCTTTTGCCAGTATCTGCTCCTCCGCTTCGCTCGGATTGTTCCGATACATTTCCTCTGGAATATCCAGTGAAAAACTTATTAGTTCTTTCATTTCCTCGTCCGTTTTCAGCATATTGCATATTCCCCATATTGTAGTCGAAGCTATCCCACATGCGTCTAACCAAATTATTAAATCTTTCTCTACTTTTGTAATTTCCTTTGAACCTGCCACTGGCAGCTTCTTACGGATGCCTGCAACAAAAAAGGCTGTAACCCTTGAAAAATCAAGGATTACAGCCTTTTTTCCAGTTAAGCTGGCAACGGGAATCGGACCCGTGACCTCCGCACTACCAATGCGACGCTCTACCGACTGAG
>ENA-OZGJ01000292-OZGJ01000292.1-human-gut-metagenome-genome-assembly--contig:-NODE-292-length-13865-cov-4.343157_pt1 | contig 13865 bp, 8 predicted proteins | sample MGYA00244654_ERZ653654 | MGnify/ENA primary metagenome ERZ653654 (study PRJEB26926, sample SAMN06164964) | human gut metagenome | biome: ENVO:00009003; feature: ENVO:2100002; material: ENVO:00002003... | reverse complement strand
GGGAATCAAAATGGGCGTTCGAGACTAAATAGGCCCGAACTCTATCCTGTGAAAAAACCGCTGCGGCGATAAACACCGACATTAACAATAATAAAATGCGTTTCATGGGCTGGTTGGATTAGACTATTTCTGGGTTAAAGAATTTTATATCCGTATCGGGTTCCAAAATTAGCCGGAAACGCCCCGCAAAAAATATTTTTAAATGACATATTAGTATGACCTTTTGACATAATTCGTAAAAAAGCACAAACGACGCGGATATTTCGCACTCCCGGCACAAAAACAGGGCTGCGGGGCATCCGGCAAAAACGGGGACACCATGTCCGGGATACAAAAACAGGAATGCGGAAAGCGCCCCTTGGCCTTCCGCATTCCAGCTCCCGAATCCGGGGGCGGGGGCACCCCCGGATGTTCAATCGAAACACTCCGGACAGGGGCGCGGCACAAGTTCGAATTCGAGCACACCGCCCTGCACGATCTGTTCGTGCGTGATGAAAGGACGGGTGAGCCGCTCGCCGTTGAGCCGTGCCGCACGGATATACTTGTTCACTTTCGACGCCCCCGGGGATTTGATGACAAAACTGCGGCCTCCGGGCAGGGCGATTTCCACCCGTTCGAAGATCGGAGAACCCAGGGCATATTCCCCCGAGGCCGGATTGACCGGATAAAAACCCATCGCCGCAAAGACATACCACGCCGTGAGCGCACCGCCGTCCTCGTCGCCGCTCAGCCCGGTCGGGCGGTCGTCGAACCAGATGTCGGCAATCTGCCGGACACGATGCTGGGTTTTCCACGCAGCCCCTGCGTAATTGTAGAGCCACGGGACATGGAACGCCGGCTCGTTGCCCGCCGGCATGAGCCCCTGCAACCCAGTAGCGTCGGGCATCCGCCCCATGAATTTCCACTTGTCGATCTCCGGCCCCCGGTTATAAGCCTCGTCGAGACGGCGGACGAAAGCCTCCTCTCCACCCATCAGGGCGATCAGTTGCGGAATATCGTGCTGTACATGGAAGACATGGACGCAGGCATTGACCTCGGCGAAGTAACTCCGGGCTCCGAAGCCATCGCACAACTGCGGGTCGAACGGCTCGACCCATTCACCCCGCTCGTTTCTGGGGGCGAAATAACCGATCGCCGGATTCCAGAGATTCAGATAGTTGCGCGAACGCCGCAGCAACAGTTCATAATCGTCCATGCGCCCCAGGTAACGCGCGACCTGCGCCAGGCACCAGTCGTCGTAGCTGTGTTCGAGCGTCACGGAAACCGCCTGCCTCTTTTCCCAGCCGTCGTCGACATACGGATATTTCTCCGGCTCTCCGGGAGCCAATGCCGGGAAATAACCGTGTTCGGAATAAAACCTGTCGGGCTCGCGCGCCGCCCCCGCACGCCAGGGGATCATCGTACCTTCCAGCGCATTCTTGCGGAGCCCCTCGTAAAGTTTTTCCACATCGAACCCCGTGATTCCCTTGCGGATGGCCTCGGCTGCGAACGAGGCCACATGGTTGCCGATCATCGGATCCCCGTGCCAGTCGGGGCCGCCGCCTTCGAACCAGTCGCCGCCCCACTCCGTCAGTTCGGGAAAAGAGGGCACCCACCCCCATTGCTCGTAGATGCGGGCATACGACTGCAGCTCGTCGGCCTTGCGCGCAGGATCAAGCAGGATACCCAGCGCATGGAGGTTCCGGTAGGTATCCCACATCCAGTCATCGTTGTAAAACGGCCGCGCATCTTCGTGGACACAGCGGTCGAAGCCGCTGTAATACCGCCCGTATTCCGACTGGTCGACCATCCGTTCATACGTACGGTAAAGCGAGGTATAGAATATCCGGCGTTCCCGGTCGGTTCCGCCCTCCACGCGTATGCGCCCGAGCGCCTTTTCCCAAATGTCCCGGCTCCGCTTCTTAACCGCACCGAAAGCAAGTCCCCCGGTTTCGGCTTCGAGGTTGGCACGCGCCTGGTCCACGCTGATATAGGAGATACCTACCCGGAAGCACACCTTGCCGAACCCTGCCGGGGCAGAGAACCGGGCGCCGACATCGCGGCCCGACGCCGATCCCTCCGCGGAAAGCCGCTCCCCGCAACGCGTGCCGGAGCTATCGAAAGGCCGGTCGGCGACGGCATAGAAATATTGGCGGGCATAATCGACCGCTTCCCAGCCCGAAACGACCCGGTCACCGCAGACATCGACCTCGCCTTCGGATGTGAGCCGGAAAAGCACGTTCGCCTGCCGCCCTGCATCCGTGAAGTCGAATTCGTAAAGGGCCGTCCGCTCGGCGGTCGTCCACTCGGCCCATATCCCGAAATCCTCCAGCCACACCCGGTGCGACCAGGGATGCAGTTCCTCCAGGTCATGGTCGTACCACGAAGAGGAGCGCGCCGGGTCGAACGAGATGTCGCCCGCCGTGGGCATGACCGAACCGGCGATCCCGCTCCGGTAGCGGGGCATATTGAGGGCGATGCCGTATATCCGGTCGGAAAAATAGCGGTCATTGAGTCCGGGCTCGGTTACGGGGTAGATCCGCACCATGGAATGGGGCCGGTGCACCTGCGGGGTGACGGTCGTCAGCAAAGGGGCCACGCCGCCGATATTGGGATCGACCCAACGGCCCACGCCCTCGTCGCGGCAGGCGGCCAGGGCGGCAGCGAGGCCCGCGGAAAAGGCCAGGAGTAAAATTCGCGGTTTCAGCATTATTCTATGTTTTTATCAGATAAGAAAATTCGTAAAAAATCGGTTCCGGGAGCGGGAATTACGGGCAAAAATCCCTATATTTGTTAAGTAAGCCATAAGCCATGAAGTACATTCTGAAGGAGATCACCCCGCTGGGAAAAAACGACCTGTTCATCGCAAACTACTGGCCCGACAACCAGATGGATTTTCCCCTCCATTTCCACGAGGACTACGAATTGTGCCTGACGCTCAACGTGCGCGGGAAACGCATCCTGGGTAACCTGGTCGAGGATTTCACCGAAAAAGACCTGGTCATCACCACTCCCAACGTACTCCACTGCTACAAACGCGACGACGCCTTTCTCAACGTCCGCTGTGAGGTCGTCGTGATCCAGTTTCCCAAAGAGCTTCCCTCGTGGGGCATTTTCGACACCGACCAACTGCGGAACATCCGCAACCTGCTCTGCCAGCCTGCCCCGGGGCTCAAATTCTCGGAAGAGACGGCCGAAGCCGTCCGGGAGCGATTGCTGCGCCTGCCCCGAACCGAGGGGTTCGAGGCCGTTCAGCTGTTTTTCGGGATACTCCACGAACTGGCCTGCGCCGACCGCACACAGGTTGAGCTGATCGGAGTCCAGAGCAGCGACAGTACCCTTCCGCACAGCCGCCGCATCAACAAGATCGTACAGTTCGTCGAGAAGAACTACCACCACAAAATCTCGCTGGAAGACGTCGGCGAACTGGTCGGCATGTCCGCCTCATCGGTGAGCCGCTTTTTCAAACAACGCACCCGCCACAATTTCTGGGACTATCTCAACGGGTTCCGCATCGACCGCGCCGCACAAATGATGATCGAAACCGAGCACACCATCTCGGAAATCAGCTATGCCTGCGGGTTCAACAATATCTCCAACTTCAACCGCGTATTCCGGGAGCGGATCGGCACGACGCCGAGCGACTACCGCAACAAATTCAAGGAGTCGATCATCCCCGACCGCTGACCTCCGGCACCGCGCACACCCGGCAATTACACCGGAACCGCCGTACGCCACAGGCACCGCCCGGGCGTACGGTCTCTATTCCGGGTCAAGGGAAATCCGGGCTATTCGCCGTTCCACAACTCTTTGATGGTCTGTTCGATGTCCATGCCGTAGGGAACCTTGTCGCTTTTGGCGACGGCTCGGCTCAGGAATACCGGCCCGCCGGCCGTGAGCGATACGACGCGCGCACCGGGCATCTCGAGATGGCCGTGCGGATCGTTTTCGTGCAGCCAGTCATAGGCATAGCGCAGCCATGCCCGGCGCGCGGGGACATCCTGCATATAGAACCAGGTGATCTCGTCATATCCCCACACGTAATGGTCGTTGAGATCAGCCACCCCGGGGTGGTCGCTGACCCCGAAATTATCGAACTCGACCAGATAGGGCAAGGCATCGCACCGCCAGCCGCTCGGGGTGACACAGGCAGGGCTCTTGCCGAAAATGGCATTGAGATGCCCCTTTTCCAGCACGCACCGCATCGGCTCTTCGGGAACTTCCTTGATGCGCAGCGGGTATGAGTTGAAATCGAGAAGACTCCGTTCGCCGACCATCATGCCCTGGCTGCCCGCATGGGCGTCGAAAAGCACGAAGTGGCGGCGGGCACGCGGATAAACCCATGCGCGGACTTTCTTCAGGAAACTGTCCCACGACTGCCACTCGTGGTCGTTCATGCCCATCAGGTAGACCTGCCCCAGGTGCACGGCCTCAACACCGATATCCACATAGGAGCCGATCAGGTACATCAGCCACAGCTGCGTCTCGACGCGCGTGATATCGGGCACGCTGCCGCCCGGCCCCCACAGGTCGACATACTTGCCGTCGGGCGAGAGCATCTGCGAATAGTCGAAATTACGCTCCTCGACGGGCAACCCCAGCGCCTCGAACGCCCAGGCCGGCACGGGGACTTCGTTCACGTCGCGGTAAACGGCCTCGAAGGCCGCAGCCTGGAAGATCACGTCGGGGTCGAAGGCATGTACCTCCCCGACCAATGCTTCGGCACCGGCCCAGAACCCCGGCTCCGTGAGCACTTTCTCATCTCCCCAGCGATAAATAGCCCGCCCGATGAACTTTGCACCCGTATTCCGGATAAACGCCACGTCGGCCGCCTTGTCCGGATAAGTCCCGTCGTTGCAATAGGGATCCACCGTAAGGAACTCCGACATGGTGACGGCACGTGCCAGATAGCGTTCCAGCACGGCCTGCGAAACCGAACCGTCGAAATAATAAGGGTTTTCGGTGCGGCTGCACGAACCGGCCACGCACAAAAGGCTCAAAGCCAGCGATAAAATCAGTTTTTTCATAATCGGAATCATTGGTTGCTCCATATTTTTTTGATGGTCTCTTCGGTCGAACGCCCCGTCGGGGTGGCTTCACTCTGCGTATTGCACCGGTAAAAGCGCGTGGCTGCGGAAACCGATACGCGGCAACCCGGCATCTGGATATATCCGACGGGATCGACGCGGTTCATGTAGTCCACGGCATATTCGAGCCAGTAACGGGCATATTCGTCGTCGCACAGGCTGAACCACGAAATCTCGTCGTAGCCCCAGACGAAATTGTCTCCCCAGTTGTACGACCCCGGATGGCTGCTCTCCCCGAAGTTATCGAATTCGAGGATATACGGGATACGGTCGGCTGTCCAGCCGCTCGGCGTCTCCCCACCCTGCGTATATCCGATCACGGAATCGAGGTAGCCCTTTTCGAGCTTCGCCTTGATAGGCTCGCCGACAATCTCCTTCGGACGCAAGGGGAACGACACGAAATCGAACAGGTGCCGGCCGTCGACCACGATACCGCCGTTGGCCAGGTGGGCGTCCATGATAACCGTCCCGCGCGCCGCCTTGGTCTTGGCTGCCTCCCGGATCTTGGACAACAGGTTCCGGTAGCCCGCATAACCGTTGTCCGAATCGCCCATCGAAGCCATCAACCGCACCTGCCCGCAGTGGAACGCCTCGATTCCGGCTTCCATGTATTTCACGGCCATGAAGTAGAACCACATCTGCGCCTCCTCGCGCGACATGTCGGGCACACAGGTATTCTCACCCCACTGTCCCAGATAAAGGCCGCCCTCGTCACGGATGTCGTCGAAACGGAAATTCCGCTCCTCGGGTTCCTTGCCGAATGCCCGGAACACCCACTCGGGGACGGGAATGTCGTTGACCCGGGTGGAAACCGTCTCGAACATAGCCCCCTGGAAAATCAGGTCGGGATCCTGCTGGTGCATCCGGGCGATCCTGGCTTTGGCATCCGCAAACCAGGCATCGTTCATGAAATAGCCCTCCTTGTTCCACTGGTACATCGCACGCCCGATGAATTTGGCACCGACGTTGAGCAACATCCGTTCATCGTCCTCCGTCCCGTAGACGCCGTCGGTCGAGGTCTCGGGGCCGGACAGGAACTCGGTCTGGGTAATGGCCCGCGAAAGGTAGTTATGCAACACTTCTTCGGACATCACACCGTCCGAAAACTGGTAGTTGCCCGTGTTGGGTACGGCATCTGGCCGCCGGGGGATCTCGGGCCACTGGCTTTTATCCCACTCTTTTTCGCACCCTGCAGCCGTGAGCACAACGGCTGCGGCGCAAAGTATCATTTTAAAGGTTTTCATCGTATTTCAAGTTTAAAACCCCGGCCGGCCCGCAACCGGCCGGAGCTCCGTTCACATTCCGTTACAATTCGTCGATCTTATAGGTAATCCCTCCGGATTCGATCGTAAAGACCGCACCGTCCGCGAATACGCCGTCCCGGTAAAGTTTTCCGAGCAGATCCAATCCGACTTTATTGGATGTCGAAACCACCGGGATACCTCCCTCCGAGGTGCCGTTCCCCGTAACCGTCAGGTCGCCGCCCACGCTTTTGAGCGCCTCGAAGCCGCCCAGGCCGTTGAACCGTGCATTATCGGAGAGCACAAGACTACCGCCGATAGTCTCGAGCTTCATCACGTCGAAATTCCAGAAGTTGCCGTTGCAGCCCGTAACGATGAAATCGCCGCCCACACTCTTCAGCGAATTGAACGTCACACCGCGCATCGGCGTCGTCACGCCCGTCAGCCTTACGCTGCCCGCCACGCTCACGATCTGCGAAAGACAGTTCCCTGCGCCCCAGTCCGTGGCGATCTTCGGGCAGTTCTCGAAGACAAGGTCGCCACCGATCTCAGTCATATCCTTCATCCCGTTCAGGTTAAACAGCTCGGCACAGTTGCGGAAGACGATGCCGCCTTCGACCGTAAAGCCGCCGTTCAGGAAAAACAGCTCCGTCGAGGTGAGGCTGCTCCCTTCGAGCGTCAACGTGCCCATGACCTTTTCCACGCGGGTCTTGACGAAGGACAGGTCGTTGTCCGACATCGTATTGCCTGTGTCCACGATCGTCAGATCCTGCACCGTCTCCTTCACTGCGGAACCGTCCTGCGGGGCAAAAGCCAGCAGTTCGTCCCTGCCCGTGATCGTATAGCTCTTATATTCGCCGGGTTGGGGTATCTCCGAGAATTCGACGGACGTCCCGTCCGCATAGCGGCAGTCGATCGTAGCGCCGGGCTGTACGATACCGCCCGTAATCCATTTTCCACCAGGTCGAAGCCCACCTGTCCGGCTTTCGAGGCATACGGGATGCCGCCCGATGCGCCCGGCGCCGTGCCGTTGCCGGTAATGGTAATGTCACCGCCGATATACTCGACCTTTTCGAAGCCGCCCAGGCCGTTCTGGTGGTCATTGTCCGTGAGCGTAAGGCTGCCGCCCACATGACGGAGGTCGGTGGCCAGGTTCCAGAAGAATCCCGTATAGAGCTCGATGCAGTTGTCGGCAAGGGTCAGGTCGCCCCCGACTTTGTTCAGCGAAGCGAAAGCCATCTGCTGCATACCGCAGCTGCGCACCGTCAAATCGCCGTCGATCTCGGTGATCTGGGCGAACCCGCTGCCGCGGCCCCAGTGGATCAGATAAGGTATATTTTCGAGGACAAGATCGCCGTAAATACGGGTGATATTCTTGAAGCCGTTGGTATTGAAGAATTTATTACTGCCGCTCTCATCGTACGTGGTGATATTGCGCAGGATGATGCTACCCTGGCAGTCGACCTTGCCGAAAAATGTTTCGGTCGTTTTGAGCGATGCGCCGTCGACGGTCAGCGTACCCTGCACGACGGAGATCTTCGAAGCCAGCAACGCCATACCGTCGTCCGAGACATTCGGCCCAGTGACCGTCAGGTTCTTGACCTCCTTCCCGCCGGGGCTGAAGGCAGCGGCCTCGGCATCGGACTTGATCGTATAGCTGTAAACGCCGCCCGATTCGCCGCCCTGGCCGATGAGCGACGGATCGGTCACGGCCAGCGGATGGTTGTTCGACAGGGTCACGTTGTCCGAATCGAGCACCGAATTGGAAATAAGGTACTTGATGACGTTGAATCCGTAGGTATCGGGCTGATCGGGCTTGTCCTCGCCCAGCAGGGAGTTCCCCGTGACGAAGAGCTTTCCGGTCATTTTCTTGAGATTCATGAGACCGCTGATGTCGGTCAGCTGCGGGTTATCCTCGATATGGATATCGCCGATGACGAACTTCACGCCGAGGTCGGCGACATCCGTAAGGGATTCGTTGCCCGAAATCTCGAGCATGGTCGCAACCGACGTCGTATGGGGCAGTGCGAGCGAGACGATCCCCGTATTGCGGATGACGAGCGTACCGACGGCTGCGACGTCGAGCGACGAAATGTCCGTAATACCGGCCCCGGTGACGATGATGCTGTTGGCAGTCCGGCGTGCGGGGAAGGCATCGACTTCGGCCTGTGTGGACAGCGTGTAATTCCCGCTGTACGGGTTCGCGGGATCGGTCGTATCTTCGCTGCACGCGGCCAGCCCCGCGCAGCAGAACAGTGCGGCGGCCGAAAGCAGGTATCTGTGAAATAGTTTCATGGTCTGCGGATTTTAAGTCGGTTATTTCTGCGGGTTGAGATCCAGCTCGCGCTGGGGCGCAGGATAGAAATAGGCATAGGTAGGCTTGAAGGCCTTGTTGGTGATATGCTGCTCGTCGACGCGGTTCAGGCGGCGCAGGTCATAGATGCCGTGCCCCTCGAAAGCCAGCTCCTTCGTCCGCTCCTCGATCACCGCCTCACGGAAATCTTCGATCGGGAGCCCTTCGGGCAGTGCTTCCAGCCCGGCACGTTTGCGAACCTCGTTCACCCATTTATACCCCTCGTCGGTCGGGCCCACCGCCTCGGCATAGGTAAGCGCCACCTCCGCGAAACGGATCAGGTAAAGGTTGGCCGACGTCCGGTTGGCCTTCGACTTGGGGTCGGTATACTTGCGGCAGAAAGGATAGAAGAACTTGTTCCTGATATTGTCGCTGCTGGTGAGGTTGGAGGGATCGTAGGTAGCCAGCACGCTGCCGTCCTCGTTGTAGATGGTCGTAACCATCAACTGCTTGCGCAGGTCGTCATCGTCATAGGTGTTGCGGAAATCGTTGTCCACGCGCATCACCTGATAGCCCGACTCGTAATCCAGGAATTTCATCACCTCGCGGCTGTTCTTACCCAGCGACGAGGAGATATAGACGATGCTCCCGGTCTGGATGCTGAACATCTGGGGCAATTGCGAATAAGTACCCTCCATGCCGCTGGCCTCGCGGTTCATCGAGGTCATGAAGATGTGCTCCACGCCGTCGGCCTGGTGCTCGACGTCATAGACATTGCCCAGGTCGGGATCGAGCCGGTAGACCGTCTGGTTATTGAGCACGTCGCCGGCATACCGGGCCGCCAGGGAGTACATTTCATCGGCGTCCGACACCCAGTCGTAGCCCGGCGCCCCCGAAGCCTTTGCCGACGCGAGGTACAGGTAAACACGCGCGAGCAGCGCCTGTGCGGCGACCTTGTCGGCACGCCCCTGCACCTTGTTCACCGGCAGCAGGCCGATGGCATCCTCTAACTCCCCGATGATGAAGGCGTAAACATCCGAGATCGGGGAAAAATCCTTATAGGAGTCCGACGTCGAGGAGACGGTCTTCGAACGGATGGGCACGCTGCCGTAATTGATGACCAGCATGAAGTGGTTGAAAGCGCGCAGGAAATGGGCTTCGCCAAGAATCTTGTTCCGTGCCGCAGCCGAAATATCGGACATCCGGGCGACATTGTCCAGCACCGAATTGGTACGGGCGAGGCTTACATAGGCCGACTTGAAGAAATAGATGGCCTCGTCGCTGGTCGGGGTGATATCCCACTGGAAAAGCGGACTTTCGTCAGCCTTGCCGTAGGATTTGTACTGGTTGGTCGGCACATCGCCCAGGTAGAAGAGGAAACGGCCGCAGTAATCAATATAGTTGAGGGGCACATAGGCATACATCAACGCGGATTCGGCGTCAGCCTCCGTATTGTAGAAGGTCTGGTTCGAATAGGTGCCGTACGGAACCTCGTCGAGGCACGAACTCAACCCGGCGAGCGTCCCCAGCATTGCAAAAAAGAGGAATATCTGTTTCATATTCAGGTTTACTATTGGTTAGAATTTGAACTCCGCGCCCGCGGTGATGACGCATACCTTGGGATAGGCCACATTGCCGATACCGTTCTCCCCGACTTCGGGGTCGTATTCGCTGACCTTCGAGAAGGTAAAGGGGTTGCTGGCGCTCACATAAACACGCAGGTTCCTGATCCAATTCAACTTTCCGGCAGGCAGCGTATAGCCGAGCGTGATGTTGGAGATACGCAGGAACGACCCGTCCTCGACCGACCACGACGAAGCGTGGTACTGCCGATTGTAACGCAGGCTGGGCCGTTCGTTGTTGGGATTCTCGGCCGTCCACCGCCCCGCCTTCAGCGCCGGGGACTCGAGTTTGCGGTAGGAGAAGATGTCGTTGCCGTAGACGGCGTACATCATCACCGACAGGTCGAGGCCGCAACGGTGCGAAAGCGAGAGCGAAAGGCTCGAGGTAAACTTGGGGTTCGGATTGCCGATAATCACGCGCTCATTGGGGTCGAGCGTGCCGTCGGCATTCAGCCCGACGTAATTCAGTTCGCCCGGGCGGGTATTGGGACTCGACCCGTCCCCCTGCGGAGTCTGGATAATGCCGTTGACCATATAGCCGTAGAACGAATTGACAGGATAGCCGATAGCCAACACGTTGAGGAAAGCATCGTTATAGACGCTGCCGCCGTACTGCGTATAGCAAATGCCGTTGGCATCGACCGTAGCCCCCGAATTCTCGGCCGTGCCGATCGAAACCACCTTGTTGCGGTTGAGGCTGAAGATTCCCGTCGCCGAGAAATTCCAGTCCTTGGTCGAGACGATGCGCCCCGTAACGGCGACCTCGAAACCCTTGTTCCGGATCTCCCCGTCATTGACCCATACCGTATCGAAACCGGTGCTGGGAGGCAGGTACTGTTTGCGCAGCAGGTCGGTCGTTTTCTTAATGTAATAGTCGAGCGTGACATTCAGGCGTCCCCTGAAGATCGAGAGGTCGAGGCCGATATCCATCTGCGCGGTCTTCTCCCACGTCAGTTCGTGGTTGGCCATGCCCGCATAGGTCACGAAGCGGTTGCCCAACCCTTCGCGGCCATCCTGGTAACCGATGCCGTAAACGGTGTACTCCTTGCCTCCCGACCAGTAGTAATCGAACCCGAAGCGCTCGAAGGTCTGGTACGGGGAGATCCCCTGGTTACCCGAGACCCCGTAACTGGCGCGCAGCTTGAGCTGGTCGAAGAATCCGAGCGACTTGATCCAGGGCTCCTCCTCCAGCTTCCAGCTTACCGCACCCGACGGGAAAAAGCCCCAGCGGTGTCCCTTGGCGAATTTCGAAGCGCCGTCGGCTCGTGCCGTGAAAGTCACCAGATAACGGTTCTTGAACGTATAGTTCAGGCGGGTGAACCCCGAAGCGAGGATCTCCTGGCTGCGCGACGTCGAAGTTATGACCTTATCCGCGCCGGAAACGACCTCGTCCTTGAGCGCCGCGTTGGAGAACCCGCGACCGGTAATGCTCGAACCGCGGCTTACGCTGTTCTCGTAGCTTCCGCCCAGCATGGCGGAAAAGGTATGGTCGCCGATAGTTTTGTTGTAGGTGAGGTAGGCATCCCCCGTCAGGTTGACATAGGTCGATTCGCTGTTCCCCCCTTCGCCATTGTAGTTATCCCCGGCAAGGGTATAGAGCGGGGGATTGAAATAGGCCGACCGGCGCTGCTCGGCGCGGGCGTTGCCCGACACCGACATGATCAGTCCCGGGATGATCGTCCAGTCGGCCTTGACGAGTGCATAACCCGACATGTTGTCCGACTCGTTCTTGATCTCGTTGTTTACCATTACGGGGTTCCCGTAATCCTTGGGCTGGCTTTTGAAATAGGAGCCGTCCCCGTTATAAACCGGCCAGAGGGGATTGCGCCCGTAGCTCGTTCCGTTGTTATAGGTGCGGAAGCCGCGCACGAAGCCCGCTTTGGTCTTCAGGTTGATATTGCGGGCGACCTGGTGGTCATAGGACATGTCGACCGTATATTTTTCGAAGTCGTCCTTGTACTGCATGCCTTCGCCGTCGTAATAACCCAGGCTCACGTAGTAGCGGTTCTTTTCGCCGCTGCCCTCGATCCCGACGCTGTAATCCTGCGTGACGGAGGTGCGGAACACATGGTCTGCCCATTTGGTGCGGAAAGGCCACGCCCCGCTTTCGATCTCGGCGATAGAAGGATAATAGGTTCCGTCCGACCAGATCTTCCCGGTATACGGCCCTTCGGCGCCCCCGTTCTCATAGGCCTCGTTTTCCAGCCGCGCCATCTGCACGGGATCGCGCCAGTAGTCGAGCCTGTCGCTGAAAACGCCGACCCCGACCTTCCCCGAGAACCAGACGTTCCGGTGGTCTTTCTGTCCGTTCTTGGTCGTAATCATGATGACGCCGTTGGCGCCGCGCGAACCGTAAATAGCGGTCGCCGAAGCATCCTTGAGCACCTCGACGGATTCGATGATATTGGGGTTCACACTCGTCAGATTACCGGCATCGCCCATCGGCACGCCGTCTACCACCACCAACGGCGAATTGGAACCGTTGATGGAGCTGATTCCGCGCACGCGCATCGTCACGCTCCCCTCGGGGCTGTCGTTCGAATTGTCGATTACCGTCAGGCCCGCCACACGGCCCTGCAAGAGTTTGTCGATCGACCCCGCCGAGACTTGTGTCACGTCCGAAGCCTTCACGGAAGCCACGCTGCCCGTCAGGTCGCTCTTCTTCATCGTACCGTAACCGATCACGATCACTTCCTCGACCAGTTCGGCATCTTCCTGGAGTTCCACATCGACCGCCGTGCGGCCGGCAACGGGCACCTCCTGCGGTTTGTAGCCGAGGAACGATATGACAAGCACGTCCCCCGTACCCGCAGCGACCGTATAGGCCCCCGAAGCATCCGTCGTCGTGCCCCTCACGGAGCCTTTGACCACTACCGATGCTCCCGCAATAGGTTTCCCGTCGGGGCTTCCCGTCACGATCCCCCGTACGGCCGCGTTCTGGGCAAACAGGCCGGTGCCGCACAGCAGCAAGGGAATCAATAGCATGAATAGTTTGTTTTTAATCATTTTGCGAACAGGTTAGTTGTTTAGGTTTTGGTTTCTCGAATCCGGCTATAATAAAATAGGTGTCGTCCGACCGATTTTTTTAATAAATACGTCCGAATCGACTATTACAAATATAGACGAAAGAAAAACATATACATGGTGATATTTTGACAAAAAATAACAATATTTTCACAGTATGAAATTTTACCCTCACGCAAAAACAGCCTCAAATAGCAATAAAAAGAATATTTATAAAATAAGGAGTGTTTTGGCATTCCAAATTATTGCACGATAATGTCAAAATAATACATACATATGCAGATATTTCACCAGATTATCCCGTACGAACACGCTATCTTTGACTATCGAAATTTCCATTATCCGGCTTAAATTTTTAAATTAATTTAATTATGCTAACCCCTTTCCGAGAAATCATACGGGATGCCCATCGACGCCATTATGCCGTCGGGGCATTCAACTGCCTGAGCGTCGAGAATGTCATGGGAGCCATAGCCGCAGCCGAAGAGTTGCGGGCGCCCGTCATCCTGCAACTTGCGGAAGTGCAATTCCCCGGGGCGCCCATGGAACTGATGGCCCCCGTTTTCCTGCAGGCCGCACGCGATGCGAAAATCTGTCTCTTATACACATCTGACGCTGC
>ENA-OZGJ01000274-OZGJ01000274.1-human-gut-metagenome-genome-assembly--contig:-NODE-274-length-14318-cov-7.650635_pt1 | contig 14318 bp, 12 predicted proteins | sample MGYA00244654_ERZ653654 | MGnify/ENA primary metagenome ERZ653654 (study PRJEB26926, sample SAMN06164964) | human gut metagenome | biome: ENVO:00009003; feature: ENVO:2100002; material: ENVO:00002003... | reverse complement strand
TCTTTAGGTAATAACAAAGCCCCAGCTTGTGAAAGTCGGGGCTTTGTGCGTAAAAAAAGAAGGGGTGCATTTTGACACACCTTCAATGGAATAGAATATGCCATCCGCGTTGCCGATTACTTTACCCAGATTCATGTTGAACGCATATATCCGCTCCTCATGGGTAATGCCCGACAAGCAATCAAGAGACTGACCAAGGAACTTGTCATTACGGAAATCGGCCAGACATTCGACATCCAGAACAAGAGTGCACTTGCAGAGGCCTTGAACTTTGACCGCGCAAAACTCACGAACATCCTCAATGATAAACTCAGAAAATAAAGTCACAGTCACACATCCTTGCAATGACCTTTATACAAATGGATTAAGGTGTGACGTATGTGTGACCATCCAAATGATGAGCAAGAAAATGAAGAATAAACAAAGGTCACACCAAAGACACACAACAAATGTCTATTTATAAAGCAGTTGTCGCCAACTGTGACTGTGACCTCAATTTCTAAAAAAAACGATTATGAACAATATATTTGATACCCCGATCAGTTACTATGCCAACGTGAAAGACAAAGTTGGCACAGAGACCACCCTGCGCAAGTTCCTCTTCTGCGACCACTACAGGGAACAGATAGAAACCATCCGTTCCTTGACTGACGAGGAACAGCAAAAGAGCCTGAAAAAGCAACTGCCTCTGGCTACCATCTCAGGCACATTTGCCCCGACACGCAAGACCGAGAACCTCGTGGCCCACTCGAATCTGCTTTGTATTGACATCGACAAAAAAGACAATATGGGCGTGACGTGGTTTGACGATCTGAAACATGAATGGCACAACATCCCCCAGATACTCTATGCTGCCCACAGCGTGAGAAGCATAGGCTGGTTTGCCATCTTCCACATAGCCTATCCCGAGAAGCACAAGGCCCAGTTCGAGACACTGCGTCAGGACTTTGCCCACGAGGGGCTGGTCATCGACGACGTGAGCCGGATGCGTACCATCTCCTACGACCCAGAGCCGTATGTGAATGAGGATGCCACATTATATACTAAGATTTGGGTGGAGTCAATGCCGAAATTTAAGAACCAGTATGATGGAGATGACGATATGGAGAAAGTTGAAAGGTGCTGCCGTATAATCGCAGACCGCGGCATCGACATCACCACCACCTACGATGACTGGTTCCATGTGGGTGCTGCCTTGGCATCACTCGGTGAGTGTGGGCGTAGCCTGTTTCATCTGGTCAGTTCGCAGAACGCCAATTATAAAGCTGCTGAGACAGATAAGAAGTTCGACAACTTACTCCGCAACATCAGCAGCATAAACATAGGAACGTTCTACCATATCTGCTCGCTATATGGAATCAACTGGAAGGAGGGCAGGCTATGAAAGTGGAGATTCGAGTTTCAACAATAAATTCTTCGAGTATCTCTGTAACTATATCTGCTTTGACCAAGAAAAGCTGGAGGCTATGATGAAGCGATATCCCATCGGTTCAACAGAGCAGAACGAGCCGATATTTTGGCACATCAATGCGGAGAATAAGGTTATTAATGGCCATATCATCACAATGGATAGTGACACCGGGAATGTCTATGATGAAAGCTGGTATTATCAAGATGAACGACATACTTGCCTGTTTGGTGAGAATCTGCTCGATAACTTCCCCAGCCAGACTGTTGCATTAGTGAAGAGTGAAATGACCGCAGCCATAATGAGTTGCTTCCCCATCCCATACATCTGGCTTGCTACTGGCAAGGAAAATGTTGCCATCTCCGACTTGTTCCCTCTCGAAGGAAGATCTGTGGTTGTATTCCCTGACAAGGGTGAATATGACAGGTGGAAAGACGCACTTGGAACTATTCCCAATCTTCAGTTTCATGTTTCAGATGTGATAGAGAAACCACAAGGTGATTGCCACAATATTACCCAGATGGTTCTCTATCAACAGCCCCTGCGACCGAGCGATGAGGAAGCAGCCTTAATGAAAATGGAGGAAACCAGCCCCAATCTTGCTTTGCTTGTCAGGGCTCTTGACTTGGAAGTAGTAAGCGTGTCTGATGCGGAAGATACAACGACTAATTTCGGTCAGAAATCAAAAGCATTTTCATCATCCACGATTCAGTCCAAGGATGAAGAAACCTTGCAAACCATCAAATCGGAACAGGAAAAACGATGGCACGGCAAGAACAGGGAATGCCATCAATGCAACCTGTCACATGAGGGAATCAATGGTACTTACTGCAACAAACTCCATCGGTATGTCAAATATGGGAAAAGCGATTGTGGCCAATAGGTGATGCAGTCATGCTTCACCTGATGGTGTCTGAATGGAGGCTGCGCCGCAGGGGATTACGCAAACGACGAACGAATGAGAGAAGAACAATGCTTGCATTAGCTTTTCCGAGTGAGGAGAAGTTCGGCGTAGCCAATAATCCCATAACATAATATGGACTTTTAGATTTGCCCGACGCTCCCTTAAAAGTCCCATTATGCTCTCCGAGGGTTTGGGCCATACCTGCAAGCAGTGCCGATTGCCTCAACTGACACCAGCTGCCAAGTGGCACCAGCGAGGGAGTGACTCTCTCCCTCGACCCTCCACTCAGATTTCTTTGCCGAGCAAAGCAGCCATAGGTCGAGCGCACCCGAGACCTGAATGGCATAGTAAGAAAAACAAAATATAGAACAAAAAATAAAGAAAGGAACAAAATCATGAGTAAAGCAAGAAACAGCATTCCTCGTGCCGCAATCCATATTGGCGCACCAGCAAAGTCCTTTTCTGCTGCTGAAGGCTATGAGCCAGAACGTCGCGGATGGGACGAGAAAACCTATCGTCTGAAGAATCAGGACACCAACAATCACTACGACTATTCGCGCAAGCACCTCAATTTCGAGATTAACGGCAAGGGCGAATTCGTTCCCCTCTGTTCAGATCCTGTGCCACTTCACGAACGCTTGCAGAAGCGTCTTGATGAACTTGGCTTCAAACCTTACAAGGACAAAAACAATCCGATGGGCAACTCCGATAATAGCCCAAACTGCACTGTCGGTATCATTATAAGTGGTGACCATGATGTGCTAACCAGACTTGCCTTCGGCGACCAAGACGTGGATTTCACCCTTCAAAAAAGCAATGCCCATGTTGTACTGAGACAAGGTATCAAAAATTGGGCATTGGACACTTACCATTGGGTTTGTCGTCTGTGGGGTGCTGAGAATATCATTGGCTTCGATGTGCACCTCGACGAGACTACACCGCATATTCAAATCCAGACCATCCCCGTAGCTAAGGCCAAAGCCAGAGGTCGTACATCTATCAAGTATGTGCATAAGGATGACAAGTCAAAGGTACTCTCCTATAAGGAGTGGAAGAAGCAACCCGAAGAAATCCGAAACGACTTCATCAGAACAGAAGTCGAACGGAAGGAAAAGGAATGTGTATCGTATGCCCGTGTATGGGGAGAGGACAAATATGCCGTTGGCAGAACATACTACTAGATGTACTATAATGAAGTGGGACACAAGTACGGTCTGGAACGCGGTGATGACATCGCCATGCTGCCAGGTAAGGAACGGCGAGAGTGAATCCACAAGAACAAGGCATTACTGGAAGCAGAGCGTAAGGCAAATGAAGCCATCACCAACGCCCAAGCTGAGAATCAATGGTTGGAACAGCAGAAAGACAAACTTGTAGGTGAGACACAAAGCATCAGTAAGCAGAAGGCAAGATTGGAAGATAGCATCTCACAACTGGAAGATTATGCTGCGGCATTGGACATCAAAGAAGAAGACCTTATCGTGCCAATACTGAAGATCAACCCACTTGTAAAGAAGGCTGTTGATGCAATACTGGAAGAACTTGATAAACCTATCCCTACATTTGGGCAGAAAGAATGGAAAGAAAAACGTCGGCAAGCGATAAAAAAGATTCTCACGGAGTTGCAGATTGAACTCATCAGTGCCAAGAAAGCCCAGAAGGAGGATATACTGAAATTAGGAAAATCGCTCTACAATAAGGCTATGCAGAATGCAAGAGCAATCATCGAGCAGAACAAGCAACTACAAAAGGAAAATAGTAGGCTGACCGAAGAAAACAATGGGCTAAAAAGCGAATAGCCTCAATAGACGAGAAAGCCATCATCAGACTTCGCAACCAGAAGAATACAGAAATTGACAAGTTGGAGAAGGAACTTCAAAGGGCCGAGTCCGAAGCTGGCCGTTCTGACAACATGGCATCGCGTGAACGGCAGCGTGCAGATAAAGCAGAAGGTCAAATCAAAGAAATGATGGACATCCCAGAAATTAAAGAACTATGGGATAGAATCCAACAAAACAAGAAAGATTTCTTGCGGCAGCTTGACCGATGGATTAACGATGCCATTGCTGCCATCAGGGACTATGCACAGCGCAAAGACAACGACTTCCAACCAAAGCAAGGCAACACAGTTGCAATGGGTATCATCGCAGAGGCATTTAAGCGCGACCTTGACCCAGCTGACGGGAAGCAACGCAAGATGGCTACCGGCTATCTATTGGAGAGAATGTCATGGACTGACATGTCCGAGTTCAAGGCAGGCCTTACAGCAGCCCGTACCAGACAACTCTGTGATGCGATGACAGTCTCCAAAGAACTGATGCAAAACTTGCTTCTCATGGTAGGAGGCAGAGGTGGCATCGGTGTTGGAGGTGGTGGTTCTAGCAGTGAGCTTACCAATTGGGACGGCACGAAGAAAAAGACAGGCTGGGAAGGTAACGTGATGTCGTGTTTCCAAACCACAGAAGTGTTACCAAACACGGAAACACCTTCCGAAAAATCTATTACAGGCAAGACATAGCATTTTTTACTATATTTATAGCGAAATTATAGTAGATTTCACAATAAATTGAGTAATTTTGCGCTATATTGCAAAACAAATAAAAAGTAATATGAAACTCAATCGCATAAAATCAGTACTTGTAGAAAGAGATAAATCTCAACAATGGCTTGCAGAACAAATAGGCAAAAGCTTTAGTACCGTCAATGCTTATTGTTGCAACCGTCAACAACCATCATTGGAAATTCTTGACAAAGTTGCAGAATGTTTGAATGTTGACATGAAAGAATTGATAATAGAACGACGCGAAAGAGATTCACTAAATTTGAAATAAGTAGTAAGCCATGAGCAGATCTATAGACATATTGTATAGTACACCTTTTCCTTCAACCAGAACTGGTGCATTATTTAATGCTTTTTCATATCCAACCAAGATTTCGCCAGAAGCGGAAGCAATCTTTATTGCTTGTCACACAAAAATTGGTGATACCATTCTGGACCCTTTTGGTGGTAGTGGAACAACTGGTATTGCTACTTTGCTAACAGATTGCCCTACTCCTGAAATGCTTGAAAAAGTTAAGGAGTTGGGATTAGAGCCAACATGGGGGCCAAGAAAGGCAGTTGTTTATGAGTTAAGTCCCATAGGATGTTTACTAGGGAAGGTGATGTGTTCCACTAAATCGACTCTGTTTAAGAAACATGCGGAATCATTGCTAAAAATGGCATCTGACACTTGTCTAAATGTATATACTGTTAAAGACCCTGAAGGGAATAACGGTATACTTCGTCATGCAATCTGGAGTGACTTGGTTGTATGTCCTTTCTGCGAAAAAGAGTTCCTTTATGCAGAACTAGCTGTAGATGAAAATCCGTTGAAATTCAAAGAAGATTCTATTTGTCCATGTTGTGGAAGCAATATTCATTTATCGGAGGCAGAAAGACTCAAAGAAACCATCATAGATCCGCTCATACATGAAGCGGTTTCTGTAAAAAAACGTAGATTATACAAATTATATGGGTCAACGGGCAAAAGGAATTGGTCTCGTTTGGCAACAGAATCCGACCAAGAGGAATATGATTCCATGATGAAGGATAGAGACATATCTTCATCTACGATTTATAAAATCAAATGGGGTGAACTTTATCGTCAAGGTTATCATTACGGCATAACCCATTTACACCACTTCTATACATATCGGAACTGGTTTGTGTTTAACACTTTATGGCATAAGGTAGATCTATTTCCTGAAGAGATCCAAAATGCACTTAGGATTTTTCTTCTTAGCTATAATACTGCTCATTCAACGTTAATGACTAGAGTCGTTGCAAAGAAGAATAACCCAGATTTTGTTATAACAGGTGCTCAACCTGGTGTTTTGTATATTAGCGGACTGCCTGTTGAAAAGAATATAATGTTGGGGCTTCAGCGAAAACTGAAAACATTTGTTGAAGCTTTCCAAAAGATTGAGTCTTCAAAGGGAACAGTTGAATTTGTAAATGGAAGTAGCACAAATATTAAATTGGAAGACAATACGATAGACTATGTTTTTACAGATCCCCCATTCGGAGATTTTATACCCTATTCCGAAATCAATCAGATTAACGAAGCGTGGCTGGGAATTGTTACTGATAATACTGAAGAAGCAATCATCAACCCTGCCCAAGGAAAAGCAATTGATGAGTATTCTAATCTGATGACCTCTGTCTTCGCTCAGATAAGCAGAAAAATGAAGGCTACTGCTTCATGTACATTAGTCTTTCACTCTGCAAAATCAGCAATCTGGAGAGCATTAGTAGATGCTTATAAGCAATCTGGTCTTTATTCTGTTAAAGCAAGCATATTAGATAAAATACAGCCATCTTTTAAACAGACAAATTCAAACGTTACCGTAAAAGGAGACCCTTTGATTTTGCTAAAAAAAAATAATGAGGAAGTACTATCCAATAGTTTCTTTCATAACGACAAGGAGTTAGCTCAATTTCTAAAGAATCAGGCTTCAACTCCATACAACAAGGACATAGCGGTAAAAACATTTTCTAAATACATAATGATGTGTATTGAACATAATTACACCATTACACTCGATGCTAAATACTTCTTTGAACATGAAGCTTGATAAGAAGAAATTATTAGGTCAATTTTTTTCGGGAAGTAAAATAGCCGAAATGATTGAAGCATTGGTTCCGTCACGAAATATAACCAGTGCTATTGATCCGATGTGTGGAATTGGCGATCTTCTTCTTCCTTATGCCGACATTGAAGATTTGACAGGTATTGAAATTGATATACAGCTTAGAGATACTATCATAGAAAGACTCCCTAATATTCAATGTATTAGCGGAAATGCATTTTCAGCCCAGACCCTATCATGCTTGAAATCTGAAGGATATGATTTAGTTGTTGCCAATCCTCCGTATGTACGAAAAGAACTCATTGGTAAAGCCGAAGAAACAAAGTTCTCACTTACTGACATCACTTGTAACTTGCATTTTTTTACAGACGAATTTAACACGTTAAATGACTCTGAAAGAAAAATGATGCATTGTGCTATTGATAAAATATCAGGTTTATCTGATTTGTCAATTCCGGCTTGGCTATTGTGTATGATGTTGGTAAATCACAAAGGAAAGTTTGCAATCGTACTTCCTAATTCATGGTTGTCTAGAGAGTATTCACAGCCAATTTTGGAGCTGATTGACAATCTATTTGATGTAAACTATATACTAAATGACGTAAATGGCGTATGGTTTAAGGGAAATGCACAGGTTAGGACTTCTATTATAATCGCTTCGCGGAAATCTACCTGTAGTATTGATACTTCAATTGTTGATTTGTATGAAAGTGCCCAAAATAGTACTTCATTATATGGGAATGTCACGGAAGCACATAACTTTGCAAATTTTATTGAGAAAGGTTTTTCTATACCAAACGTTTGTGAAATCAAACGCCTTTCAAAGAGTACAATTACCAGCGTTCAGACAGAGAAGTTGGAAGATTGCATTAGATTAGTCTCTTCAAAGAGTAATAAATACACAACAATGCCCTCTCTGGAAGATGTTGGATTAAAAATTTCACAAGGTCTTAGAACTGGTGCCAATGGCTTTTTCTATCTTAAACGTGTAAGCGAAGGTGTTTATCAGTCAAATATCTCTGCTGGCTTTATCAGTCATAAAGATAATCTTTTCTTGCCAGTAATTCAAGGGCAATCAGACCTAACGGATAGATATGCTGTGAATACTAAACTTAGTACTGTACTCTTAAACATACAAGACTCTCTTACACAAAGTGACTTTGATAATACTGAAGAAGAACATAAAATTGGCTATATTGTTCTGCCTCTCGACATACAACAATACATATCTGATTCGGAAAAACTAAAAATCAAAGGGAATTTAATTCCATCATTGTCTTCAGTAAAAACCAATGTAAGTAAACCGAAAAAAGGCCTGTATCGTTTTTGGTACATGATTCCAAAATTGCAAAGCCGCCATACTGCTAAAATTTTTATTCCGCGTGTAAACAGTTCCGCAGTAACAGTATATAAATGCGAGATTATAAACGCTGTAATTGATGCTAATTTCTCAACAATAGACAACTCAGACAACAGCATTTGGACAAATAATGCCCTTATTGCGATACTTAACTCTACTTGGTGCCAGGTTCAGTATGAACAATTAGGCACGGTTATGGGTGGAGGTGCACTTAAGTTAGAGGCTGTTCAATTAAGAAAGGTGAAGATTCCTAACTTGTCTAAGGAAGTATTATTAGAACTTGATAGAATTGGCGGAGATTTATGTAAATGTAAAATTTCCAATCAGTCTGACTTATTAGATCAAGTCGACTTGCATATCATAAATTCGTTCTTAAATAGTAAAGAAAAGAGCGAAATATTATTAGGTGAATTAAAGAATCAACTACAACATTATAAAGAAACCAGGCAATGAGCTATATAGCACAAACAAAAGAGTTTATAACTCAGGCGAAGTCTCTAATTGATAATGGAGCAATCGAAGCTAGAGTAAGAGAAAATTTTGCATCGTATCTTCGTACGATGTTCCCCCCTAACACAAAATGGGTTGATGAACACATCAAGCACGGGGAGGAACATGTGAGACTTAACAGGCATGGAGTAACTGTATCTGGGTTTATTGATAACTGCATTGCTAATACAGCAATTGAGTACGAAAAGAATCTAAATATACAAACCGTTTTTCAAGAAGGCTACCGTCAAGTAAAAGAGTATTGTGCTGCCTTTGTTAGAGAAGGTGTTGATTTCAATATTATTCAAGGTGTACTTTCTGATACTCTTAATTGGTACGTCTATAAGGTTGAACCAAATCCATTGATAGATCGATCTGATTATAACGAGAATAATATTGAATTATCAGTTGTTGACGAGTTTCATATTTCAGAATGTACGGATGCTATAGCACAAGCGACATTAGATTTCCTAAGTAAATATCTAGGACGAGAAGGAGGTAGATTGATAAGCGCAGAAAGACTCGCCGTTGATTTTGGATTGAATAGTAAATTTTCCCAAGAGTATTTGAATTGTTTTGGAGAATATGTCAATGCTCAAATAGAGAAAAAACCTGACTACTTCAAGATGTTAAGAGAATTGTGGGACAACTACACTTCCATCGCAAGCGTCTCTTATGAGTACATGAATTCTAAGGCTTCCTATATCAACGAATTTTACATTTCTATACTTGCCAAACTATTGTGCGCTAATTTTCTGGAAAGGAGGGCAATTAACTCAAATGAAGCTGAGCTTAAATCCATTGTGGACGGTTCATTTTTTACCAATCACCAGTTGGTGAATTTTGCAGAATATGATTATTTTGGATGGTTGACGGAAAATGACATTATTCAGATTATGCCAGTCATTTCCAGTATGCAAAGAGATTTGTCTGTTTATGATTTTTCTGTTAATATAGAAGAAGATTTGTTTGGCAATTTGATGATACAGCTAGCAGATCGTTCTCAGCGACTGTTATTGGGACAAGAATTAACCCCAACATGGCTCTCGAATATGATAGTAGGCAAAACCATGTCTATGCTTCCAAGTGGAGAAATGCCTGTGTTTGTTGATATGTGCTGTGGATCTGGTTCTATGGTTGTTTCTACGCTCAGATTATTACAATCACTCCTCACAGATTGCTCGATCGAAGAAAAGCGAAATATCGTCATGAAGTCTATAACAGGCTTTGATATAGATCCTCTTGCTGTTATCCTAGCAAAAATTAATTGGGTTATTGCAGCAAATAATATAATCGATTTCACTACAGATATTTATATTCCAATTTATCATGCGGATTCTCTATTTATACAAAGCCCAATTTCTATTCAGGAAGATTCTTGTATGCTTCAACTGCATGACGAACGTATTTCAATACCATTATTTTTAGTCAGAGAATCAAATGGAATAAATCTTTTTGACAGCGCTCTCGATCTTGCTTACGATTGTATTCATGATGAACTAACCTTAGATGAAATCCGCACAATTACTGAAGGGCGAATTGACATGTCTTCGTTAGATTCGTATAATCAAAGTACATGCGTGGATTTTATTTACAATTTGTATCGCATTATTCGGAATTTGGACCAAAAAGGGCAAAATGGAATATGGTCTTTTGTGCTGAAAAATACACTTCGACCAACTCTGGTTGCTGCTAATTTTAATGGTATCATATCTAATACACCATGGCTAGCGTTAAGTAAGCTTGGAAACAATCCATATAGGGATAAATTGAAGTTCTTAGGTCGGTGTTTAGGAATCCTCCCAACTGGTGCAAGTGCTCCGCACGTTGAATTGGCTACAATATTCTTAGTGAATTCTGTTAAGCGATATCTAGTTGAAGCAGGTGTATTCGGATGTATTTTACCACACTCAGTTCTTGCTGGTAATAACCACATGCCTTTCAGAACGGGGCAATTTTCATCTATAACTCGCCCTATAAAACTTAATCCAGAATGTGTTTGGGAATTGCCTAATGATACTTTCAAAAATAAGGCAATAGCCATTTTTGGTCGGAAGGTGAATTACGTTGGATCAAGCGAAATCACTGGTGCTATTGTCTCTGACAAGAATAATGTGACATCGGCGACATTCTACGTTAGAAAAAGCGGGGATTTGCAAATATGGACAAATAATCCATCTGAAATAGAACGTATAGATTTCTCCTGCTACAAATTCCAACAGGGGGCAGATATAATGCCACGATTCTTGTTCTTCTTTAATTTAGAATCGAGAGGAAATAAATTCATTCTTTCACAACTTTCGTTACATAGCAATTATGGATACTTCTTGAAAGACATGAAGGTTGGCAGGGATTTCTGTCCACCATCTATTTCTGTTGATAAAAATCGCTTTTTTGATATACTTATTTCAAATGTTTTAACGCCATTCAATATTAGTATCTGCCCCAAAGCTCTGTTGCCTATAAAGCGCAATAGTGAAGGGAAATGGGCGGATCTTGAAAATATTGATATACTTACTCTTGCAAGGCCATTAAAACTATTCTTCAATCAAACGAAGAATATTTACATAGCTTACAAAAATAAGAGGATAAAATCTTTGTTCGAAGTACTCAATGTATTCAGTAAGCTTGAAAAGCAGATAATATCAGTTGGCTCATTCTTGGTCGTATATGGCGCAGGTGGGTCAAAAACTTGTGCAGCATACATGAAGGTGGAACGTGAAATAATCATAGATCAGACTATTTATTATTATATTGCAGACACAGAAGACGAAGCCATATTTATGACTGCTTTGTTGAATAGCAATTCTATCGAAAAGGTGAATGCTGCATATCAAGCCCAAGGGCAATTTGGTAAAAGGCATATTCATACATTGCCAGCAGATTCCATCCCTGCATTTAATAGTGATAATCAAATGCATATAAAATTGGTTTCCATCACGAAATCACTGATATGTTCATTAAATTCAAAAACTCCTTCGGACAAATTAGACCCAAACAAAGGTCCTGTAGCAACCCGAAGAAAGGCTATTACAAAAATACTTGTTGGACTTCCTGAATACGAAAGCTATGAAGAACTTTGTATGAAGATAATCACCGAGCATTAATTATCTTTTCAAGACGTTGAGTAATACATATGAAGATAGAAAGAGACAATTCTGTGGAGGAATCTACAGAGTTGGAATACAAACGCTCTTTTGCCAAGGCTAATCTAAAGTGGAAAGAAGAATTAGCAAAAGATATTAGTGCCATGGCAAATGCAAATGGAGGTATCTTAATTTACGGCATAGCAGAGAAAGCTATTTCTAACGGTTGCTCTATTCCCGACTTTATGACTCCTATCGCTTCAACTGATATGACAAAGGATCAACTTACTCAACTCCTTTCGTCAAACATATCTCCTAAGATACCAAGCATAGATATTCATGTCCTACAAAAAGACGATGGCAATATTTTTGTGGTGAGTGTACCCAAAAGTACAACGGCACATCAAAATAAGATAAATCATCTTTACCATATAAGGAGGAATGCAACAGTAGAAGTAATGGAAGATTATGAGATTCGTGATGTTATGAATCGTCAGAGCAATTCTCCTCTAGAGATAGATGGTTGTGGCATATATAAAACCAGAATTGACACTTATCACAAAAAGGTGGAATATACATTTATGACAAAAATCATAAATGTAGGTCACTCCGTCTGCCAAGTTTACAAGTTGAACGTGTATTTCAATAAAATATCTGTTCATTGCGATATATCCTTTCCCTCAAAAGAAGGATATTCTTATACGGCATTGGATGCAGAGAGATTGAAAATTTCTTGCAGCGGCCAAGAACCTATCTTCGGGGGTGAAACTTTAGAAATGGGGCATTTTAAGCTTATAATTGATCAACCTCACGAAAAAGAATTCAATGAAAGACTTATCATAGATATGATTTTATTCTACCCAGGTGGTTCCTGTGATGTTGCATTTATTCCTTCTGAGCAACGATATGTTGAAGGAAGGGAGAAAATAGACGTATTATTAGGACGAGATAATAGAATAGACTATCCTATGCTTGAGGTAGATCCCTTAAAAAGAAATTGAGAGAAATTAACTTATTACAATAGAGAAATTATCAAAAATATTAGTAATCCTAGCGATAATATACAAACAATAAGGCATGATTTATCCCCTTATCTTTTTAATTTCTTAAGAGATGACGATGCTCCAACTATTTTACACGAAATACTTACAAGTGGCACTCTATTATCAAAAGAGCATGAATATATATGCTTTACAGATGCGCCGATTACTTGCTACCTTTCTAATTTATAGTATTTTGACAGTTGGAAAGAAAGAGGTTATAAAGCAATGTTTTCCCAGTATGGCATTGGAATAGCAAGGGATTGGCTTATTGAGAATTTAGGAGCAAGACCTGTTATTTATGGGCAGGCAGAAGAAATTTATTTTTTGAATGAATCTATTCGATGGAGATTTCAGGAACTTGATATCCATAAAGGAGATTATTCATGGTTGAGAGAATGGCGTATACCAATGAAAGAATTGAATTTATATGATATTCCTCGCGAACACATAATTTTTATTGCGCCCCAAAAAGAAGAATTAAAGGAATATGCAGTCGATTGGGAATTTGATGTAGATTATGACCATGGAGAAACTCATCCATACTTAATCGAAACCCCAAAAGACATTCGATATTGGAAGGGATTTTCACTAGATCGAATAAAAGAAATAGAAAATGATTTCGTTTTGAGTGCTCATACAAAGTCTCAAATCATTGGTGAAAAGTTATAATCTTATCACTTAAAAAGAAACACCCAACTTTATATTTTTGGGTGTAAAATTGGGCGTAAGTCTCATAAATCACTGATAATCAAGCGACATTGCGGAGAGACAGGGATTCGAACCCCGGGTACCTCGCAGTACAACGGTTTTCAAGACCGCCGCAATCGACCACTCTGCCACCTCTCCAAGACTCCTTTTCAGAAGTACTTTCTGTTGAAAGCGCTGCAAAGGTACGACTTTATTTTAAATAAGCAAATAGTTTACCAGTTTTTTTGCTATAAAATTTTCAAATCGTATTTTTGCATACGAATAATAAACGAAAGAAATAAATCATGATATACCCTCAGAATTTCGAACAGAAAATAGGTTTCGATTCCATCCGTCATTTACTAAAAGAGAAATGTCTCAGCACATTAGGTCAAGAAAGAGTAGATGAAATGAACTTCTCAGAATCCTTTAAGGATATTAATGAATGGCTGGAACAGGTGATGGAATTCATACGCATCATACAAGAGGAAGACAGTTTTCCCGACCAATATTTTTTTGATGTACGCCCATCACTAAAACGTATCCGCGTAGAAGGTATGTATTTGGATGAGCAAGAACTGTTTGATTTACGCCGTTCTTTAGAAACGATTCGTGATATCATCCATTTTCTGACACTGACCCCGAATGACGAAGAACAAGAAAACTCCCCCTACCCTGCCCTACAAAAACTGGCAGGAGATATTATCGTGTT
>ENA-OZGJ01000265-OZGJ01000265.1-human-gut-metagenome-genome-assembly--contig:-NODE-265-length-14576-cov-4.897046_pt1 | contig 14576 bp, 10 predicted proteins | sample MGYA00244654_ERZ653654 | MGnify/ENA primary metagenome ERZ653654 (study PRJEB26926, sample SAMN06164964) | human gut metagenome | biome: ENVO:00009003; feature: ENVO:2100002; material: ENVO:00002003... | reverse complement strand
CGGCATACGAGATTACTACGCGTCTCGTGGGCTCGGAGATGAGTATAAGAGACAGATTGATACACCGTGCTCTCTTTGCATATGCTCGGAGATTGCGCTTTTATACTCCGATTCGTTTTTTTCAGCTCCGTTTAGTGAAGTCACAACAAATGGTAAAGCAAGGAAAAATGCAGCAACCATTGCGCAAATAAATAATTTAAAACCATCCCTTTTTAACATAGTATTACCCCCGTACTTTAAATAATTTTTTAAATAAGTTCGCTGTTGATGATATCAACAAGCTTTTTTCCGATATCTCGTGTTATATGTATCGTGTCATTAGTCGTTGTGCGGATTATCAAAATGCCGTCTATGATTTCATATGTTGCCTCACTGTTAACAACACCGTTTAGCGTTGTTTCTGAAAGACTTGAACATTTGTTTTTTCTAATAACCAATACCCATTATAATTTTATTCCCCCTTGCTATGTCCAATTTATCACATAATCGCCATTATGTTGCAAACACCGGTACAGCGGTTGATTAAAAACTCTTACAAATTGCACAACGGTGAAAAAAGGGCGCAGAAATACAAGCCTTATGTAAATTGTCGAAGCAGGCAATGCTGAAGGCTTTGTTATTATGCTTATAAATACAGTTTTTTGCATCTAATCTTGACTTTTTATGTCTAATATGCTATACTGACCAATAACAAAAGTACTGAACTTTGTTTATTTATTCTTGAGCATACAACATAATGGCGATTATGTTGTATGCCGCTGATTTGGGCGGATTTTTTTGTTTTTAGGCTAAATTATCAAATGCATATTTTCCATTCTCTTGCGGTGCTCCGTGCCGGTGGAGATGATATAAATTCGTGTTGTGTTAATGCTGCTGTGACCGAGAATATCGGCAAGCTTGGCGATGTCCTTTTCGATTCCATAGAACACACGGGCGAACAGGTGGCGCAGGTTATGCGGAAACACCTTTTCAGGATTGACATTCGCCTCCACGCATAACGCTTTCATTTCCCGCCAGATGTTCGTGCGGCTTATCAGCTTGCCCGTGCGGGTCACAAAAATCATACCGCTTTTAATATTTTGCTCTGCTGCGTAGCGGAGCAATTTTTGTTTTAGCTCCTTTACGATAAAAACCGACCGTGTTTTTGCTTTGCAGTTCACAACTGCTTCACCTTGCTTTGCCGCCTCCACCGTTATATATTGTAGTTCACTGACACGAATACCCGTGCCGCATATCGTTTGCAAAATAAGATTGAGCCGTTTATTTTTCTTGCGTTTCGCAGTTTTGCAAAGTCGTGCGTATTCTGCCTTTGTCAGTTCCCTATCTTCGGAGCAGAATACCTGCTGTTGCAGTTTTAATGATTTCACCTTTAAATCGTGCCATTCTAAAGAATTAAACAGACTGTTGATGCTTGCGAGCATAGAATTAACGCTCCGCACCGCGTAATTATTTCTCAAATATTTTTTATACGCTATCACTTTTTCTTTTGTTATTGCTGAGTTTTCGGCGTATACCGAAAACGCTTTCACATCGCGGATGTATTTTTCAATTGTTGACGTGCTCTTCTCTTGCAACTCTAAATTTTTTCTGAAATCTTCAATAATATCTGCTGTTAAAATTCGTTCTTCCATTTTTTGCCTCCGAATATTTTCTGATATTTTACCCGAAAAGTATATAACGGATATACGGTAAGGCACTTCATTAGGCACTTACAAAACCGAACTCGGCATAACAAAAAGAGCAGACAACTGTCTGCTCGGTACATAAATATTAAGATGGAAAACAAAAATCGAGTATTCATAAAGTCAAATCCCTTATGAATACTCGATTTGGTGCCGATGACCGGACTTGAACCGGTACGGTATTGCTACCGAGGGATTTTAAGTCCCTTGCGTCTGCCGATTTCGCCACATCGGCGCATTTCATGCTTTGATATTATATTAAATTAAAGCCTCATTGTCAATAATTTACTAAAATTTTTTCAAATGCAAACAAGTATTACGCACATATTTTGCGCCGTGTTTTATTGACGGCGCAATATTTATGTAGTAAAATATCAATAAGTTGCAAGATAAACCGCAAAATCGACGCTTTTTGCCGGTTCGTCTTTGCAACTTGGGCTTATACAGTTTAATATTTGATAAAAAATACGGTTTCGCGCTTCTTGCCGCGAATTAAAAGGGAATCCGGTTAAAATCCGGAACAACCGCCATTACTGTGTTTGACGTAAGAGAGTCCGATCCATTGGAGCTTTCCGAGAAGGCGACTCTTCCCGTGATGTATGGGATCATAAGTCAGGAGACCTGCCGTATTTTATGGTTAAACACAACTTTGGTGAGAAGAGTGCAGCCGATTTATCAGCTTTTGATTTGTGCTGTCGATGCACTCTTTGCCCGATTGCGCAAGATTTTTTCGTTGGTTAATTTGTTGCACTCTCCCTGCTTTTCGGCAGGGAGAGATTTTTTGTGTTCGGAGGATTTTATGTTTGGCGACGACAAAGAAAAATGGGCAGTAAATGAGCTTGTGCGTAAATCCGAGGAGCTGAAAAGGCTTCCGCGAAAAGACGATTTCGATGACGCCACACGCTCGCGAATTAAGGCATTTTTAGGCCCTTGGCCGCGCGCTCTCGAAAAAGCCGGTCTTAAAACTCCCGGCGGAAAGCGCAAAAAGTAAAGAGTTTTGAAAGGAGTAAGGTATGTTAAAACCTAAAAAGACAGTAAAGAAATGTCTGTCATGGCTTCTTGCTCTTGTGATGATATTGTCTGTGATACCCGTTGCGGTACTTGCCGCACCGGCAGACCTTACAATATCGTCGGCAAAGGAGCTGCTCGCGTTCTCCGAAAAGGTGAACGGCGGTGAAGACTTTTCGGGAAAAACAGTAGAGCTTACAGCCGATATCGACCTCGGCGGAGAAGACTCCGAATGGACGCCTATAGGCTCCTCGTCATCGGCTTTTGCCGGAACATTCGACGGAAACAACCATGTAATCAGCGGACTTTACATTTCTTCGGGCTCCAATGCGGGACTTTTCGGAAAGGTAAACAGCGGTACGGTTAAGAATGTTACGGTTAAGGGCAGCGTCAGCGGTTCTTCATCGGTTGCAGGCGTTGTCGGTTACCTCAATGCAGGCAATATAATTGGATGCGGAAATAATGCCGATGTCAGCGGCTCTTCGGGAGTCGGCGGCGTAGTGGGCTATGTCGGCGGCGCGTCTACCGTTTCGGGCTGCTACAATTCGGGTAATGTCAGCGGTACAACAGGCTACATAGGCGGCGTAAGCGGTCAGCATTGGCGCGCAGGCAAACTCGAAAACTGCTATAACACAGGTAAGGTATCGGGTCCTGCCTCTGTCGGTGGCGTAGCCGGCGGACACAAAGCGGCGTCTCCCGAGCTTGTAAATTGCTACAATGCAGGCACGGTTGAAGACTCGGCAGGCTACCAAAACAATATCGGCGCATTGATAGGCGCCACAAGAGGAACGGCGGAGAACTGCTATTATCTCTCAACCTCGTCTTTCGCGGCAACAGGCAATAAAGGCGATGTTGACGGCGCGGCAAAGGTTGACTTAGTAACCGAGACTATGCTCGGTTCGGCATTTGTTTCGGGCGACACAAATCCGAAGCTTGCTTGGGAAAGCCTTGTTTCCGCAGATAAGCCCGTTCGTCCTTCGTTCAGCGAGGGAACCGAGTTTTCGGCAAAGCTTTCGGGTTACATTAAAGAGGCAGTCAAGAGCTCAAAAACCAAAGCGGGGCTCACTTCCGCCGACACTCTTTTGGGCAATGAAAGCTATATGTCAGGCGCCAGCTCTACGGCTACCGACTGGATGGCACTTGCTATGGGTCGTTACGGATATTTCGATTCCGTAGACGGAAAATATACTTATCTTATCGACGACGGCACAGGCTACACCGACTATCTCAATGCCATGAAGTCATACGTCGAAAAGACATACACCGAAAACGGCGGTACACTTCACAGCGTAAAGGCTACCGAGTGGCACAGAGGCGTTGTTGCAATAGCGGCTCTCGGCGGCGACCCCGCAAGCTTCGGAACATATAACGGTCAGCCGATAAATCTTATCGCGGACGGCAGCTATAACTGCAAGGTAAAGGGCGGTCCCGGCAAACAGGGTATAAACGGCTGGATATGGGGTCTTATTGCTCTTGATACCGGTATGTATGATGTTCCGAGCGACGCCGCATATCAGCGTGAGCTTTTTATAAAAGAAATACTTAAAATGCAGCTTACCGACGGCGTAGACGGCAATAAATACGGCGGCTGGGTTCTCGGCGGTTACGGTTCATCGTCGGATGTCGATATTACCGCTATGGCAATACAGGCGCTCGCTCCTTATTACAATGACGATACCGTGTATACATATAAAAATGAAATTTCGGGCGACGAAGTTTCAAAAACGGTTCGTCAATGCGTGGACGAAGCATTTGACCGCTTAGGCTCAATGATGAACGATAAAGCGGGCTTTACTTCCTGGAATACCGATAACTCCGAAAGTATAGCTCAGGTTATAGTTGCGCTGACTTCTGTCGGAATCGACCCCCAAAAGGACAGCAGATTTATAACCTCCGACGGCTTAACGCTCCTTGACGGACTTCTGAGATTCCGCGATACAAACGGCGGCTTCTGCCATGTTGTCGGCAACGGCTGGAACAGTATGGCAAACGATCAGGCAACTTACGCTCTCGTAGCTTATTGGAGATTTGAAAATAAGATGAGAGCACTTTATGATATGCGCGGCGACTGGAGCGCGGAAACCAAAGCGGCAATCACGGACGCAGTAAGCGCCATAGACGCTCTTCCTCTGCCGACGGACGCAAATTATAAGTCTGCGGCAAAGAGCGCACTCGCAAAATTCCGTGCGGTTCCCGAAAACGAACGCAGATACGTAAATAATTATTCGGCTCTTGTTTCGGCAATAGAGCTTGTCGGCGGCGAGGGAGAGCTTGACTCAAATACGCCGTACATCACTTCTATCGCGGTTACAAAAGCACCCGATAAGACCGAATATTATGACGGCGACTCTTTTGACGCTGCCGGCATGGAGGTTACCGCATATTACAGCGACGGAGCGCAAAAGCCCGTAACGGATTATGAGATAATTTCCGGTGATTCACTTGAAGTCGGAACTCAAAAGGTATGTATAAAGAGCGGTAAACTCAAGACCTTTGTAACAGTTACGGTAAAGGATAAAATCCCGTGGGAGGGCTTGGGCTCCGAGACTTCACCGTACCTTATAAGCACGGCAGAGGATCTTTACAATCTGTCATATTACGTAAATACAAAGCTTATGGCAACTACCGGTGTTTACTTTGAAATGACCGATAATATCGACCTCAGCGACTATGACAACTGGACCCCGATAGGCTCTGACAGAAATCAGTTTGACGGTGTATTTGACGGCGACGGATATGTCATAGACAATCTTACTTCTCTCCGCGGCGGACTTTTCGGAACTGTCTGCCAAAATGCCGTAATTAAGAATGTCGGTGTCGCAAGCGGCGAAATCGGCAAAGAAAATACATACACTTCGTTCCTCGGTGGTATCGCCAAATGGAGTAACGGCGCAGACTTTATAAACTGCTGGAACGGTGCCGATATTTACGGCAGCGGTTACATGGGCGGTATAGTCGGTACAGTGCGCGACGGCGGCAAGAGTAATATCACGGGCTGCTACAACGTAGGCTCGCTTTATGCAAGCAGCGGCCATACAGGCGGTATTGTAGGACATCTCGATACTACAAGACGTGATACTTCGGTTGAGGTTACCATAGACAACTGCTACAACCTCGGAAGCATAAACGGTATTTATTCACTCGGCGGCATTGTAGGACAGGCTCAGGACGGCCACACCATAGTCAATTGCTATAACGCAGGCAAAATAACTTCCGCATCCGACGGTCAGGCAGGCGCAATAGCAGGCTCGCTCACAAATGATAACAGGGTAGAAGAATGCTATTATGACTCTTCCGTTACAGAGAACGGAATCGGAAACGGTGACGGAAGTACCACAGGCGAGACAACCGAGTTTATGAAATCTCCCGAATTCCTCGCGCTTCTCGGCGAAAAATTCAAAAAAGACGAATATTCTCTTGTAAACGGCGGCTATCCGATCCTTTATTGGCAAAAGACTTTTGATGCCGACGATGTAAATGAGGTTGTCGAAAAAATCAACGACATCGGCGATGTAACGGCGGACAGCGGCGTTAAAATAAACGAGGCAAGAAACGCATATGACAATCTCGACGACGATTTAAAGCCGTACGTTTCAAATCTTGATGTGCTTTTGAATGCCGAAAAAGAGCTTTCCGAAATAATAAGCCTCAAAGAAGCCAAAAAGACAGCACTCGAGCAGCTCGAGAGCTACAAGGACGCTTCGGATTACACACTCAATCGTGAGGCATTTAACAAGGCTCTCGAAAAAGGTATGGCTGATATAAGTGCGGCGAAGAATAAGGACGAAGTGAATACCGCTTTGATAAAAGCCAAGGCGGCACTTGACGAAATTCCGACAGATTCGTCACTCGGTAGCAATGACAACGGAAATGTCAATGTACCGTCGGTACCGGGTACAGACGGGAATACGTCAAATTCCGGAAATACCGCCGATACGGATATTAAGGGCGTTTCAATTCCCAAAACAGGCAGAATCGGAAATGCGGCGGTTGCATTTTTAATGTTCTCTTCTTTTGCTGCGGCAATGGCTGTTACCGCCAAACGCAAAAAGGACGAAGAATAAGACGGATTGATTACGTACCCGACGGGGCATTTTGTCTCCGGCGGGTACATCGCTTACTCTAAACCGAAAATGCCGATTATCGGCGGATTCATTTTGCAAGGGAGGTATATACCACGGATAAAAACAAAACCAAAAGAGCTCTTATTTGCTTTTTTATGTGTTTTTTGCTTATTCTGCCGTCGTCTCAGGTTTTTGCCGCGGCAGGCCCTACGCTCAGAACTACGCTTTCCGACAATACAACTCAGCGCGGAAGCAAAAAGACATTTGACGTATGGGCGAGAAATGCGTCAGGCGAAAAAATAAAAGCGACGGTTACGTTTAACGGCGAAAAGCTTTCGCCCACATGGGACGATAACGAAAAATCAAGCTATACCCTTAACTTTACCTTTGAGGGCGATAACACGGTTGTCGTTTCGGCATCGTCCGACGGCGGGCGAAAAAAGCAGCTTACATATCACATTAACTACGAGAAAGCGCGGCAGGGCGAAAAAATCGGCACGGCTGTTTGGAGCGTCGAAATGTTCACCATAGGCTGCGGATATCTCGTGTATCCCCAAAAAGTAAATATATACGAGGGCGAGACGTCCGCTCAGCAGCTTTTGCGCCTGCTTAACGAAAACGGATATGTGGGTTATTACGGCGGCAGCGTAAGCTCTTCGTTTTACCTCGCATATGTAGCCGACGGTACGGCGTCTGCGGCGAGATATAACAATTATCAGAGAAGCTCGTCCGCTTCGTCTCCGAAAGCACTCGGAATTTCACCGACAATACCGTCTGTTTTGGTGCCGCATCTTAAAAGCACAATGACGTTTTATGACCCCGGCGATTATGAGAAAAACTGGAAAGGCCATCTCGGTGAATTTGTAATAACAAACGGCTCTGGCTGGATGTATTCCGTCAACAACGTTTTCCCGAATGTCGGTTTTGCCGATACATACCTTTCCGACGGAGATATCGTCAGAGTACAGTTCACTCTCGGCTACGGAGCGGATATAGGCGGCTTCGGTGCTATGGGAACCTCAATTCCGAATGTCGAAAATCAGCCGAAATCCGGCTATTTTTCGGTGGCGAATAAGGACTCGCTTACAAAGGCAATAGAAAGAACCATTTATTCGGGTCTTATAACGCGCTCAAATGTAAAAAATGCATACGCCGCGGCATTATCCGTTGCCGAGACGCTTGACGCTTCGCAAAGCGCGGTCGATAACGCGGTTTCCGCTATCAATTCGGCACTTCAAAATCCGGGGGCGGAAACAAACTCCGCTCCTGCGGATGCTCCTTTGTCCGTCGGCGGCAGCGGCGCTCATGTGTCCTCCGGTGCGGCATTAGGCGGCAAGAATGCGTCGGGCGGCGCGGCAGCTGCCGCTTCCGGTGGGTCTGCCGACGCTGTCGCGGCTTCGGCTGCGGATGAATCCGCTTTTTCCGAGACCGATGCGGAAACAGAGGAGATAACCGAAGCTTCAGAGGCTCTTTCCGAGAGCGAAGAGAGCACGGAAAACGCCGTATCATTGTCGAAAAACAAAAAATCAAAAACGCTTGTCACGGTAATATGCTTGGTATCGGCATTTATCGTTTTGGCAGGCGGAGTATGCTTTATTGTGTTTTATGTAAAGAAACGCCGCAAAAACGGCGAAAAAGAAAAATCTGTTAAGGAGAGCTCTTCCCAAAAATGACAAAACGTGTTATTTCGGTGTTTTTATGCGTCCTGTGTGTTATATCCTCAATTTCTTTCATCGTATCGGCAAAAGAGAATAAGGAGTATACGTCCGACAATTTCCTTAGCGTCGCGGACGGTATTATCGCATGGAAAAAAGCCGATAACGGCTCGGAACCCGACGGATATTTGATTAACGATAAATATTTGGAAAATGCGGGTACTACTCCGGGGGATTGGTATCCCATAGCTCTCGGCAGACTCGGAATACAGGATAACAACGAGGGCTACCTTGCGGTCATAAAAGACAGGGTAGAGGAGCGTTATCGCGAAAGCGGAAGGCTCAGTGCCGCAAAGGCAACCGAGTGGCACAGAATAGCACTCGCCGTTCTCGCTATGGGCGGCGACCCGACAAATTTCGGAACCGATGAAAACGGCGCGCCGATAAATCTGATAGCGGACGGAACCTACGACCGCGGCAAGACAACGCCGCTCGGAAGACAGGGCATAAACGGCTGGATATGGGGGCTTATAACTCTTGACAGTATGCGCTATGCCGTGCATGACGGAGCGTACAACACCCGCGACGATATAATCGTTGAAATAATTTCAAAGCAGCTTTCCGACGGCGGATTTGCCCTGAGCTCGGATGATGCAGACCCCGATATTACCGCTATGGCGATAACGGCACTCGCACCATATTATAATTCCGAAAAAATATATTCTTATCACAGAAAAGCGTTGTCCGCCGATGAGAGCAAAACGGTGCACGAGGTTGTTGATGAAGCAGTTTTATGCCTTTCACGTCTGCAACTCGACACGGGCGACTACAAAAGCTGGGGAACTCAGAATGTAGAGAGTACCGATTGGGTGGCGGTGGCGCTGTGCAGTCTTAATATCGACCCTCTCTCGGACAGCCGTTTCATAAAAAACGGCAACACCCTTTTTGACGGTATAATGCGTTACAGAATGACGGACGGCGGATTTGTCCATTCGTTTACTTACGACCCCGACAATCCCACATCTTTGCCCGATAAATCAAATACCATGGCGTCGGAGCAGACCCTTTATACCATGGCATCTCTTTGGCGGCAAAAAAACGGTATGAGAACTCTTTTCGATTTCAGAAAAGAGCAGAGCTCCGCGCTTAAATCGCGAATAAACGACCTTACTTCCGACATTTCAAAAATCGGCAATAAGACCGATAAACAAACGCTTCGCGAGCTTCTTGCGGTTTTTTATTCGTTGCCCGAAACAGAGCGGTGCTACGTGAGCAATTATTGGACTTTGTCCGATGAAGCCAAAAAACGCGGAATAGACGTTTCGGAAATAGCGGGTGAAACCGCGGTGATTGTGTTTTCGGATGATGACGCAAACGACGACGCCATTTTGTATTTTACCGATTCCGACCGTGCAATGGTTGACTCTCTGCCCGAAAAACTCACTACGGAGCAGTATGTTTTGGTTGTAACATTGCTTGATAAGCTCGAAAGGAGTGAAGATTTTGACGGTAAAGACGCATATCTCCGAAAGCTTGTTTCGGCAAAGGAGCAAATTGCCGCGGTTCAGGCGGAAATAGATTCGCTGAACGACGACATTAAAGCCGAGCTTTATCCGTTTGATAAAATCACGCTCAAGGATAGGGGCAAGGTGAATAAAATCGTTAAACGCTATAACGCGCTCAGCGAATATGACAGAGCAAAAATCGAGCGTTGGGAGGATGTCGTCAAGACAAAGACAAAGCTTGACAATATCGTTCGCGCCATAGTAATATCTGTTGTACTGTTTGTTTTAGCGGTAGGACTTACCGTGTTTATAATTATAAGAATCAGACGCCGTAAGATGAAAAAAACTCTCGAAATGGAGGAGCTTGCGGCAATGTATAAGGATGAAGACGACGAAATGCGGTAATTTTTTCTCGTGGAAGGGGAGTCATAATTGAAAAAAGATATTTTGGCGCTCCTGTCGTTGGCGCTGATAATAGCCGTATTGATTCACGGCACAAACATTCAGTCCGTTGACGAGTACTACCTTACTCATATCGACGATATAACCCCGCAGAGCGAGACGGTTTTTATCAGTATTCGCTGTGATACCGTGCTTCAAAATTACGACGAGCTTGACAAAGCCCTGCAATCCGATAAATACGTGCCGCAAAACGGCGTTATATTGCCGGAAACCGAATATGTGTTAAGACCCGGCGACACCGTTTTTGATATACTTGACAGGGCGGTAAGGTATAATAAAATACAGATGGAGTATCAGGGTGCCGATAAAAACAGCTATGGCAGCGTATACGTTCAGGGTATAAATTATCTGTACGAATTTTCCTGCGGACCGCTTTCGGGTTGGATGTATCAGGTGAACGGCGAATTTCCGAATTACGGATGCTCAAAATACAAACTGAAGGACGGCGACCGAATAGCATGGGTCTATACCTGCAATCTCGGCAAGGACGTCGGCTGTATATGGATGGGAGATGAAACGGGATGAAAGCTTTCGGCGGATATCATCCGGCTGTTACTTTTACATATTTTATATCTGTGCTGTTAACGGCTATGTTTGTATGGAATCCCGTAATACAGCTCACAGCACTCCTCGGCGGCATTATGTTTTCGCTTATGCTCGTGAGGAAAAAGGCTGTTTTAAGCGATATGGGCTTTTATCTTCCGCTTTTTCTGCTTGTGGCTGTTACAAATCCTCTGTTTTCGCATAACGGCGTTACTCCGCTTTTCTTTATGAACGGTAACCCTGTAACGCTTGAAGCGGTTGTTTACGGCGTTTTTATCTCGGTGATGGTTGTCGGAGTGCTGTTTTGGTGTAAGTGCTATAATGAAATTATGACCGAGGATAAATTCTTGTATCTGTTCGGCAGAATTATTCCGAAAATGTCGCTTGTGCTTTCGATGGCTCTCAGATTTGTTCCGATGTTTAAAAGACAGATGAAAAATGTGAGCAGAGCGCAAAAGGCAATGGGGCTTTATTCGCAAAAAAGCTATGTTGACAGATTACGCGGCGGAATACGTGTTTTTACGGCGATGATTTCGTGGTCGCTTGAAAATTCCATGGAGCTGTCGTCGTCTATGAGAGCACGCGGATACGGTCTGCACGGTAGAACAAACTTTTCGCTGTTTAAATTCGGGGCGAGAGACGCGGCGGTTTTATTGTCGGGATTATTGCTTTTTGCTGTCGTACTTATAGGCGTCGGCAGCGGAAGCATCGATTTTACATTTTATCCGGAGCTCGGTAAAATAAGTCTTTCGTTAAAATCGTTAATTACTTACATTTCGTTTTTTATATTATCGTTTCTTCCGTTTTTTATTGAGGTAAAGGAGAATTTAAAGTGGAAATATTACATATCGAAAATTTGAATTTCCGTTACCCCAAGGCGGAAAAAGACACGCTTCACAATATTTCTCTTAATATCTGGCAGGGTGATTTTACTGTAATATGCGGCGCAACTGGCTGCGGAAAGACCACCCTTTTAAAGCTGATTAAAAACGAGCTTGCTCCCGCAGGTGAAAAGAGCGGCGAGATACTCTATAACGGGAAAAGCATCGATTCCCTCAACCTTCGCGAGAGTGCATGTGCCATAGGGTTTGTCGGGCAAAACCCCGATAATCAGATAGTTACGGACAAGGTTTGGCACGAGCTGTCGTTCGGTCTTGAAAATCTCGGCGTGCCGCAAAATGTAATTCGCCGCAGAGTGGGCGAGATGGCGAGCTATTTCGGTATACAGGATTGGTTCCGCAAAAAAACAGACGAGCTTTCGGGCGGTCAGAAGCAGCTTTTAAATCTTGCGTCGGTTATGGTAATGCAGCCCAAGGTGCTTATCTTAGATGAGCCCACAAGTCAGCTTGACCCCATAGCCGCGGCTGATTTTATAGCGACGCTTAAGAAGCTGAATACCGAATTCGGTATTACCGTGCTTTTGGTAGAGCACCGTCTTGAGGACGTTTTCCCGATAGCCGACAAGGTTTTGCTTATGGAAAACGGCTGCGTGCTTTTGTATGATTCTCCGCGTGCCGTCGGCAAAAATCTTAAAAAAATAAATCCCGAGCACCCTATGCTCAAGGGTCTTCCGAGTGCCGTGAGGCTTTACAATCTGCTCTCGACGGACGAAGTCTGCCCGCTTACGGTTAAAGAGGGGCAGGAGTTTTTCAGACGTAATTTCAAAAGGAATATAGACTTTTCCGACGGTGATAAATCGGAATATTCCGATAAAACCGATACGGCAATCGAGCTTAAAAATGTTTGGTTCAGATATGAAAGAGATTTGCCCGACATTCTGCGCGGTGTAAATCTTAAAGCGAATCGCGGCGAGACAATTTGTATTCTCGGCGGCAACGGCACGGGAAAAACGACAATGCTGAATGTTATTTCGGGTCTTAATAAGCCGTATCGCGGCAAAATAAAGATAGACGGCAAAAAAATCAAGGATTATAAGGGCAATTCGCTGTACCGAAAGAAGCTTGCATATCTGCCGCAAAATCCGCAGACGGTATTTTTAAAGGATACCGTTTCGGGCGATCTCGAAGAAATGCTCAAGGCGATGGAGTATAAAAAAGAAGAGCGCGAAGAAAAAATACGCGATATTTCCGAAAAACTCGGTATAACGGATTTGCTTACGAAGCATCCTTATGACCTCAGCGGCGGTGAACAGCAAAAATGCGCCCTTGCGAAAATATTGCTTTCAGAGCCTACAATACTGCTTTTGGACGAACCGACAAAGGGACTTGACGCCTTTTCAAAGTCCTCGCTTTTGAATGTATTGAAGAAGCTTAAATCGGACGGAATAACGGTTGTTATGGTAACTCATGATGTTGAGTTTGCCGCTGTCGGTGCCGATAGGTGCGCGCTGTTCTTTGACGGCGAAATCGTTTCTTCCGATGCGCCGAATACGTTTTTCGCAGAAAATAATTTTTATACGACGGCGGCGAACCGCATAGCCCGTCCGCTTTGTCCCACAGCGATAACGAGTGAAGAGGCGGCTGAGTGCTGCCGCGGAAACGGAGAAGATAATGGTTAAAAAATGGCTTTCGTATATTTTTCCGTGCATTTTGGTGCCTGCGGCGGTTTTGCTCGGAGCCACAGTGTTTAAAGATAAACAGTATGCATGGATATCGCTTTGCGTTGCCGTGTTGTCGTGCGTTCCGTTTTTTCTCGCCTTTGAAAAGGGGAAAAGCGGTACAAAGGAAATGATTTTAATAGCTGTTATGGTCGCGTTGTCGGCAGTCGGCAGACTTATTTTTGCGTGGGCACCAAGCGTAAAACCGGTGACGGCACTTGTTATAATAACAGCGATGTATTTCGGCCCACAGGCAGGCTTTATGACGGGTGCGCTGACCGCCGTAATATCGAATTTTTATTTTGGGCAGGGCCCATGGACACCGTTCCAGATGTTTTCGTGGGGTATAGTCGGGCTTATAGCCGGAGTTTTCGCTCCGCAGCTTAAAAAGAGTCTTGTGTTCAGAATAATTTACAGTGCCGTTTCGGGAGTGCTGTATTCTTTGCTTATGGATATTTATACAACCCTTTGGTATGACGGCACGTTTAATCTGACGCGGTATATTGCCGCTGTTACGTCGGCTGTGCCCGTTACACTTACCTATGTAGTTTCCAATATTGTATTTATAATAGTGCTTGCAAAGCCTATAGGCTCGGTTCTTGATCGAATTAAGACAAAATACGGAATGCAATAATGCATTCGTATAAAATCATTCACCTTTACCTTTACCGTGCCGATAGAAGACTTTTTTATCTGAACTGATGCTTTAATCGCCGCTTTTGCGCAAACATTGATGGATTTTACCATGCAAATCCGTTTTGCGTAGGCACAAAACCCTTATTGATTGCAATAAATTAAAATATTTGAATAAATCATTTGACAAAGGTATGTACGTTTGGTAAAATATATAAGCTCTTTGTTGAGCTCAATAAATCGAATACGGAGAGTTATCGAAGTGGTCATAACGGGCCTGACTCGAAATCAGGTAATCCCTAACGGGACCGAGGGTTCGAATCCCTCACTCTCCGCCAAGAATAAAGGGTATAGCGTTTGCTATACCCTTTATTTTTTTGTTGATAAGACAGCAAGGGATTCGAACCCTTACAATCTTTTGCAAGACGAAGTCTTGTCAAAAGAAGTCTATAATAGGATAGTTTGCG
>ENA-OZGJ01000264-OZGJ01000264.1-human-gut-metagenome-genome-assembly--contig:-NODE-264-length-14627-cov-8.906190_pt1 | contig 14627 bp, 10 predicted proteins | sample MGYA00244654_ERZ653654 | MGnify/ENA primary metagenome ERZ653654 (study PRJEB26926, sample SAMN06164964) | human gut metagenome | biome: ENVO:00009003; feature: ENVO:2100002; material: ENVO:00002003... | reverse complement strand
TGTGTGTGGAGCATCAATTGTGCATTATTGCGTATTATTGTGCCAAATCGCGTCATTCCGTCTGGGCTTCTTTCTATATTTGTCATCAATAAAAAATATCGATATGGCATTACAAACAACCGGATTGGAATTTTTCTACTTGAGTGTGGATTTCTCCGAGAATGATAAAATATTGTTGGTGGAACAAGAGTTGGGCTACATTGCTTGTATTGCATTTATTGGCACGTATTTACCACAAAGGATGTCTTTGCTGTTGGAGAGAGGATAGGTGTCTGCTTTTTACTCGCAGATTGTCCGAAGGATGTACGGCCGATTATGTACAGCAAGTAGTGGATGCACTGTTGGAACGTGGATTTTTTAGTAAAGCCCAATACGAAAAAAATGGAATTCTTACTTCGGAAAGTATACAGGACCATTACTTTGAGGCGGTACAACAACGGAAGTGTGTAGAGGTGAGTACTGATTACTTGTTGATAGAGATTTCAAAATACAAGAATTTGTATGTGGATGGTAGTAACGTAGGCATTTCAACGGAAAATGTGGACATGAAAACATGAAGTTACAAAGTAAAGCAGAGCAAAAAAAAGAAAAGGACTCCTCTTCATTTTGTTCTCCAGAAAAGAAGAGGATTTTTGCGGAGAAAGAGACTTTTTCTTCTATTCCTGTAGATGGAAAATGCAGAAATACTTCCGGACCAGTTGAAGCTTTGCAGCAGTGAGGGATAGGAGATAAGATAGTAGGGTACTGTGATTATGGTGTGATAGTGCATCCGATATGGCAAATATTAGCTGATATGCGTATGTCAGGTGGAAGGTTATATCAATTGTTAGCCTTTATTGGGGCGCGCCTGCGAGTTTGACCGATTAGAATTTAGTAGATTGATAAATACTGTAATTGTGTAATAAAGAAAACGATTGATCGTTTTATGGTTCATATAAGTAGAAAATAAATAGAATATTAAATAGATAATAGCCTGATTTTTAGAGTGCTGATTATGCTAATGGTAGAGTATAAGTAGAAAGTGACTAAAAAAATATTCATAATATATTGTGTATCAAGTAAAAGGGGGAAATAATATAAGTATGGTGGACTTAATGAATAGAGGAGAACGGTAAGCATAAGTTCTTTTGGAACTTAGTTCTATAAAAGAGGAAAGTACAAGAATTCATTTCTTATAAAAAACGCCTAAATATTAGTCGTTCCAAACGATATTCAACTGTTAAAAGAGTAATTTCACACAAAGGACAAATAGTTAAATAAATAAAAAACAAGGTACTTTATTTGGAACAAGATATCTGAAGAAGAAAATGATTATCTTGACAATTTTCATGTATTTCACATCATTTTATACTAAAAATAAAATAATTACCTTGCATCTAACAAATATCACAACTAAACAATACTTATGAATAAAAAAATATCATAGACAAAAAATAATAGACTTATTCTTTTATTTTTAATAAAATTTTATATCTTTGCAATATTATTGATAAAATGAGTTCCAAAAGAACTTGGATAATGTTTAATTAAAAGAGAGTGAGTATGAAAGAAAAAGTGTTAATGTTACTAGCTTGTCTGTGGTTGGGTATCGGCTTCTCTATGGCTCAAGCGCCTAAAACAGTTGCAGGAGTTGTAACTTCTGCGGATGATGGTGAGCCGATAATAGGTGCGTCTGTTTTAGTGGAAGGGACTACTATGGGAGCAATTACGGATGTGGATGGCAAGTTTGCTATCAATAATGTTCCTACAGATGCCAAAGCGCTGATTGTTTCTTATCTGGGTATGATTACTCAGCGAGTTGGAATTCAGCGTGGTACTATTACTGTAACAATGAAGTCGGACACAAAAGTGTTGGATGAAGTGGTTGTAACTGCTCAAGGATTGAACCGTAAACAAAAAGCGTTGGGTTATTCTACACAAAAGGTGGCAGGTGAGGATCTAACTATTTCACGACAGACCGATTTGGGTAATGCTATGGCCGGTAAAGTGTCGGGAGCACGTTTTATAGGTGGTGCCAGTTCTGGTTTTGATGCAGGTACTATTATTTTGCGTGGTGCAGGTTCCATTCCTTCTTCGTCCCAGTCGGATAATCCGGCCAATGAACCTATTTATGTGGTAGATGGTGCTATCACTAACAAAAACTCTATCAATATGGATGATGTGGAAAGCATAAACGTATTGAAAGGTCCCGCGGCTACTGCCCTTTATGGTTCGCGTGGTGGTGCAGGTGCTATCATCATAACTACTAAGGCGGGACAAAGTGAGAAAGGGTTGCTTGAAGTAAGTCATACATTGCAGGCCGAAACTTACTATAATCATTTCAATATGCAGAAGCTGTATGGTGGTGGAGGATATGGAGGTACGGAAAAAGGTAACAGGGCTCAGGATATTTATGATTTGTATAGTGGTGATATTCCCGGTTTGCAAGGTGCTTATGTGTACGATTATAATGAGGACACTTCTTGGGGAGCTGCATACGATCCGGCTGTGAAATATGTCACTCCGTTGTCATTAGACGAAACCAGTGGTCATTATGGAAAACCAGCCACTTGGCAACATGGATTGGATTTGAGAGATCTTTATCGGACTGGTGTAACCAATACAACCAACGTTTCGTTTTCAAAGAGTGTGAAAGATTTTAATACCCGTGTTTCTTTCACCAATAGCTATCGTACTGGTGTGCAGCCCAATTCGGATGCTATTCGCCGTTTCTTAGGGTTCAAGACAAATTTCAAACCCACACCGTGGATGAATGTGTCATTGGATTATAAATATACTTATCGTCAGGATCATAATGCTGCCGAAAGTGGATATAACGGTTCACGTACCGTTTTGCAGGAATATACCCAATGGGGACAGACCAATGTCAATTTAAAAGATTATAAGGACTATAAACGTCCGGACGGATCATGGAGGACGTGGAATATCAACAGTGTGAATAATCAAAGTGCTGCATTCCATGATAATCCGTATGCTTTATTTCATGAATATAATCATCGCACCATTTATCAATGGAATGTATTCAGTGGTGATGTGTCTGTGGACCTTCCTTATAACTTGAAGGCAGGGGTACGCGTAAATGGTAACATACGTGGTTACAAATTGGAACGAGAACGCCCTTCAGGATCTATTAATTTCCGGTCAAATTATCGTCAGGATCAAAGCAGTTTGATTGATTTGACCGTACAAGGACGTTTAACTTGGGGACAATCATTTTTTAAAGATAAACTAACGGTAGACGCAGCTCTTTTTGCAGAAGCACGTGACTATACGTACGATAATTTATATGCATACACCAATACGAATTATGATTTGTCTTTGGACGATTACTATAATTTGGCTGCTTCATCGGGTACTATTGCTTTAGCCTATAATGAGAAAACACATTACAAAGAACGTAGTGTTTATGCCACAGCTACCATGGGCTGGGATGATACTTATTTTCTTGACGCTTCTGTTCGTAACGATATGTCTTCCACATTGAGTCCTAATCATAACAGCTATTGGTATGGTGGACTTTCCGCTTCTGTCCTTGCTCACAAGTGGGTGAATGCAGAATGGCTGAACTTTTGGAAACTGCGTGCTAGTGCGGCTCAAGTAGGTACTACGCTCAATGCTTACAATATTTATCCTACTTATTCGCTGGATACCAGTTATGGTTCACATGTTACAATGTATGAACCTTCTTCTCAGAAAAATTATAATATCGAGCCGTCTATTTCCACTTCGTATGAAATAGGTACGGAATTCCGTTTGTTCAATAATCGTTTATGGGGTGATTTCAACTATTATACCCGGGATGACAAAGATCAGATAATCTCCGTAACCTCTGCTCCGCAATCGGGGTATTCCACTCGTAAGATGAATGCTGGTTTAATTCGTAATCGGGGTGTTGAATTGAGTTTGGGCGGGATGCCTGTTTCCACTAAGAACTGGAAATGGGAAATGAATTTCAATATAGCGAAGAATAGTAATAAACTGGTAGAACTAGCTGATGGAGTGGATTCTTATTCTATTTATTGGACTTCATTCACAACTCGTTTGTATAATTATGCTATGGTTGGTAAATCACTTGGTGTGATAACCGGTAATACATGGGAACGTGATGACAATGGCAATATAATCTTCCATGAATTGAGTGCTTCGCAGAAGGCGTTGTATGGTGGTGAATATGTACCTACTTACAATCAGAACACACTAGATGAACTGGGTAACTTCCATCCGGATTTCACTGGTGGTTTTAATACTAGTATCAGTTTTAAGAATTTCCGTCTGTCGGCTAATATTGATTTCTCTGTAGGCGGACAGATTGTATCCTATACTAATATGTGGGGTAGCAGTAGCGGTATTCTTGATAAAACAGCTGAACTTAATGACCGTGGCGTCAATGTTCGTGAACCGGTAAGCAAAGGTGGTGGTATCCACATGACTGGTGTGGATCAGAATGGCAATAAGGTAGATACCTATGTCAATGCTAAACTATATTATACCACAGCTTCCCGTGTATGGGAAGAATGGGTGTATGACCGTACTTACGTGAAACTTCGTGAAGTGTCATTGTCGTATGTTTTCCCGTCACAAACTTTGAAGAAACTAAATATCGGTCTGAGTCGTGCCAGTGTGGCAATTAATGCTTCCAATCCATGGTTGATCTACTCAGCTTGTCCTAATGTGGATGTGTCTGAAATTGGTATGGGATATTTTGAAGGTGGTAATGCCGCTGCAACCCGTTCGATAGGTTTTACCGTTAATCTTGCTTTTTAAACCATAAAACGAAGAATCATTATGAAATATATTAAATTATTACTTTTATCTCTGAGTTTTGCAGCAACATTCACAGCGTGTGATATGACTGACTTTGGCGATATTAACAAAGATCCCAATGAACCGTCGGAGGCTAATACTGGTATGTTGTTTACATACGCTTGTACTTATGTGAAATACTTCTCTATGAACTCAAATTATTATTACCCGTGGACGCAAATGTATCCGGGGTATATGTCCGAGAAAAATAATAATCAGTATGGTGCGTTTGGCGGACCTACTATGAGTACAAGTTCTTATTATCTTTATCCGTTGAAGAACTGCCAGAAGATTATTGACTTTAATAGTGATGAGGCTGAAAAAGGTAAACCTGCCATTGTACAGTTTGGTGATAATGCTAATCAGATTGCGGTTGCACGTACATTGATGGGATTCATCTATATGCACCTTACAGATGCTCTAGGGCCACTTCCTTACACAGAAGCATTTCAGGCAGGTGGGGAAAATTTTACTCCGGTATTTGATTCACAGGAAACGATTTATGCTAAGTTAGATGCCGATTTGAGGGAAGCGTATAATCAGTTTAATGAAAGTGGCTCGTTGAGCACAGCCGACATCCTGTTCGATGGTGACATTCGTGCATGGAAGAAACTGAATGCTTCTACCCGTATGATGCTTGCTATAAAACTGGCAGATGTGGATCCTGCCGAAGGACGCTCGCGTTTTGCTCAAGCTTACGCTGATGGCGGTATTGAAGAAAATGCCTATAATTTGAATTATACTTTTGAGGCCAATACTGTGGGATATTTATATTATAATGGCGTAAACCATAATTATAATTTTGTTCCTAATAAGTATTATGTAGATCAGTTGAAGGAATTGAAGGACAACCGTTTGTTCTCTACTTGTTCGCTGATTCCTTTTGGCAAGACACAGGCAGAGGCGGGCGTGACGGATGAAGACCTGAAGAATTTTGATAAATACCAAGGTATGCCTTTGGGTATTGAGTCTGCAGATGTGAACACGTGGAATAAAGTCTGCTGTTTTTATAATCCTTCTCTCACACAGGTAACCTCTACTTTCCCTATTATTACTGCTTCTCGTATGCTACTTATCGAGGCTGAAGCTGCTCAGCGTGGCTGGATTCAAGCTGATCCTGCCCAACTTTATGCAGCCGGTGTGAAGGCATCATTTGAACAATGGGGAGCCGAAGGTGTTGATGAATATTTGGCACAGGAAGCAGTTGCTTATACGGGTACTGATGCTGATAAAATTAATAAAATTGCTCTTCAGCGCTGGATCAGTGGCTTCATGGCTGATGGTTTTGAGGCATGGTCTGACTGGCGTCGTTTTGATATTCCGAAACTAGAAGTCGGTCCGGTTTGTACAACGATTGATCACATCCCTTATCGCCATCAATTTGATAGCGAAATTTATCAAGGTAATCTTGAAAATTATGAAGCTGCCGTGAAAGCAGATTTGAATGGTGATGATAGCCGTGAGCAACGAGTCTGGTGGAATAGAAGATAAGATTTGAAGTATATAATTCTCTTTAAAGTTTCGTTTAAATATAGGGGACATTCTCAGTGATGAGAGTGTCTTCTTTTATTGAAATAAATCAAAAAATATATAGGATAAACGTTAGTTAAGACTAGGTAATTCATAAATTGCCTCGATGGATAGATATACGTATTGCTTTTTCTTATTGACTTTTGTTGTGTTCGGTTGGGTGGCATTTGAAGAATGCTATTGTTGGGATATTGAATTTTTATGAAGAAATTCTCCTGTTTTAAAGCATAAAAAAAGGCTATCTATCCCAGACAGCCAATCTTTTGTTAACCTTAAATCTAATACTATGAAAAACACACTGCAAAGATACGGACTTTGTTTATAATAGCAAGTTTTTAGTCTGTATTTCGCCGTTTTATAACATGCTTTATAAATATATCGCACCTTGTTAACAAATTAATTTAAAAATGTAAAGTTTTGTTTATTATGACCTTTCGGACTTTTTGTCTTATGAATGATAGAAGAGGGCAAATGAAAATAAAAGTATGTGATAGCTGTTTTTCTATTTCTTATTTTATATCTTTGATGTCACTTTACTGATTGAAAAAATAACAGTTACTTATGAAAAACAGACAGTTTATTGTATTTGCTCTTTTATTAGCATGTCCGTTGCTGTTACACGGACAGGAAACGTTTCTTTGTGGAAAAGAATCATGTAATAAAGGTTATATCCGGCATCCATGGTATGGAAAAAAGGTTGGTTATATAGGAGACTCGATAACTGATCCCAATTGTTATGGAGATAGCATAAAAAAGTATTGGGATTTTTTGAAAGAATGGTTGGATATCACTCCTTATGTGTATGGAGTGAGTGGACGTCAATGGAATGATGTACCCCGTCAGGCAGAACAATTGAAAAAGGAGCATGGAGAAGATGTTGATGCCATCGTGGTTTTGATGGGGACAAATGATTTTAATAGCAGTGTACCTGTCGGGACTTGGTTTACAGAGAAAGAAGAGCAGGTGATGGCTGCCCGTGGTGAAACTAAAAAACTGGAAATGCGTAAAAGGCGTGTTCCTATAATGACGAATGATACGTATAAAGGCCGTATTAATATTGGTTTGAGTCATTTGAAAAAATTGTTTCCCGATAAACAAATTGTTTTGTTGACCCCATTGCATCGTTCTTTAGCGGAATTCGGCGAAAAGAATGTACAACCGGATGAAAGCTATCAGAATAAATGCGGAGAATATGTGGACGCTTATGTACAGGCCATTAAGGAAGCAGGTAATTTGTGGGGAGTTCCTGTAATAGATTTTAATTCGGTTACAGGTATGAATCCGATGATTGAAGAACAACTTATTTATTTCTATGATTCGGGGTATGATCGTTTGCATCCTAATACCAATGGTCAAGAACGTATGGCACATACATTGATGTATCAATTACTTTCTTTGCCTGCATCATTCTGACAGTTGGACATTCATATTTTGCCTTTTTGGAAGAGTTTGTCTATTGGGGAGAACCTTCGATGTTTCGATATGAATTTGAAGAATTGAAAAAATGTTCAAGTGGCAAATTGATGTTGTTTGAACATCTTTTTATTAGTTCTTATTTACTGAAAGAGTAATTGAACTATTGATTTTGAGCAAATTTCTATATTCTTGTATCATTTTTTATGGTTTCTTTTCTTGTTTACTTTTGCCTAAATCTTTTAACTTATAAAATGTATATGAAAAACATGAAATTAAAAGTATTACTTGTTTTATGTGCTTTACTCCTGTTATCGGCTTTTATTGCTGAGAGAAAAGCCCCCATTACTATTTTTATGATTGGTGATTCTACCATGGCGAATAAAAGTCTGAAGAATGGTAATATAGAGCGTGGTTGGGGACAAATGCTTCCCGGATATTTTACGGAAGAGGTTGTGGTGGATAATTACGCTATGAATGGATGAAGTTCACTCAGTTTTATCAATGAAGGACGTTGGGATGTAGTGCTTTCTAAAATTCATAAAGGTGATTATGTATTTATTCAATTCGGGCATAATGATGAGAAATCTAGAGTCACATTACATACAGAATCCGGAAGTACCTTTGATGATAATTTAAGACGTTTTGTGAATGGAACATGTGCTAAGGGAGGAAATCCTGTACTGTTCAATTCTATAGTTCGTCGTAATTTTCCCCCCCCTAAAGGTGTGACGGAGATAAAGGGTAGTTATGAAAAAGAAGGTCCGGTATTGGTTGATACCCATGGGAAATATCTGGAATCTCCCCGTCGGGTAGCCGGAGAAATGAATGTATCTTTTATTGATTTGAATAAATTGATCCATGACTTGGTTACCGGTATGGGAGTCGAGAATTCAAGAAAATTGTTTATGTGGATTCCTTCCGGACAATATGAATTTTGTCCGGAAGGGAAAATTGACAATACTCACTTGAATATATATGGTGGACGTCTAGTTGCCAGGTTGGTTGTGGACGCTTTGATGGAAGAAGTGCCGGCTTTGGCAAAATATGTGCGACGTTATGATTATGTGGTGGCGAAAGATGGGAGTGGGGATTTCTTTACAGTTCAGGAAGCAGTGAATGCGGCAGTTGGTGGTGGCAAGAAAACAATATCTATACTTGTCCGTCCGGGAGTATATGAAGAGTATGTTTCTATGCCGGAATCATCGCCTCGAATAGAATTGGTGAAACAGACAGGGGCTGAGATCAGGGATAACGGGTTCACACAAGATGTTTATGTGGCACCTTATAAGGGTGACAGAGTGTGTGCTATCAGTTATCATTTGATAAGAACAGGGTAGGTACATGTACCGAACAATATCCCATCGGGGGAGATAAGTCGAAATCGACTCCTGCGTCTTTAGATAAATGGGTGGAAAGCTTGGTAAACTCCGGTAGATAGGGAGTTGGCAATGATACATGGAATATCGCAGGGATATGATGCTTTTCAAAATCCTAAAATATTGTGGAAATAAGGTAAAGGCTATGGAAAATGAAATATGGGTGGGTACATTTAGAGAGGTAGTTGCCTATACAAAAGAACGAGAAAAAAATCGCTTGAATGTGCTAGAAAACGGCTATGACATAACTCCTCATTTGATATGAATGCACAATTATTTACAGAACCACTGACTATGGTATTAAAATCTGTGGGAAACAGAGTTTAGGAGATTAGGCAAGATGGGAAAAAGCTTTTTCTAAAGAAGGATGCTGATAAGGTTCTTTTCGATTTTAATCCTTATGGAGGGATGATTCAGATTCGTTTTATCTGAGGTGTTGGATATAGTTTTAAAACTAGAATAGGGAAATCCGTTAGTCTTTATTGTAACCATTTAAGGTGTGATAATAAGATTAACGGATTTGTTTTTTGTGAATGCACAAGCAAAGGATTTGCAGGTGGAGATAATGGATGAAAATGGTAATGTGATTACGGGATTTTCCAGAGAGGATTGTAAGGAAATGAATGATTTGAACAGTACTAAACAATTGGTAACTTGGAAATCAGGTAAAAAACTTGCTGCTCTTTCAGGCAAGATAGTTAAAGTGAAGTTTTATGTTACTTGTGGCGATTTATATGCTTTTTGGATTTCTCCATGGGACACAGGAGAAAGTAGGGGATATACAGGTGGTGGTCCGGGACTCAATCCTTGTGGAATCGATATTAAATAACTGATATGTGTAAAACATAGTTGTGTTACGTCGTGTATTTTGTTGGTGGCTGCTTCATGAGAATGAAGCAGTCATTTTTTGTATTACAGATAAATTTTGCTTGGTTGAGCTAAGTCAATATTTAAGTATGAGGAAAATGTAGACATAAAAAAAGGAGCAACGCCTTGCTCCAACCTTTGTTAACCTTAAATCTAATACTATGAAAAACACGTTGCAAAGGTACGTGTTTTAGTGGATTTTGCAAATAAAACAACTAAAAAAATATGTTTTCTAACACGTTTTAATACTTTTGTCCTATTTGTTAAGGATGAGGACTTTTTTTATTTACTTGTATTTTGTCTTTTTTACATATAAAACCGTATATTTGTTGCCACTTTTGCAAAAGGATAAAAACGAATGGTTTCAGTAGATAATTTGAAAGTAGAGTTTGGAGTAACGCCTCTGTTTGAGGATGTGTCATACGTTATCAATAAGAGAGATCGTATTGCGCTGGTCGGGAAGAATGGGGCCGGTAAGTCTACTATGCTTAAGATATTGGCAGGAATACAGGCGCCTACTTCAGGTAGTGTTTCTGTTCCGCGTGATGTGACGATAGGCTATCTGCCTCAAGTCATGATTCTGAGTGATAAACATACTGTGATGGAAGAGGCGGAGATGGCTTTTGAACATATCTTTGACTTGCAGGCTAGTATTGAGAGAATGAATCAGGAATTGGCGGATAGAACAGACTATGATTCAGAAAACTATCATAAACTGATTGAGAAATTCACACATGACAATGAACGCTTTCTGATGATGGGAGGTACCAATTATACGGCTGAGATAGAACGTACATTGATGGGGTTAGGATTTAACCGGGAAGATTTTAACCGTCCTACATCCGAGTTCAGTGGTGGTTGGCGTATGCGTATAGAGTTGGCCAAGTTGTTGTTGCGACGGCCCGATGTGTTGCTGTTGGACGAGCCTACCAATCATCTGGATATAGAAAGCATTCAATGGTTGGAAAACTTTTTGAAGACAAGTGCGGGAGCCGTTGTATTGGTGAGCCACGACCGTGCATTTATTAATAATGTGACCAATCGTACGATTGAAATATCTTGCGGGCATATCTATGATTATAAAGTGGCTTACGATGAGTTTGTGGTATTGCGCAAAGAACGTCGTGAGCAGCAATTGCGTGCATACGAGAACCAGCAGAAGCAAATTCAGGATACGGAAGATTTCATAGAGCGTTTCCGTTATAAGGCTACCAAGGCTGTACAGGTGCAGAGCCGTATCAAGCAATTGGAAAAAATAGTTCCTATTGAAATTGATGATGAAGATAATTCAGCCTTGCGGTTGAAGTTTCCGCCTGCCATGCGTTCCGGCAATTATCCGGTCATTTGTGACGGGGTGAAGAAAGCATATGGCAGTCATATCGTTTTTCACGATGTGACTTTGACTATTAATCGAGGTGAGAAGGTGGCTTTTGTCGGAAAGAATGGGGAAGGTAAGTCCACTTTGGTGAAATGTATAATGGACGAAATCCCATACGAAGGTAAACTGACCATCGGGCACAACGTACAGATTGGTTATTTTGCTCAGAATCAGGCTCAGATGTTGGATGAAAATCTGAGTGTCTTTGATACGATTGATTATGTGGCAAAAGGGGATATTCGTTTGAAGATTCGTGATATTCTGGGAGCATTCATGTTTGGAGGTGAGGCTTCTGATAAAAAAGTAAAGGTACTGTCGGGTGGGGAGCGGAGTCGTCTTGCCATGATAAAACTTTTGTTAGAACCGGTGAATTTCCTTATTTTGGACGAACCTACCAATCATCTGGATATGCGCTCAAAGGATGTATTGAAAGAAGCTATCAAGGAATTTGATGGAACGGTGATTGTTGTTTCTCATGACCGTGAGTTCTTGGATGGACTGGTGACCAAAGTTTATGAATTCGGAGGTGGAGTAGTAAAAGAACACATTGGTGGCATTTATGATTTTTTACAGAAAAAGAAAATAGAGAGTCTGAATGAGTTGCAGCTTTCGGCTTCTCCTACTGTGTCTGCCACTAAAAAGGAAGAACCCGAAACGGTTAGTGAGAACAAATTATCTTATGAGGCGCAAAAGGAATTGAATAAGAAAATTCGCAAATTGGAGAAACGAATTGCGGATTGTGAACAGAAAATAGAAAAGCTGGAAACTGAGATTGGCGAGGTGGAAGCTGATATGGCTACTCCCGAAGGTGCATCGGATATGGCTTTGTATGAAAAGCATCAGAAACTGAAAAAGGACTTGGATCAGACGGTAGAAGAATGGGAGACCGTTTCTATGGAATTAGAAGAGATGCAGGGAAGTTAATATGTATCATATATATAGAACAAATGAAAGCAAAACATTATTTACCAATGGCTGTATTGGCTCTGGCAGTAGCTGCCGGATGCGACAGTAAAAAGGAAGCCGTCATGACTTCGGGTATAGACTTGACAAATTTGGACACTACGGCTGTTCAAGGAGCTGATTTTTATCAGTATGCTTGTGGCGGATGGATGAAGAAACACCCTCTGACCAATGAATATTCCCGTTTTGGCTCATTCGATATGCTTGCTGAAAATAATCGGGAACAACTGAAAGGATTGATTGTGGAAATTGCTGCCGGGCAGAATGCGCAAGGTACAATAGGTCAGAAAATAGGGGATATCTATAATTTGGCTATGGATAGTGTGAAACTGAATGCGGATGGAGTAACTCCTATTCAAGCTGATTTGGAAAAGATTGCTTCAGTGAAGGATAAATCGGAAATAGTTCCTTTGATGGCGGAACTGGCTCATAGCGGTGTATTCCCTTATTTCAGTTTCTATGTGGGTGCCGATATCATGGACAGCAAGAGCAATTTGTTTCAATTGTATCAAGGGGGTATCAGTCTGGGTGAAAAAGAATATTATCTGGACAATGATGATGTGACTGTCAATATCCGTAATAAGTATAAGGAACATATTGTAAAGATGTTCCAATTGGCTGGTTTTGATGAGGCTGCCGCTAAAAAGAAAATGGAGGCTGTAATGGATATCGAAACCCGTATTGCAAAAGCTTCTTTCAGTGCGGTGGAACAGCGTAACCCTGCGGCCAATTATCATAAAATGTCTTTGGATGAATTAAAGAAAGAGATTCCGGGCATTGACTGGGATGCTTTCTTGAATGGTATAGGCGTGAAAGGGGTGACTGAACTGAGTGTTTCTCAAGTGGATCCGATTAAAGAGGTTGAGAAAATTATCAATAGCTTGCCGGTTGAAAATCAGATCGCTTATATGCAATGGAGTCTGATAGACAGGGCTGCCGGTTACTTGAGTGATGATTTGGTGGCACAAAATTTTGATTTTTATGGAAAAACACTATCCGGAAAACAGACTAACCAACCTCGTTGGAAGCGTGCTGTAAGTACTGTAAATGGAGTACTGGGTGAAGCGGTAGGTCAGATGTATGTGGAGAAATATTTTCCGGCAGCCGCAAAAGAACGTATGGTGCAGTTGGTAAAGAATCTGCAGACCGCATTGGGAGAACGTATTCGGAATTTGGAATGGATGGGTGACAGCACAAAGATTAAAGCTATTGAGAAGTTGAATTCTTTTTATGTAAAGGTTGGCTATCCTGATAAGTGGAGGGATTATACCGGTTTGAATATTGAAAAAGATTCTTATTGGGCCAATGTGAAGCGTGCTACAGAATTCGAACTGGATTATATGTTATCCAAGGCAGGAAAGCCGGTTGACAGAGATGAATGGGGAATGACTCCGCAGACTGTCAATGCATATTATAATCCGACCACGAATGAGATTTGTTTTCCGGCGGGTATTCTTCAATATCCGTTTTTTGATATGAATGCTGATGATGCATTTAATTATGGAGCTATTGGCGTGGTTATCGGTCATGAAATGACTCATGGATTCGATGATCAGGGACGTCAGTTTGATAAGGATGGTAATTTGAAAGATTGGTGGACAGCCGAAGATGCCAAACGTTTTGAAGAACGTGCTCAGGTAATGGTGAATTTCTTTGATAGCATCCAGGTTTTGCCGGGACTCAATGCCAACGGTTCTTTGACTTTAGGTGAGAATATAGCCGATCATGGTGGTTTGCAGGTTTCTTTCCAGGCGTTCAAGAATGCGACAAAAGATGCTCCCCTGCTGGTAAAAGACGGATTTACTCCGGAACAGCGCTTCTTCTTGTCATACGCCGGAGTGTGGGCTGGCAATATCCGCGACGAGCAGATTCGTTTGCAAACCAAGTCTGATCCACATTCATTGGGCAGATGGCGTGTGAACGGAGCACTCCCTCAAATAGGTGCATGGTATGATGCTTTTGGCATTAAAGAGGGGGATCCTATGTATTTGGCTCCTGAAAAACGTGTTTCTATTTGGTAAGCTTTGTATGTAAAAGATAATAAGAAAGCATGGTAATTGCTGAGAATTCGGCATTTACCATGCTTTCTTTTTGGAATTTACATGATAAACACCTATTTTTGTGCCCGATGAAACGGAGACGATACATAGCATGGGTATTGATGTTGGTCAGCATTATCATGTTGACAGCATCTGTTCTGCCTCATCATCATCACCGGGAAATTCTTTGTTTGCAGCATGATATGACTTTGTGCGGCTGTCAATGTTCCGTGCAGCATCAGCAGCATAATAATA
>ENA-OZGJ01000253-OZGJ01000253.1-human-gut-metagenome-genome-assembly--contig:-NODE-253-length-14867-cov-5.921145_pt1 | contig 14867 bp, 10 predicted proteins | sample MGYA00244654_ERZ653654 | MGnify/ENA primary metagenome ERZ653654 (study PRJEB26926, sample SAMN06164964) | human gut metagenome | biome: ENVO:00009003; feature: ENVO:2100002; material: ENVO:00002003... | reverse complement strand
ATGCTGATCCGCTGCTTCTGTCCCCCGGACAGCTTCACGCCCCGCTCTCCCACATAAGTATCATAGCCGTCCTTCAGTTCCATGATAAAATCATGTGCTCCGGCGCGTTTTGCCGCCTCGATCACGTCTTCTTTGGAAGCTCCCGGACGTCCATAGGAGATATTTTCATAAATCGTACCGGAGAACAGATATACATCCTGCTGCACGATACCGATATTGCCCCGCAGGCTCTTCAACGTAAAATGCTTGATATCCTGACCGTCCAGCAGGATCTTTCCTTCCGAGACATCATAGAATCTGGGGATCAGATTGCACAGTGTCGTCTTTCCTCCACCGGAGGGTCCGACGATCGCCACCTTTTCCCCCGCATGGATCTGCAGGTTCAGATTCGTAAATACCTTATTGTGATCATCCGGATATTCAAAGCTTACTTTTTCAAAAGAGATCTCTCCCTTCGGATCTTTCAGTTCGACCGCATCTGGCTCGTCAAAGATCTCGATATCTGCATCCACGATCTGCAGAAAACGCTCGATGCCGGTCATACCCCTCTGGAACTGCTCGGCGAATTCGATGATACGACGGATCGTTGCGATCAGTGTGGACACATACAGCATATATGCCACCAGATCACCTGCGGCTATCTTACCTCTTACCATGAAGATACCGCCTGCCACCAGGACTACCAGATACATCAGTCCGTCGAACAGCTTGACTGTGGTATTAAATGCCGCCATGTAGCGGTAGGTCAGCTTTTTGATGTCCAGGAAAGTACCGTTGTCCTTCTCGAACTTATCATTTTCCACCTCTTCGTTGGTAAATGCCTTAACGACCTTATGTCCTAAGAGGCTGTCCTCGATCCGGGCATTCAGTTCGCCGATCTGATTGCGCTGCTTACGGAAAGCGCTCCGCATCCGGAAATTCAGGATCATGCACACACCGCACATAAGCGGTACACATAAAAAGATCATCAAAGTCAGCGGCAGATTGATATTTGCCAGAATGACAAAAGAGATCACCGTCTTGATCCCGGCGATGAAAAATTCCTCCGGGCAATGATGGGCGAATTCCGTCACATCGAATAAGTCATTGGTGATCCGCCCCATGATCTGACCGACCTTGGTATTGTTATAGTAGGTATTGGACAGCTTCTGCAAATGATTGTACGCATCTCTGCGCATGTCCGTCTCGATCTTCGCTCCCATGACGTGTCCCATATCGGACATATAGTAGCCGGCGATGCAGTCCACGATACGAAGTCCGAAATACAAAATGCCAAGCGTAAATATGGTCTTCACCGACAGAGCAGCCAGATCCCGCAGCCCCTCATTGGTAATATAGCGCATAATTAACGGCAATACCAGTTCGCAGACCGTGGTTAACGCTGCACAGAACAGATCCATGCACAGAGTAAAACGATATTTTTTAAAATAAGGTGCAAATCTGCGAAACAGTTCGCGGGTCGTGTATTGTTTATTCTCCATTGCTATTAAATTCCTTTTTGATCATTTCTATAAATGTTTCTTATAAATATTTTCCCTCTCCCTGATAGAAACGAACTTTCCCCTTTTGTTCTTTCTTCTGTTCATACAATGTATTATCCGCTGCAGACAGGAAATCCCACACTCGGTTTGGTTCCTTCGGAATAGCACAGACACCACCTACAGAAATCGTAAGCCACGGTTCCAATTCGGAATCTTCATTGGGAATTTTGTATTCCCGGATACCGGCACACAGCAATTCCGCATGTTCCATTGCATATGCCAGATCACGCTCCGGCATCACTACCAGGAATTCATCCCCTCCGTAACGCGCCACATAGTCCTCCGGGAATATTCTTTTCAACGTATCTGCCACTGCACAGATTCCTTCATCCCCTTTTCCATGCCCGTACCGGTCGTTTAGCTGTTTAAAATAGTCAATATCCAAAAATAGAATTCCCAGTTCTTTCTCATTTAATTTGCAGGCTTCAAAGACATCCTCTAGATAACGGTTCAGACTTCTCTTGTTGTACAGTCCTGTTAATTCGTCATGCTCTGACTGATACAATAATTTGTTTCTCTTCTTCGTCTGCTCCCGCTGCTCCTCTTCCACCGCCTGCAGGCGCTTACGCAGCTCCAGCATATACATGACCTGATTGCTCTCGATCATTTCGCTGCTTTCCTTGATGTGGAAAAAAGTCTCTGTAGCCTGACGGAATTCCTCTATAGACATCTGTGCACTGCAATAACGCAGCCGTAACAATAAAAGCTGCAGCAGCAGGCTCCTATTCTGTTCGATCGCCGCCTTGGGTTCCAGACAATCCAATATCTCCTGCAGCAATTCTATATTACCGGTCTTTTCCACGTATTGGAGAAGATTCTGAATACTGTCATATTCGGAAGATACCTGACGCATATCTTCCAATGCCATCACAGCCTGTCTTACATGGTCTGCCGCTTTTTCCCGGTGTCCTTCACTTTCTGCCAGATACGTGAAAAACACATTCGCCGCAAGTCTCGTTCCCCGAACGATCTCTTCGCTTTTTCCGGTTTCTTCCAGTTTGCGGTATACCTCCATTGCCTCCTGCTCCATATCCAGATGCAGCAGACAACAGCCATACTCTGACAGCATTTTCCGGAAATTGATCCGGCTGTAAATGCTGTCATCACCTGCTTTTTCAAATTCACGGATGCATTCCCTATAACATTGCACGGCTCTGTCATAGACTCCGATAAGATAATATGCATCCGCCATATTACTTAATACTATACTATGTACCATCTTATCATTGTATTTCGCTGTATAATCCAATGCCCTGCCATACTGTTCCATGGCCAGAGACAGATTGTTCTGCATATGTGCCACGATACCGATCATATTATAGGCCCTGGCTACGTGAATCTCCTGATCCGTTCCCAGCAGGCATCTCACACTTTCGTCCAGATACTTCAGACACTGTTCCTGATTCCCTGTATCCAGATGATAAAATGCTGCGAAATAACAGATCCTTCCATGGATTCCCTTATCCCTCTTCTCCGTCACAAAGGACAATGCCTGTTCCAGTGTCTCCCAAGTATAAGGGATCCCATCTGCCATCTGTTGGTTTAACCGTTCTGCTGTCTCTAACATCTGCTGTCTGTCTACACTCATATTTGTTCCATCCTGTCAATTCCCCAATGCTTTACTCCTTATCATTGTATTATTTTATACCCCGGTGCGCAAGTTATTTTACGGAATAGATAAAATGTTTCCCTATTCTATAAAAAAATGTTAAAATGAGAATATGTTTCGGAAATAAGTAAGAAAAAGGTATGATTTTTATGGAAAATATCGCAATAAACAAGAGATTTCAAGATCTGCATTTTGACAGCATCCAGGCTTTACGCGGTCTGGCTGCTCTTTTTGTGGTGTTTCAGCATATCCGTTTCTTAAATTTCGGTGCATTCGGGGTAGACATATTTTTCTGCATCAGTGGGTTTATGATCATGTTCACCACAGAAAAAAGTACAAAATACTTCTTCCGGAAACGTCTGATCCGAATTCTGCCGCTGTATTATCTGATGACACTTGTGACTTATCTGTCGCTGTTATTGTTTCCATCCATGTTCCAGCAGACCAGACACAATCTTTCGTACCTGGTCAAGAGCCTGCTGTTTATTCCTTTTGATATCGGTGGTGGAATTATCCAGCCTCTGGTGCGGATCGGATGGACTATCAACTGTGAAATGCTGTTCTATCTGTTATTTTTCATTGCCTTTCATATCAGCATGAAATACCGCGGCCTGATCTGCAGTGCATTCCTGGCAGTTCTGGTAGGGGCAGTCCAGATATTCGCTCCATTGATTTCCTCCTGGCAGTCTCCGATAGGCAGGATGTTTTCTCCTGTTCTTATGTTTTACGGTGATCCTGTCATGCTGGAATTCATTTTCGGAATCCTCGCCTATTATCTGCTGCGTTTTTTATATCACAGGCATTTGGAGCATCCGTTTCCTATGGCTGTAAGTGTGCTGTCTGCGGTAGGCATTCCGGTGATTTTTTGTCTGCTGGCATTTTTCACCCCCAGGATCAATGTGATCGGTTTCCGCAGGCTTCCGCTGTGGGGACTTCCGGCACTTGTAGTGTTGGTTTTAGCTTTTCTGGCCGGACTGAAGCTCTCTCTGCCCCGCTTTTTCATCCTTATGGGAAATATCAGTTATTCCCTGTATCTGGTGCATTACTATCCGGTAATGCTCTTAGACCGGGCGGTGTTCGACTTCTCCACCCTCTCTGTAATGTCTGTCATCGGGGTGATCTTAAGTGTGGCGCTGAGTATCGGGCTGGCTTACCTGTCCTGGATCGTTGTGGAACAAAAATTCTCCGGATGGCTGCGGAAGAAACTGCTGCACTAAGCATTTCCCTTGTAGCACTGCTTCTGTCATTTAATTATTTTATGAATTGTATATGCAATTGTTCAAAAAGATGCACACTTTTTCTGTTGACATTTAGAACACCTTATAGTATATTATAACTTGTCTGTAAGACATGCGCGAGTGGCTCAGCGGTGGAGCACCTCCTTGCCAAGGAGGGGGTCGCGGGTTCGATCCCCGTCTCGCGCTTCTTAAAACTCTTGATTTTTCAAGGGTTTTTCTGTTTTATGTTGTATTTCATGTTGCATCATCATCTGTGTTGTAAAGAAAGTGCGGAGTCCCTGAAGGTCTCCGCCTTTAATTTTTTCACTTTTTATCCCTTTCTCGTGAATTTTTCTCTTTCAACCCCGGTCTCTCTTTGAGGTAACTTTTTTTCCGGGCGCCGGTTCGCTTTTTTCGTTATCTTTTTATCCGGTTGTACCTTTGCCGCTGGCTGTACAGCCGGATCATCTGCTTTCCTGTCTTGTACAGTATCAGTCTTTTCATCATTTCTCATAGCCTGCGTGGTGGGTCTCGCCTGCTGTGTAGGTTTCTCCGGTTCTTCTGCCCCAGCTTCTTCTGCAGCGTATTCCGGTTGCTGTATTTACTCTCTTATTCTTTCAGTGTGGTGAATGACTTGTTGTGTTTTGACCTTTTCAGGTGTTTCTGCATTTATTCTAGGCCTTTGCTGCCTGATTGTCGGCCTCCTGTTATCTTCTCTTTCATCCTCCCTGTTTTCCTGCAAATTATCATGTCTGGTTGTTTCAAGCGGCATCTGCACTTCCAACGGTTGCTGGTTCTGCATCCCGGCGTGTACGGATTGCTCGTTTCCATCCGGTGTTTTAACGTTTAAGGTAATTTCTTTTCTGTCCTCTTCCTTTTTGTCTCCTAAGACCGGACGTTCCACGGCACCGTTGTCCCGTATATTATCATGCATATTGTCTCCGACAGCATCTACTACCATGGCAAGCTGGTTAAGATTCCGTACCAGATCTTCTGATATCATGCGTATAGATTCACTGTCTCTCTTTTCTTCCTGTGAGGGCTGCCCTGACGATGCTCTCCGCTGTCCGGTATCACTGTTTTTAGGATCCATGTCAAACGATTCTCTGATAGATCCCGCTGCACTCCTTTTTTTCACCCTGCTTTGTGTAGCTTTTGGTGATGTCTCTTCCTGCGTTTCCGTTTCCTGATTTTTCAGAAAGGGATTCACTGTCCAGGACACCGGAACATTCTTATCCTCGACCCAGGATGCCACACCTTCTCCCGCACTAGCCGCTTTACCGCCGATCCACTGTGCCTTACCAGCAGTCCACTTTGCTGCTCTTTTGATTTCTTTTGCTGCCTTCGGCGCATCCGCATATACGTTGCCTGAAAGCCGCATCCGGTTACGCAGATATCTGGGATTGGATACTCCCCGCTGCACCGTTGACATTGCCATTAACAGCTTATTCCGGTTCAGGAAGAGAGCGATTGCTATTGCGATCTGAATCGTTAGTGCAATTAGCCATCCAAACCCTACGGATCTCGACCATTCAAATACAAGTTCGTCAAATTTTATTAAAATTCCGATGATCATTGACAAAACCAATATACTTATCTGGGTCTCCAGAATCTTTCGAAGCCATCCGCCTATCAGTCCGTCATATCCTGGAAAAAGTGATACAATAAGAATTAAAGGCGCCATAAACAGATATACAATGGAAAGGAGCTGAAAAACCAGCTGTATCAACACTATAATGATGTATATACCACATTTCATAATGCAGGGGATGAGGTACAGAAATGCAAATCCAAGTCGTTCTGTAGCCCTATCCACGGAAAAGCTGCCGCTTCCATCAGCAGCTACCGTTTCTTTTCTCTCTGTTGCATCTGGTTTGTACGATAAGATACCAAGCACCTGATCATCACTTGCCGTATAACCGAACTCCATGGTCAGCCAGGGCTGATGCACCATATTGTTCCAGAGGATACCGGCAGCCTCTCCGGAAAAAGCATTAATATTATCTGAATAGCCATTCGCTGAATTCACTCCTACCAGTATTTCCAGACTAATTTCCTTTGTTATGTTGTTACCCATCGACAGCATAGTATCCGACATTGTGACAACCAAGATTGATAACATTACAATCGCTATTACCTTTACGATCTGCCCCAACGCTCCCGCAAGATCCTGGCGTACCATTCTCCCGATCAGCACGCAGAAGGCGGCGGCACATCCCATCAAAAAGAGGGGCTGGAAAATACTGTCATTCAGTGCCTGTTGTATTACAGATACCTGGGATCCAAACAGATCCACCAGATTAAGGTTGAAACTGACATAAAATACAACAATCATAAGATACGCCAAAATTCTTTCCACGAAAAAGAAGAATCTCGCCAAAGCATTCAGTCCTTCCATCGTCTTACCGGCCAGATACTCTCCTATTCCATCCGACAGCTCTACCTCCGCAATATCCAGGGAATAATTATCCCGGTATGCTGATCCCAGATATTTTGCATTGCCAGACAGATTATTAAATTCCTGTACCTCTCCGATTGCACTGGAGGACGCCGCTACTGGCTGCACCGGGAGCAGCAGACCAGCTAGGAAAGCTATCATACAAATTACATATTTGATCTTATATTTCATAATTGCTAATCCTCCCGAAAAGCAAAATTAGGTCTTCGAAAATACCGGAAATTACAACCTTTCATTGCCGGTGAAAAATGTCCTCCCGTAACCGGATTATAATCGTTACTGCCACTCAGCCGTGATATACCGACACGCCCATTGGGTAAATCCTCTGTGCCGTAGGCTCTTCCTGCGCAATGAATAAAATATTTTGCCCCGTTGTACTCCCCGATATAAATGCCTACATGGTTGATTTTACCCTTTCCCAGCTTTGCCGGATCCTGTAAAAAAGCTAGGTCACCGATCTGCAGATCCTCCATGGATATCGGAGCAGTAGCATACCATTGCAATGCCGTACCCGACATGGCTACTCCATCCGGCACTCCACCACCGCTGACACCGGTGCCAAAGCACTGTATATATACCCAGTCTACAAAACCGCTGCAGTCAAGCGGGCCTTTCGGCGATCCCTGAGAGGGAGACTTGCCTCCCATAAGATAAGGATGGCCAAGCAGGGAGGCTGCTACCTGTGTCAGTTCCTGTCTGGTCACATCCCCGACTACAAGCTCTGGCAGTTCGATTTCATCAAACCCATAAACATAGCCATATACCTGTGCCAGATACTGACTGTTATGCATGCTGAGAACTGTATCGCTGTTTTTATCCGTCAGGCCAATACGCTTTTTTAAAATTTCTTCATATGCTTCATTTACAGACAATGCCGGAAGATAGTCCGTATCCTCGTCCTGATCTTCTTCTCTTTTTTCCTGCAGGGCATTTAATACGTCCTGTATGGTTTTTCCAGCAAACCAGGATTCCGTTATATCCAGATATTCACAAATTCCGTCTGTTCCTGCATAAATTTTCTGATCCACATCCCGCCATCGTGTCACCTGATATTTCTGTCCGTTTTCCGTAATTTCTTCTTCATAGGCCTCCTGTTCTGTCACTGTGAGGATGCAGAACTGCAGCGACGTGATCAGCGGTTCTCTCTCCTCTATCCGCTGGCCCAGCTGCTCCGCAAGCAGCACATCCGCCATAAGAGCTATATCCCAGGGCACACCCGTTTCAGAACAGATGGCCTGATAAGCTGCCGCTGTCTCATCATCTGCCGGGATGTACAGGCTGGACTCAGCCCCTCCATCCATGCATACCACAAAGAGTAAAAGCAACAGTAAAATACCGGAAAACATCGTTCCAAACAACAACGTTATTTTGAAAAGGAACGCTTTTTTCATACAGACTCCTTTTTCAAAAGTTCTTCCATGTCAAACTCAAAATTCAGTTCATCCTCCATTGTTTCCGTTTGATTTTCTTCCACTTTTTTCTCCGACTGCCTGCTTTCTTCTGTCTCCGTCTGATCTATCTGTTCTGCTTCCTGTTCCTCTTCCTGCCCCTTCGCCTTCGGAGTGGTAGAAAAGAGATCTATGATATCTTGGAATACGGCATCAAAACGCAGTATTCCTATATGCCTGTCAAGATCCTGGAAAAGACATTCCCCATTTTTCAGATTCTTCAAAACCTCCTTGTTCTCCTGCGTAGCTTCCAGATCCATGTATTCACACATCCGTTCCGCTTCCCCGTCTGTCGTTGTCTGGAAACAGAATTTATAGGATATGGTATTCTTGATTCCTTCACTGGGAATATCCGTAACGGAATGTCCATTAAAGATACACCCTGTATAAAGAGATCTGCCCATACGGGATAAGTAATCAAACAGTTTGACTCCCTCTGCAGTCTTTCCCAGCATCCAGGATTCATCGAACAGGACTACACTGAACACATCCCTTTTTTCCAGGGCAAATTTCTTGGCAAAGTGGGATGCCACAGCCATCAATACAAGAGACTGCAGTTCTTCGCTTGTATAATTATCCTTCGGTGTGCTGGGGCTTGGCATTTTCAGATTTTCAATCTGTAAAATATTCAGCCGGTTCTTCAAAGTGATCGCATCTTCTGAACCATCCCCGAATAACAGTCTGGACATTCCTGTCTCTGCCTGCAGTCCCAGACGCCTTGCAAGATATCTGGCCCTTTCCGACAGTTCATCTTCCCTGGGAAATTCCTTCAAAATTGCAATCAGTTTTTTCATAGATGGAACATCTTCATCGCGCATGATACGCTGTGCTTCCAGTATAGCGGTATATTCTTCGGACGCCGGCGCTATACGCAGCAGTTCCGATATCACATTGATCGCCAGCTCATCAGCTTCATCCCGGTTATCCAGATACATATTATAGGGATCCAGTTTGCCCTGATTCGTTCTGTCCGGGGATAGCGTTACCAGAGAAATCTGCCCCTGCAGAAGCGGGAACTGCTCTACCCAGTGGCTTCTCTCTCCTTTCGGGTCAAAGATCAGACCATAGCCACCATACAGAACCGTCAGAAACAACAGCAGGTTTGCATTAAATGATTTACCAACTCCCAGATTACCATAAAAAGTCGCGGATGCAGATTTGTTTAGCAGGCATGCCCTGCCCAGATCCAGAAATACCTGTTTTCCTTCTGCGCCGGTTGTCCCTATGTAAGGGCCTACATGGTCTCCCAGCTCATGTGTAGCTCCTATGATTCCGCTGCCCAGCGTGACTGGCGTTAATGGCATGGTATAATCCCCTGTCAGTACTCCCATTCCGGGAATACACTGCATGAAAAGCTTCAGTTGATCTGCCAGCGGACGCTCTATGCCAAAAGCAAAATCTTCATAAATGCCACGTACTGTTACCGCCTTTTTCTCCATTTCTTCCAGATTGTCTGCTGAAATGCCAATCGTGACTACCGTTTCCAGCAACGGATATCTCTGGCTTTTTAATTCAGCTTCCAGGATATCTGCATATTCTTTTCCATCTGCCAGATCATCCGGGATGTCTCCACCCGCCCCAGCAATATGCTCCATCTGACTGTCTATCTCCATCTTTTTGGATTCAACTTTACGAATCGCTTCCCGATAGTCCTTGGTTTTGATGTGAATACAGACCTCCGCCTGCACATTCATCTGCTGCAGCATATACAGCCACTCATTTCCCGGGTGCTCCAGTACTTCCGGAATATGGGTAAACACAAGAAAAGTCTGATAAGAAACTCTGTTCTTATCATGTACTACCTTCAAATATCTTTTTTCCTGATGGATGCTCCCGGAGAAAAGACTTACAATATCCTTACTGTAAGGATGCAGTATCTTTTCCCCATTTTGTGTCTCGTCCTGGTCTGCCACCGGATTCCAGATATGTTTATCCCTGTCCGCATAGAATAAATGATTTCCGGATATTCCCCGGAAACTCCCCCGCCGGATCAGCCACTGTAACTCCAGACCATCTACCGGCACGAGCTGTAGTTTTTTATTCTGCGAATAAAACCATTTATCAGCCATGTCTGCACAATGTGTCAGCCGGGTTTCCAGTATGTCCCTGGTGTCTAATGCCATGAAGGTATTAATGGCATTTACCGGATCCTTAATGAAATACTGAAAACCCTGCTTCAAATCCGATAAAAGTTCATATTCCCCGCTGTCCGACAATTTCACCACAATGTAGGAGGAATAGTCATTTGCATCTCCCTGATTTCTGGTACTCTTGGCCAGATATTTTTCTGTTTCATTCAGGTGAAAAAGTGCCCCCTCATAAAGCGGATCTTTTTTATCCAGGTGATGCCTCAGAGACTCGAACTGCCCCTGTATATCCTGTTCGATGGGCAGCATAAGTATCTGTGCTTCTGACAGGATTCCGCTGAGGAAACGTGCCGTTTTGTGCAGTATCTTAATTTTTGCATCATCGTCCAGAAAGTCATAATCAAAACCACTCAGCTTATATACCGCCCATGCACTCTTATCCTGGTTAAAAATTATATTTTTTGTAAAAAACGAAATGGGACACTGATACATCCTTTTCCTCCATTATTCCAGCCTTCTGCCGCAATTCCAGTTGATTCTTACTGTCACTCCATGGTCTCTGCAGATTCGGAACCGCTCGATGCATTCCTTTCTGGTAAACAGGAACCGCAGATAGCCGCAAAAATATTTCACCGGATTTTTTCCATCCAGTTTTACTTTCATGAGATATTTTACCGTAACATACGGCAGCATGCCGTAGCGGAGCACTACCGGTATGTTGTTCAGGATTGGAAATATCCGGCCCATTACCAGCATTGCTCCTACTACAGCTAAAAACTCCAATACCTCATACGGTGCTATCGGAAACGGCAGTACTATATTCTGGAACGCATATATCTTTTTTTCCACAAACCATACTTTACGATAAGAGTACACCGTCACACTCTGTTTCTTTTCTTCTGCCATGCAAAGCTCCTTTATTGCAATACAGTACCCATAATCTTTTCCCCGATATCCGATAAGGTGGTAGGATTTTTAATAAAGTAGCAGACAACTGCTCCAACAATAATAGTCGTGACTACACCGATCGTGTTCTTTTTCGCCGCCATCACAACTGCTCCGACGATAAATGCCACCAACGCTACCCAAAAGATCTGATCCAACATCCAGTTTGCTCCATTCTGGCCGTAATTGCCGCTGGAAGCAAATGCCACCATACTGTTGCTGATCAATAATGCAAGTGTGGAAATTCCCATCATGATACTTTTTCCCTGCATTGTTCTTTTCTGTTCCTTTTCATTTTTCCTCATATTATGTTCCTCCTATTTTTATTTATCTTAACGAATGATATTCATCCGCAGGACACTGATTAAAAATTTACATCGTTGTTCTGGCAGACATAGACTGGATATAGTACTTTCCATCACTGCCCCTTACAACATTGAGCCGGACCTTCTGCCACCGCTTTGCTCCATTTACGACATCAGATATTTTATATTCTGCGATGCATACGATCATACTCTCCTCCTGATAGCAGCGAACGGATTGCATACGATCAAATGTATAACGACCATCCAGCCCTATAAATTTGCTTCGGTCCGCATCCTGACTCAGATAATAGTCAATGACTGTTTCATCCTGCTCGTAATAGGCCTTCAGGAAACTGGTAACTGCCATTCCTGCTCCTGCAGCAGTCTGTTCGTCTGCAGCCTGTCCACTGTATTCCTGAATCTGATAATCTTCCATAAACGTATTATCATTTACAAACATGGGGAGCCCGTCCACCACCATCTCGCCATCCCGTGACAATACCGGAACTTTCATTCTGGTTTCTGCGCTCTCCTGTGTAGCTTCCTGTTCCCTGTAATACTCATACTGCACTTCCGCCAGCACATATACGTCAAAATGTTCCTTGTCTAGCTGATCCATGCGGTATGCCTGCACGTACACCGCCTTCTGCGCACCCTTATATATTTCCGTATCGCTCACATTTGATGTAGTTGTGATATACTGTTTCAGGCGTTCCTTATAATCCTTTTCTTCCCCTGCAGTGTATGTAAGATATTCATATACAAAGTTCTGGGCAAAGCTCAGTACCTCATTATTCAGCTTCTTTTCCGTCACAAGTTCCTTTCTAAAGTCGCTGATTACCTGTTGGGCTTCCGTCAGTGTGTCTGGTCGGAATGTCACGATTACGCCCCGGACAAAGAAGAAAATAAGCATGATCCATAATATTGCTCTGCCCACACACAACAACGTGTTTTTTCGCAAAGTTCCGCCTGTTCTTTTTCCTCTTTTTGTTTCCTTATGTTCTCCGGTGTCTGTTTCTCGTTTCCCGTTTTTTTTGTAAAATTCAAAAGTCCTCCTATTTTTGTTCTTCTCCATGCCTTGTCTCCTTCGTCATTAAAAATCTCCAAAATTCAGATTCAGGTCCTCTTCATCCATCCGTCTCATCTCTTCTTCGATTTCCCGACTGTTCATGCCTACAAATGGATCTTCATAAGAATTCTTTTCTTCACCACTCGTTTTGACTGCCGTCACCTTTTTCTCTTTTCTTCCGGATCGTACCACTTCTGCCTTTTTGTTTTCATTTTTCCGCACCGGTATCTTATGTTCTGGTACTTTATATACCGGCGCTTCCGTCAACATTTCTCCCTGATCCACGCAGACCTCATGAAGCATTGTCTCATCATCAAAGTAGAAACTCTGAAATTCTATAGTTTCATTTCCAACCTTGTAAAGAAATCTACCCTTAATATCAGGAAGATTTACCGCATCTGTATTTCCCAGGACAATCTCACTGGCGGTTTTATCCGCAAAACGCCCTGATATTCGGACCGGTATATTATTTTTAATCTGACCGGTTAATACATTAGCATCCGGACGCTGCACTCCCATAAATAAGTTGATCCCTGTTGCCCTGGACAATCTTGCCAAAGTAGATAATTTCCCTTCGATCTGTTCGTATATCTGTTTTTCCTCTTTTGCCACGCCTTTTTTGTCCAACATTTCTGCCAACTCATCGGTGAACACCCCTATACGACAAAGATTCTGCCTGGTTTTTTTATTGTATTCATCGAGATTCTTAACCTCCAAGTCCCTGAATACATGCAGTCTATATTCATTTTCCCTCACCAGCAAATCCAGGACCTGCAGTGCACGTTCTCTTTCCGTAATAACCTCTCCATATTGCTCATACTGCTTTCCGAACTCCACGCCGCCCTTGAAATCTATCATATAGACTCTTGCGCCCTGCTCAATCATCTGCCAAAGCAGGCAGCGTAGTATCACTGACTTTCCGGATCCGGTCTCACCCGCAACCAGTACATGCGGTACCCGGTTCAAGTTAAAAGATATTGTATCCAGTGCACTGATTCCCAGTGTAAGGACACCATTTTTGTCATTCAAGTATTCCTCTGACCATTTCACCATCGTAGGTATCTTATAATCCGATGGTAACGTAGTTAATTTTACTGTCCGCTTATTTCTTCCGTTTTCAATTTTTATGATACTGCAGTCCAAAGCAGTCTCCAGCCGTTCCCGGGAGGAGCGCCATTCCGACAGCGGAATCGTAGACTGGAAAAAAAGCAGTATCTTTTTACCCTCTTTGCTGCTACCGGCATATTTCGGAAATTTACCATTCTTTCCCTTGAATCCGATATCTTCAAAGCATTTGTCATAATTTTTTTGTCCCGTCTGCCCGATCAGAAACAGATAGATCACCGGCGCTGCCAACAGCATCAGATAAATTCCCTGCTGCAGCCATTCCGGGATAGTTTCCGGGATCATTCTGCAGACCATAGCTTTTTCTGTGATACAGATCACACTGAACACCAGAGTGATCCCGATTCCAGTCAGATACCACTTGTTTTGTAATGCTTTCCGCAGGCCATGCCAGACACCCATTATAAAGCCCTTAAGCATTTGTATCAGAAGGAGCAAAATACTTTCCAGCAAGCTGTTAAGTTCTTTATCCATTGTTTTTCTCCTGTGCAATCCATCCGCTTTAATCCATCCGCAGTTTCCGGTTATACAGATATCTTTTTGTCGTAGAAAATCTTACATGCCGCATGCTGCGCTGCACCTCTCTGTCTGCCTGTGCCGCAGGCATCACCGCTTTTAACTCCCGTCTGCTGAGTATCGCATAAATGCGGCGCAGATCATGACATTCCATTCCCAGGCGTCCTGCTTCTTTTCGCATCGTGGCTTCGCTATAAAACAGCTTCTCTCCCTGTGTAGCCTGTACCCTAGAAACATAGTCCTGTAAACGATCATACAAATAGGGATCCTGCCTGCACGTAATTTCACCCCCGTGCCCACCTTTACCATTCCGGACTGTGACCGTTATACGTCCCTCCGTAAATGCCAAATCCGAAGGCCTGAGATCTGCAAGTTCAGATACCCGTAGCCCCGAGATTACAGCGAGACGATAGGCATATTTCAATTTTGGATTCTCAATCTGATTGATCTTACGCATAGTAGTCTTCAAATGAATCACTTTTCCCGGCTTCTTCGTATAATTTCTCTTTTTCAGGCCTGTCTCTTATACACATCTCCGAGCCCACGA
>ENA-OZGJ01000250-OZGJ01000250.1-human-gut-metagenome-genome-assembly--contig:-NODE-250-length-14972-cov-4.099350_pt1 | contig 14972 bp, 18 predicted proteins | sample MGYA00244654_ERZ653654 | MGnify/ENA primary metagenome ERZ653654 (study PRJEB26926, sample SAMN06164964) | human gut metagenome | biome: ENVO:00009003; feature: ENVO:2100002; material: ENVO:00002003... | reverse complement strand
TCGTCAATGCACCGTCCAATAATCCCTTAAAATTCTGCTGTCTTTGTATTCTATCGTAACTGTTTACCGTTAAATTCATCTGATTTCCTTACCTCTGTACACATCAAAAAATCCCGCCTGAAAAAATTTCTGCGGGACTTAAATATCTTTATAAATTTTACTGTTTAAAAAATCTAAACGCCAAAACTCATACAAGTCCCGATGTACTTGGATGAGGAGGAGGATGTATTAGATTTTGCAGTAAATAAATTCATCATATCTGCATATAGTATAACTCTAAAGAAAAATTTTTGTCAATAGTTCCCCGAAGGAAAGGTAAGGTATACCATATTTACACTAAATATCGTATAAATCGTCACCCTGAACTTGTTTCAGGGTCTACAATGTTACAGATGCTGAAACGAGTTCAGCATGACGGTTTTGACTGCTTATGGTGTAAACTTGTTATACTTTAGTTCCCCAGAGGAAAAACATGTTTCATATAATACTCATGTTCCGCACGCTCATAATTCGTAACAAATTTATTCAACCTTTTACAGATGTAACCGCTTAAAACATAAAGATGGTCTATGTCTAAGCGTTTATCAATACAATACAAAAGGGCATTATCAAGTGCCATTTGCAGATAATATATGTTCCGTAATTCATTTCCTAAATCTTCCAGTAGGGTTTCCATGATAACTTTAATTCCTTTTAAGTTAATTTTAGCACGTGGAAATTTTAATGTCAATAGTGTACTATAGTTTACATAATGGCGACAAAAGACAACTTATATACAAAACTTGTAGGAATGAATGTTAAGCTTGCAAGAACAAAAGCAGGTTTAAAACAGGAAGAACTTGCAGAAAAAGCCGACCTCAGCCGCGAAACAATAGGTTCAATCGAACGCGGTGAAAAGTCGCCTACTGTCGCAACTCTGGGTGCAATTGCAGACGCACTAGGAATTGAAATGTATAAACTTTTTATTTTTGATTAACCCCACTTGAAAAATATTTTTGTTTAGTTAAAAATATTTTCGGAAAGAAGGAAAAATTATGCATATACCCCGTATCAGCCGCCCGCATATTGGCGGAGCGTTACGTAAAATTAAACATGTATGCGCTGATAAAGAAAAAGCAGCAAAAAGAACTTTGCCCGGAATGTTAATGATGGCACAGTCATTTGCGATACCTGCCCACGCTCCCGGTATAGAAAAGTTTATAAAAACAACGACATCGGCTGCTGAAGATGTTTTTGAACACCACTCACCGGATTTTACAATAGTTAAAGGCATGATTCAGAGAGTTGTACCTGATATTTCCGATGAATTTGTCGCTCAAGTGGTTGAAACTGCAGAACAGGTAAAATGCTCTCCTCAGGATTTGACAGCACTTTTGTATAAAGAATCACGCTTCAAACCTGATGCACGAAACGGCAACTTCGGCGGATTAGGACAAATGAATAAAAAATCGCTCAATCTTAGCATAAGCCACGCTGATAAAGATGAAAATGCACGACACGGAATAACACCAATTGCTATTGAAAAATTTCTTTCTCTCCCGCGGGAACAACAAATGCCTTATGTAAGAAATTACATTCTTGCAATGAAAAATGTTTATATAAAGAATCCGAACAAAGAATTGAGCGGCGGAGAATTGTACGGATTGTTTTACACTCCCGGCAGAATTAATAAAAAATTCCTCTCAAGTGCAAATGATCCTGCAACTGCAAAATTTTATCAGCAGAACAAAGGCTTGGATTTCAATAAAGATACAAAAATCACAAAACAAGATTTACAACAAGTTTTAAATCACGTTAAAATGACAGATTTGAATATTAATATTGCCAAAAAATAATTATTTTTTGGCAAGGTACAACAAGTTTACACAAAATGCAGTCAAAACTGTCATGCTGAACTCGTTTCAGCATCTGTAATATTGTAGACCCTGAAACAAGTTCAGGGTGACGATTTATACGATATTTAGTGTAAATATGGTACCTTATCTATTTTTTAATTAATTCTTTGAGTTTCCGATATTCTGTAATCTTTTGTATTATACATTTCAAGATTGTCATATCAATAATGTAATTTGAAAATCTACCTGTGTTAGGAATGTTATGCATGAATCTTTCACAAATCATGTGATAGTCAAGATTAAGCAATTCAACCGTTGTAACCATGCAAGGATTTACCCAGTAATGCCCGAAACATTCCACAAGGGTCGTTCCTTTTTTTGAATACAACACGTTAGTAACATTTGCCCCGTGAGGTGCGACGACAATGTCCACATTTGCGAAAAATTTAATTTGCTCATAAATTGAAAAATTCTCTGGAACTATAACCGCATAGCCTTGAGGAGCAAGGTAATCTATAACTTGATTTTCATTAATAATTCGTCTTGTTCCTATTCGCGAAACATATATTTTTTTCGGGTAGGATTCATCAATAAGGCTTCCGTGTTTTTTCTCAATTCTTTCCACAATAAATTCGCGGGTATCGTCAAGCCACTTGCCGCCAAGTCCTATTCCGTAATATTCGTCAAACATATAGACTTTTTTTGCTTTAATAGCCATTCCCGGAGGACAATAAATTATACGGTCTTCGGGGATATCGAGCATTTGAAGAAACTCTTTTACACAGCCGTTGATATTCACAACGTATTTTCCTGTGTAACCTCGTTTTTCCATTATCATCATTTTCGGAAGAACATCAAACGTAAAATGCCAGTAATTGCCGGCATTATAAAAACAAAGCATACAAACTTCGTCTTCTTCTACAACATTTGTGCGCAAATCCAACGGTTTTTCGTAAAAAATTTCGTCTGCGTCAATTCTTTTATTTATACCGCAAGATTCTTTGAATGTATAAGCATTATCCCCGCCAAACTGATGAACATAAGCGATTTCGTGGTAACAAGATACAAAACCGTTTTCAACCGTGAATAGGTTGGTTTTATAATCAAACACATTTTCATCAATCGTAATACCGTGATTTTCAAACTTTGACATAAAATCTCTTACCGGTATAAAATTATACTTCTTCTTGTACGATTGAAGTTTTTTACGCTGAAAATACGCAGTAATTTTCTTTTTAAGCGGAAAATTCTTGAAAAAATATTTTACTTCAAATTTTACCGAACGATATGCTTTTTTTAACTTATCCTGACACATAACTTTGTTTTATCACGAATTTTAATATAAAAAATCAACTTGTTATATTATTCTTTTTCAAACAAATCATAAAAATGAAAAAACTGCAGAGGAGCTTTAGGCGTAAGTTTTTCTATGAATTGGACAAATTCTTTTTGCATAATAGATGTTTTCTGTGACTTTGAGGCATCAGTAGTAAACTTTTTCAAATAAATTCTGTAAATTTCACCCTCTCTCAATGCACAAACAAAATAAATCGGAGCTTCCATAATTTGAGCGAACTTGAATGTTCCCAGAGGAAATTGAACCCTCCGCCCGAATAATTGAACATCTGAATTTGTGCTGTACTTTGAAGTCCTGTCGCCCGCCATAATAACAATTTCCCCATGAGAAAGCTTTTCTTTAATTTCAATTGAAGTATCGATATTCACTTCTTCTACAGGATATGTTGTCACAGGAGTTTCAACGGCAATCTGTTTAATAAAATTATTAAAAATTTTGCATTGCTCTGCCGAAAGAAAAATATTAACACGTCTGTTAGGGTATTTTGCCATAAAAGAACGCATAACATCAATATTGCCCAGATGTGAACATATAAAAAATATTCCTTTGTCAAAATCATTTATAAGAGAATTTTTATCATTTGCGCTATCAAAAATTATCCTATTATAATCAAATTTCCCCGAAAAAACCTCCATCCTGTCAATAAGAGAATATGAATACTCAAGAAAATGTTTAAATTGATTTAATAAAGAAGGGTTTATGCCGATAATTTTTAAATATTTTGCAGAATTTCGGCGGGCATCTTTCGCACCCCAAAATGCAAAAAAAGTAACAAAAAATACCAGAACTCTAACGGCTTTTTTCCCGAGAATTTTGTATATATACCAGGTCAATAAAAGCCTTTTTTCGCCTGCAGCCTGCTCTTTTAGCTGATACCATTTCATTTGCCCTGCTCCGAATAGTCAAATAACAAACTGGAAAGATATGACACCGTTAAACCTACAGAAAGGATAAAACCAAGCGAACTGATAAGTTTAAAACTTGTCAGCGAGAGTAATAAAAATGAAAATACGCTTGTCGCACAACTTAAAAGAACAGCGTCCGTTGAGTGCTTTACACCACCTGCTCTAAACACGGAATAATCAAGTCCGAAGCCGATAATCAAAAAAATTGCAAGAATATGAAATAAGTTTATCGGCTGTGCTGTGAGGCTTAACAAGCCTATCGAAAATGTTCCTGCAAGAATTGACGGGAGTAAAATCTTAACAGCCGTACGAGGCTTATATATGAAAGACAGCAACAAGAATAACAAAGCAAAAACCGGCACGAGCATACGCACACAAGATATACGGCAGGCTTTTATCCTCGCTGTAATATCTCGCTGAACATCCACATATTTCCCGCCGTTTTGAGTAATAATTTCAGGTCGGTTAAAATCGTACAAAACCATTACAGAAGAATTTTCGCCAATCAAAAAATCTTTAAATGGAGAATTAGTGTTATAACGAATAAATTCCAACGGGGGTTTTTCGTTTAGCAATTTTTGAACATCGTGTTCCGTAAGAAAAGAAGCATATTTTTTTAGAGAATTTTTGTACAAATTTTTTCTTAATTCAAAATTTCTCATCTGTTGTTTTTCAGACGGAATAAATTTACTCAATGCCTGAAAATTTACCGACTGCAAATTAAGGGAAATCCTTTCTTCTTTTTGAAGCAAATCCTGAATGTCACGACCTTCAACAACCGCAAAAGAAGTCTTTTTATCCCCGCCCGTAACATTTGCAAAAAGCTGTTCCGAAGCAAGAAGTTTTTTGGACGGCACATACATATTTCTAATATCGTCATTGAATTTCAGAAAAAACATTCCGCTGACAGAAACTGCAATAACAATAACAGCCACAAATTTTTTCACACGCCCAGAAAGCACAAAGTTTACCCGCACCGAATCGTAATCCATCTTCAACAGAGGATAAAAAAGTACAACCAGAGAATATACGCTGAACAAACCTGTCATAGTAAATACTGCAATCTGTTTTAAAAGTTCAACTCCGGAAAACAAAAGCACACAAAATGCACTTACCGTTGTAATCATACTGACAGTTAAACTTTTCATAATTTTTGACAAATCTTTTTCTATAAAATAATGCAGAGAATAATCAATACAAATCCCGATTAGTGTTGTTGAAAAAACAAACGTTAAAACATGAATTGACGGAAAAACAATTGATGATGCAAGATAACCTGAAAGCACCCCCAAACCCAAACTAATCACTATTGGAAACAGAAGCTTCAGGTTTCTAAAATAAAAATAACAAAGCCCTATAATAAACAATGATGACAAAACACAAATTATATTAATTTCTTTCATAGATTTTGAACTTGCGTAATAAGAATGCACCGGCGCACCTGTTAAATAAACAGAAGTCCCGTCGTGAGAAAGTTCGTCTTGTAATCTTATCAGAACTTTTATTTTATCATTCAAAAGTTCAGGAGAAAGAGCAGTATCGTTTTTTACCTGTAATGAAAAAATTTTGTAGTATTTATCGTTATAAGTTACAAAATCCAAATCCCCGTCACCCAAAGATTTCACGTAATCCGAAAAAAGCATAAAAGGGTCTTCATTCAACGGCAGCAGCATAAATCCGAACGGATCATACAACCTCACAAACGCCTCTGCCATTACATCATTATATTTATGTTTCTCAAGCTGTAAGGCAGTACGCTGCGAAAGAAGATACCTGCTGTATGTTTTGTAATTTTCCAAGATTTGATTTCCGTTAAAATCTTCAATTTCAAAAGTATTCTTGTCTAATTTGCCCTCAAAAACCGCTGCTGTACGCAAGGCATCTTCTGAATTATCAGATTCTATAAGAACATTAATTTTAGAAGAATATCTTCCGCTTAATTTCACAACAGTTTCGTCAGCCGAACTGTCAGAAAATACAGCCCTCAATATATTTGTTTCAGTTTTCACGGGATGAGTAAAAACAAAAAGTCCCGCAATAACAAAAATCATTATATATAAAATTCTCAAAAACTTTTTCATACGCACCCTCTAATCCTGTTTTACTCCGCAGTAATATTTAATTTGCAGAACATTCAGTAAAGTTTATTTTTATATTACCGCTTTTCGGAGTTCTTATATCGATTTGATCAATATATTTTCCGCCCGCAATAATAATCGATTCCATAACTCCGCTGGCTTTTGAAGCAACTTTAGGTTTTAAAGCCAACCTCCACAAAATCCCGTTTCTTATATAGAATAACTCAAAATTATTGTTCAAATATGTGTAATCTTTTCTTGCAATAGCAGCAATTAACGCTCCGAGTTTTTTATCTTTATCGGTTGCGTAAACGGTGGTATTCACAACAGGATATTGAGTTTCAAAGATAACACCGCTTGAAGCATTAAATCTAAATTTACCGCCAGATTCAATAACCGTTTGAGTGGACGGAATTGTTTTGTTCTGTTTAAATCTGCAAGAAACAGAAGCATACTGCGGTATAAAAACACTATCAGGTCTTGCAAGATGTTGAAATATCAAATCCTGCGCCATTGCATTTCCACTAATCAAAATTCCTGCAACTAAGAATAAAATTTTCTTCATAATTAAAGATTACAACAAGCAAGCTTTTCTTTCAAACGTACAGGAGCAGAATATAAACTTTCTTTTGTCCGTACATCAATACAAATCTGCATGGTTTTTGCTTTAAAAAGTTTTTCTCCGCTAACAGCATCAAATATCGTGTATTTTATAATTAAGCACGGCTCAATTTCTTCAACGTAAGAAACAATTCTCAACTTTTGATTAAAAGTACACGGTTTCATAAACTTCAAATCCATAGTCGCAACAGGATATGCAATTCCGTCTTCCCTCATATTATCATAATCGTAGCCGAGTTTTGAGAGCAAATCACAGCGTGCGGTTTCAAGATACTTGATATAATTTCCGTGCCATACAACATTCATCGGATCTAAATCATAAAATTGTACTGTTATAAAAGTTTCTGCTTCAAATTTCATGTAACAATTCTCCTGATTGCTATTTATTTAACAAATATACCTGAAGAAAATATTTTGTCATCCGCCATATAGGTAAATTCTACGGACTTTTCTTTATTTTTAATTTTGAGGGTAACTTTAATATCAGGTTTCATTATATTTGAAAACTTAACCTTTTTAACTTCCTTGTGCGGCAGCTCTATTCCAAATATATCCTCAGCAAAAAATCTGGCATAATAAAGCTGGACAACCCCCGGCAGTATCGGAGTTACATCAAAATGCCCGCGCAAGAAATTAGAATTTCCTTTAAACAAAAGTTCAACATCCGCTCCCGAAACATCCGCATTACGTGAAAAGACAAACGGATATGATAAATTCGACCCGAATATTTTTTTGAGTTTCACTGTATCTATTTTCCCGCTCACAGTTTTAGGAATTTCATCTAAAATTCTCCACTTTTTAGGCAGAATTTCACTGTACCTGCCCAGAAACTTTTTCAAATCCCCTGCCACAATATTCGGATTATTACAAACGACAGCACAGCAAAGTTTCTCATCGTACATAAAACAATAACAGTCAAAAACCTCATCATGCCTGCAAAGATTACCTTCCAATTCATCAAGAGAAATTCTTTTTTCTTGAATTTTCACCAGCCTATCCGTACGTTTTTTCAAAACAAATTCACGAGCAGAAGTTTTTTCTATTATATCATTCAAAATCATAAAATCTGCAGGGAAAAACTCTGACGTTACAGAAATTCTTCCATCCGAAAAAGGTTCTGCCTCAACCCCTTTTATCAAAGTAAACTGCTGTCCGCCGTGCTTGTAGGCAATATTTCCGGTTTCTGTACTTCCGTAAATATCTATAACCTCAGAAAACTTATTAAAATAATCAAAAATTTCATCTTTTAATTTTGCACCTGCAAGAAAAATTTTCTCAGGAGCATTCTCAAAAACAAAATCATATTTCGCAAGTTTCTCCATAAAAGACGGTGTAGAAATAAGAATATATTTCCCTGTTATGTCAAATTGCTCGGGGAATTCAATCTTTTTCTGATTAATTTTATAATCCCCGTAAAAAGGCAATATAAAATTGAAAGCAATCCCGTAACTGTGTGAAGAAGACGTTGTAGAAGCGATTATACTTCCCTCAGGAAGCGAGAATTCATCAATTGTTGCCTGTGCTTCAATTTCAAGATTATAAAGAGTTTTACCGATATTTTTTGGAGTTCCGGTTGAACCTGACGTAAAAAGATTAACCATAATCTCATCAGGCTTGAACTCCCCCTCAAATACCCCATTACAAGCTTCAGGTGCAGAGGGCATAATATATTCAAAACCAAGCTGACCGAGTCTTGTTTTATCAGTCACAAGATAAATATTTTTTTTTGCAAACACTGACGCAAAAAAATTCACTGCATAATCAAAATAACTCTCACAAAGAAGTACCACATTTTGAATATCAGATTTTTCAAATTCTTTTTTCTGCCCGATAACAAATTTTTTAAATTCCCCGAACGTTACATCCGGATTAACAAAAACGACTTGCTCATCATATTTATTTGTAAAAAATTTTTCTAAAATCATCCTTGATATTTTTTCCTCAAAACTATCCTTACTAAATATTCAACCGCAAACATAACCCCGATTGCAATATAAGAAATACACCCGTTATAAAGAACCCACCATTTTTCAGGCATAAAAACGGTTGCAATTGAAATTAAAAGATTACAAAACATGAAAACACTCCAGACATAAGTTAATCTGCGTGTATAAATTCTCGTAAAATCATCCAGCTCACCCTCAATAGTTTTTGCAATCCTTTGAATAATAGTTTCCTTTGAAAAAATAGAAGTAAAAAAAATCAAAAAAACAGTCAGATTTGCAGCAACAGGATAAAACTTCACAGCAAACACCTGCGTGTAATGAAACAACACGATTACCGCAAGAGTCAAAAGGAAAGGAAACAAAAACTTCAATTTCATTTCAAAAGTTCTTCAATTGCATCTACAACATCATCAATTGTACGAATTTTTTTAAAGTTTTCAGGCGCAATCTTTTTATCCGTAAAATATTGAAGCTTAACCGCCAAGTCAACAGCATCAATACTATCCAGCTCCAAATCCTCAAAAAGATTTGCTTCCGGTTTAATCAAATCCCCATCGATTTCAAAATCATCAACAAGAATTTCTGTTAATTTATTAAAAATTTCTTCACGCGTAAAATCTTTAGCCAACCGAGTTACTCCTGATAAAATCCGCCAATGTTTTTACGGAATAAAAATGCTTTGAATTTTCTTCCTTGTCAGAAGATAAAGTGAGATTATACTTTTTTTTCAAAGCCATACCGAGTTCTAGAGCATCAATGGAATCCAATCCCAATCCATCGATAAAAAGTGCATCTTCATCATTAATATCCGAAGGTGCAATATCTTCCAGCTCCAAAGCCTTTATTATTAATTCTTTTATCTCATCTTCCAAAGTCATCTGTCAAATTCCTATAATAAATTTATACCCTAAGTATTGTATAAAGTCAATTTATACACTCCTTAATTTTAGCTGTGATATGATTACGGAGTTTTATTTCATTTAAATCGTGGTCAAAATCCGAACATTTTATCTCCGGCAGAACTGTCAATTTATAATTCACCGTCTTAGTACCTGCATCAAGCGGAAAATGATTTTTTATCAGTAACGGATAATCAGCCTCAATTCTTACCGGAACAATACTAACCCCTGATGCGATTGCAATCTGGGCAGCACCTTTATGAATTTTAATATCCTCTCCGGGAAGTGTTCTTGTACCTGTCGGAAAAATTATTATATTGTAACCTGCTTCTAATGCTTCAACTGCCGATTTTATAAAAATTTCCGGCTCTATATCATTGATTATATAGAGTGATTTAACAATATTTTTCATAAACGGATTTTTCAAAAGACTCTTTTTAGCAAGACAAAGCGAAGGCTGCATATTTCCTATCAAAAGAATTATATCAATAAAACTCGGATGTGATGCAACAACAATCTTTCCTTTTATATCAGAAAGATTTCCATCTATATTGACTTTTATTTCACCTGATTTTTCCATTACAGAAATAAAAAATTTCCAAGAATTATGAATTATCTGTGCAAATTTTTGACGACGTTTTTCCCCTTTATATTTGAAAGATAAAACAGGGAACAGCACGCCCCCGATATAAAGCGCACCTAATGCAAACAGTATCATCTCAAGTAAAACAACAAATCCTCTATAAATTTTCATTTCTTTTTACCATATACAAATCGCTGATAAAAACGTCAGTTTTCCCTTCCAAAAATTCAACCAAATCTTCAAACCCATCCTTTGCAGGCAACTTTTCAGAATTATCACACAATAAATATTTTCCATACTCATTTGGTGAAGTCAAAACAGAAACACTTTTTACACCCCCGAAGCTCTCTGCGTAACATAATAGTGACTCTCCGGAGAGAATACTTTCCAGAAATCCTGCCGAAACAGATTTTTCCCCTGCTGAAACCGAATTATAAGAGGTTGTTATGCCCTCTAATAACGAAAAAAGCCCGACAGTTGCGTTATGAACGGATGCACTGAAACCTGCCGGAGAAACTTCTCCATCCTCTTTACGCTGATTAATAAGCTTTGAAACTCTGTTTACATCCCCGTAAGAAGATGAAAACACCAGATTAGGGCTTCCGCCGTCGTATGCTCCATAAAGCGTATAAACACCAGCACGCCCAAAATCATTAAGTTTTCGCCTGAGCATCATAGGAATAAATGATACATCTATATCATCTCCTGCAACATAAGAAAAATTTTTTATATCAAATTTCAATTCCTTCATGCTATTATATTAACACAGAGGAATGATGATTACGATAACAAAAACCGGTGCAATTTGTTCACTTGGCGAAAATTTGGATGAAATTTTCGCAAATGCGTGTGCCGGAAAAATAACCGATTTTAAAATTACAGCAGATTTACCTGTGATTAAAAACGAAAAATATAATCTTCGCTGCAATCAAATTCTTCTCCATTGCGTAAATCAAATAAAATCCGATATTGAAAAATTATTACAAAAATACGACAGGAAAAAAATCGGAATCGTAATTGCCACAACAAATACAGGAATAGATAAGTTTGAAGAAACCAATAATGAAGAATTTTTAAAAATGAGCAATCCCGCTGAATTTTTAAAGAATTATCTGAGTTTGGAAGGTTTTTTCTGCGGGATATCAACTGCCTGTTCTTCCGGAATAAAAGTATTTTCTACGGCTAAAAAACTTCTTGAGAGTGGAATTTGCGATGCAGTTATTGCAGGAGGAGCAGACGAAATTTCAAAATTCCCGCTCGCGGGATTTGCCTCACTTGAAGTTTTGTCCGATGAGCGTTCGATACCTTTTTCTAAAAATCGCAAAGGAATGAACATAGGCGAAGCCGGCGCACTGTTTATACTTGAAAAAGATACCGCTGGAATACAAATATTAGGTATAGGAGAAACTTCTGACGCATACCACGCCGCAACTCCTGACCCTGAAGGCACACAAGCCGTAAAAGCAATAGAAACAGCCTTGAAACAAGCTGATTTAGGGGCAGATGATATTGATTACATTAATCTTCACGGAACGGGAACCATTTCAAATGATATAATGGAAGCAAATGCGGTTTATAAAATTTTCAAAAACAAAATTCCCGCAAGTTCGACAAAACCTCTCACAGGACATTGCCTTGGAGCGTCAGCAAGTATAGAAACAGCACTTTGCTGTGCAACTCTTGAAAAGAACATACTTCTGCCCCATATTTATGACGGCGTTTACGATAGTTCTCTCCCGGAACTTAGTTTAGTTAAAAAAAGTCAAACCGTACCGCACCTGCGGAATGTTATGTGTAATGCATTCGGGTTTGGCGGAACAAATGCAGTCCTCATTCTTGGTAAAAGAAAACAAGAACAACAATATGATTTAGAAAAAATTCTTCCGCATAATCATCCGATGATTTTGATTGATAAAATTGAACAAATCAATATTGCTGAAGGATGGGTATCGGCAAGCGTTACAGTGAGTGAAAACTGTCTTTTCTTTGATAAAGAACTCAACGGCATTCCATCCATAACAGGTATTGAATTTATGGCACAGACAATCGGATGTTATGCATACCTTAAACGAGGAGAAGGAGAACCCACAATAGGTTTTCTGCTAGGAACACGTTCTTACAAGTGCAATATAGAAAAATTTGAAAACAATAAAAAATACATAATAAAAGCAAAAGAAATATTCGGCGATAATAATCTTGTTTCATTCGGGTGTTTTATCTATAATGAAAATGAAGAATGTGCAAACGCCATAGTTAACGTATATCAGCCCGAAGATGCCTCGGAATTTTTGGAATAAACGGAGAGTATTATGGAAAAACGAGTTTTAATAACAGGTTCAAGCCGCGGTATAGGTAAGGAAACCGCTTTATATCTTGCAAAAAACGGATTTAATATCGTTTTGCACTGCCATAAAAATACAAAAATGGCACAAGAAGTTTCTGATGAAATCAAAACCTTAGGCGCAGATGCAAGGATTTTGCAATTTAACATCCAAAACAGAGAAGAATGTAAACGAGTTCTTGAAAAAGATATATCAGAAAACGGAGTTTATTACGGAGTTGTCCTTAACGCAGGCATTGCACGGGATAATGTTTTTCCGGCAATGGAAGATTCTGAATGGGATGAGGTTTTGAATACGAATCTCGGGGGATTTTATAACGTATTAAGACCAATCGTAATGCCTATGATTGAAAAAAGAATTAAGGGAAGAATTCTTGCAATGTCATCAGTTTCTGGACTTTGCGGAAACAGAGGGCAGGTTAATTACAGTGCTTCAAAAGCCGGAATTATCGGAGCTGTAAAAGCGTTAAGTCTTGAACTTGCTAAACGCGGAATTACCGTAAACGCAATCGCTCCTGGAGTAATTGAAACAGATATGACACAGGATTTACCGGTAGATGAAGTGAGAAAAATAATTCCTATGAAACGTTTTGGCAAACCAAAAGAAGTAGCAAGTCTTGTAAATTATCTTATGAGCGAGGACGCCTCCTACATAACAGGACAGGCAATTTCCGTAAACGGAGGGCTATATCTGTGAGAAGAGTTGTAGTCACAGGAATGTCACAAATAAGTCCGCTGGGTTCAAACAGAGAAAAAGCTTTTGAACGGCTTTTGGAATTAAAAAACCGTATCAAGTACATGCCTGAACTTGAACAATACACAAGATTAAACACAAAACTGGCTGCACCTGCAGACGAATTTGTAATCCCTTCACACTATAACCGTAAAGTTCTTCGCACAATGGGACGTGTGGGAGTTTTAAGCGTTGCAAGCGCAGAAGAAGCCCTGAAAGATTCAGGATTGCTTGGAAATGATATAATAACAAACGGGCAAACAGGCGTAAGCTACGGTTCTTCTTCAGGCTCACTGGATAGTATCATAGAATTTTATTCAATGATGGTTGACAAAGAAGTAAAAGGGGTAACATCAGGAAGTTACGTAAAAATGATGGCACAAACCTGTTGTGTTAATGTATCTTTGTATTTTAAAACCACAGGGCGGCTCATCCCAACCTCGACAGCCTGCACATCAGGTTCAATGGGAATAGGATATGCTTATGAAGCAATTAAAAACGGTTATCAAACCGTAATGATTGCAGGCGGAGCAGACGAACTTCACCCGACACAAATTGCCATATTTGACACTCTTTATGCAACAAGTCAGAAAAATTCAACCCCTGAACTTACGCCATCCCCATTTGACAAAGACAGGGACGGACTTGTCATCGGAGAAGGTGCTGGGACGATGATTTTAGAGGAATATGAACACGCTAAAAAACGCGGCGCAAAAATTTATGCAGAAATCATAGGTTTTGGCACAAGCACAGACGGAACACATATTACCACGCCAAACCCTCAAAAAATGAAATCTGCCCTCGAACTTGCACTGAAAGATGCTGATATTTCACCTGATGATATAGGATATGTAAACGCTCACGGTACGGCAACTATCCATGGAGATTTAGCAGAATCAAATGCAACTTACGATATTTTTAAACGTCCAATCCCGACAAGTTCAATCAAAAGCTATACCGGACATACCCTCGGAGCTTGCGGAGCTGTGGAAGCAATCTTAACCCTTGATATGGCTCATAAAAAATGGTTCTGCCCTACAGTTAACCTCAAAAACGTCGATGAAGAATGCGGAAAACTCGATTATATTAAAGGTAACGGCAGAGAAATAAATACAAACATTGTGATGTCAAATAACTTTGCATTTGGCGGTATCAATACATCTTTAATTTTTAAGGTACATATTTAACCTCAAAAATATCAGAGGTTTCAATTTTAGCCTGACCACCTTTAATTAGCATAAACAAATACCCTGTTCCCGGGATAAATGTTCCGATAGAATATTTTAACGCACCCGCAAGCCCCATCAGATTATAGCCTGACTTAACAACATCACCCTCGATTTTCTTCTTATCAAGCCCCTCAACCTCAAAATGTGAAATAATTAAATCCGCAGGAACTCCCATAAAACCTCTCGGAGAAATTGTTTCAATCCTTGCTGTCCCTATTGTTCCATGCTGTAAAATCTTTTTCTTGCCATCATACATATCACTAACAACAACGAATTTTACAATCTGACCTTCCGAATTTTCATTTCCTTTTGTCGTTATAGTTTGCAAAAATTTTATCCTTAGAGGAAAATATTTCACCTTTGTATAATCGTATTTTAAATTGGGTTCAGGATATACACCTGTCTCTTATACACATCTCCGAGCCCACGAGACGCGTAGTAATCT
>ENA-OZGJ01000235-OZGJ01000235.1-human-gut-metagenome-genome-assembly--contig:-NODE-235-length-15389-cov-8.639885_pt1 | contig 15389 bp, 11 predicted proteins | sample MGYA00244654_ERZ653654 | MGnify/ENA primary metagenome ERZ653654 (study PRJEB26926, sample SAMN06164964) | human gut metagenome | biome: ENVO:00009003; feature: ENVO:2100002; material: ENVO:00002003... | reverse complement strand
GTGTATAAGAGACAGTTTTAAATGTTTATCTCCTTTTTCTACCAGAATGTATCTCTCTTTAACTTTCTTTGTGAAATTTTTAAAAAATTCAGGACGAATAGTATTTTTTGAATTTGTAGACATACATATCCCCTCTCTTGAACTTTATACCAATTTACACATGCGACTGGTAAACTGTATTTTTTTAACGTCACATTTGTTTCCCATAGATTGAATAAGTATCTTTATTGTTTTTTCATACGCCGGATCAATTTGTTCACCAATAACAACACCTTCTAAGCAGGAAGATACCTTATCTATCGCCAAACGATCCAAATGATTCTTATTGTCAATTAACGCAACAATTCTATATTCATGTTCATTTTTCCAATCATCTAATTTCGTGAAGAAATTATATGTTAGAAAATCATTATCTTTCTGAATCATATCCAGCAATGTTAAACTGCCATTTGATATCATAGAAATTTTATCGTACAAAACGTCCATTCGTTCTGTATCAATTATATACCTGTTAAAAAACTTTTTATATTTTACAGGTGCAGCTTTTGTAAATGCAATTTTTCTTTTAACTAATTCTTCTAATTTCTCACGATTAAAAACAAAGCAAACCCCCATATTGTTGCTAGCATATTGAGCCCACATTCTAGGCAAAGCAAATCCCCTTCCTGAAACATCGTAATACATATCCTTTTTCCCCATTATCGACAAATACTTCTTTTTATCGTTCTCATTTATTTTCGCATCCGTACTGAAACATAACAATTGAACTATCTGAGTACTTTGATGGAAATACTCTGATATTGTGTTCACTTGTTTTCTATATATATCTTTATCTACTATGTTATTTTCCCCAAAAACAATTTTCATTTTTGATTCGGAAGTATCGTTTGTTCTTCCAATCAGAGAAAAAAGAAGTTGATTACTATATATTATTTTTATCGCTGTCTCAAAGCTTGTATAATGGTATAAATATTTATCACAATCAAATTCATCTACATATAGCGGCTTCCAAATATCAAATTCCATATATACCCCCTTTCAAAACAAAAACACATTTCTACTCTGTAGAAATGTGTTTCATATTCAAATTACAATGTCCATATTCTATTTTACATTAAAATAACATAAAACAGATATTTTGTCAATATTTTACATATGTATGTATTTTGTCTATTTCTATATTTTATCTAAAAATAGACAAAATATAAACGTAAAATCTTTATCACCCTTGGCAATTTTACACCTGTCATATATTCTACTCCTCTTAAAATAATTTCATCGTTTTTTTGCCAACACACTTTTATCCGTAATCATAAATGCATAATCATAATCAGTTTGCCTTGGAGTAATCTTATCTCCAATTGTAATATCTATTCTTTCCTTATAAGACACGCTCTCTGATCTTCAAAGTAAATTTCGTCTTCCGCATCAAGAGCATGAATTTATTTTACTATTTTTTCATCTCTTCCTCTGTCATAGCAAAACTTTAAATAGCTATGTACATTCCCATTGTGTTTTTTCGTTGGTTGCTTTCTTTACGCTCTACTGTTCTGCAATCTTTGCGGCTAATTCTTCCAAGTACATCCACCGATCCATCCTTTCCTCCAGAAGACTCTCTGCCGCTTCTTTGTCAGCCATTATCTGATTCAATTTCACAAAATCTGTCGATGCTGTCTCCATTTCCTTATCAAGGTTTTCTATTTTCTCTTCCAGCGCAGCAATGTCCGCTTCTATAGTTTCATAGTCTTTCTGTTCCTGATAAGTAAACTTTAACTTCTGGGGGCCGCGGGTACGCTGTCCCTTTTGTGTTGCTCCGGTTGCCATTTCCGCTTTCCTGGGTGTTTCTGTTTCTTCAGCTTCCCTCTCAGCCTGTTTTTTCAGGGCATAATCGGTATAGCCGCCCTCGTACTGTCTGATTTTTCCATCGCCCTCAAAAGCAAAGATGCGTCTCATCGTTCTATCCAGGAAGTATCGGTCATGAGATACCGTAACTACAATTCCTTCATAGCGATCCAGATAATCCTCCAGTATGGTCAGCGTAGCGATATCCAGATTGTTGGTCGGTTCATCGAGAATGAGCAGGTTAGGGCTCGATGCCAGCACGCGAAGTAAGTTCAATCTTTTCTTCTCACCACCGGATAGTTTTCCAATCAGGCTGTACTGCTTTTCTGGTGGGAACAAGAATCGATCCAGCATCACTGATGCAGACATCAGCCCGTCTACTGTCTGGATGTATTCTGCTGTATCCTTCACATAATCAATCACTCTCTGGTTCGGATCCATATAAGACAGATCTATTTCTGTTTCATCTGTGGGTTTCTCTGAGGCGATCTCCTGCGCATAATATCCCATTTTGACTGTCTGACCAATAATAACTTTTCCAGAATCCGGAGAAATAATTCCTGCAATCATTTTCATCAGTGTCGATTTTCCGCATCCATTAGGGCCAATAAATCCTACTCTGTCCCCTTTCAAAAAATTATAGGAAAAATCATCAATCAATTTTTTCCCTCCATAGGACTTGCAGATATGATCCAGCTCTACGGTAGTTTTTCCCAATCTTGTAGAAATAGAACTCAATTCCACCTGTGAATCCTGTACCGGAGCCTGTTTATCCCTCAGTTCCTCATAACGCTGAATATGTGCTTTTTGTTTGGTGGAACGTGCTCTGGCTCCTCTGCGTATCCATTCCAGTTCCACTCGCAGGATTGACTGACGTTTTCGCTCACTTGCAACCTCCATCTCCTGGCGCTGTGTTTTCAGTTCCAGAAATCCCGAATAATTTGTCTGATAGCTATAAATTTTCCCTTTATCAATCTCCACAATTCGATTACATACGCTGTCAAGAAAGTATCTGTCATGGGTAACCATAATCAAGGCACCTCTCCACTTTTTCAGATAATCCTCCAGCCAGTCCGCCATATCATTATCTAAATGGTTGGTCGGCTCATCCAAAAGCAGAATATCCGCAGGAGATAAAAGCACTGAAATCAACGCAAGACGTTTTCTCTGTCCGCCAGACAATTGTCCGACAGGCTGCGAATAATCTTTAATCCCAAGTCTAGTCATCATTGCCTTGGCATCGCTTTCTATAGACCACCTGTTTTCCTCGGTCACATTTCCTTCCAATACACATTCCAAACTGCTTTTCTCAGGTGAAAATTCCGGGTGCTGTGGAAGATAACGCATTACCACATGATTGGCTACCGTGATGTTTCCTTCCTCTGCTTCTTCTGTTCCCATAATCATCCGCAGTAACGTGGTCTTGCCTGTTCCATTGATACCGATAACACCAACCTTTTCTCCCTCCTGAAGAGAAAAAGAAGCATCTTCAAATAACTTTCTTTCGGTATAGGACTTAGTCAGTTTTTCTATGTTGATCAGATTCATGCTATTGCCTCTTTCAGTTATAATTTCTCGTACAGCATACACAATCACATAACATCTTTGTGTATACTGTACCTTTCTTGCCTATTTTGTTACTCAATACACTCTATGCACACTTAAAAAGGGGGCTATAGTTTACATCCAGGATCAAAACATTCGGTGCCCCCATCAGTACCTTGCATAACTGCAGTCTGCGCCGTTCTCCACCGGACAGTTTTCCCAGCTGTCCATACTGATCTTCCCCGGAAAAAAGAAACCTCTCCAGCATTCTCGCTGCCGTGATCTGCCCATCCTCCGTGATGATATATTCTGCCACATCCCGGATGTAATCAATGACTCTCTGCTCCGGATGCATCATGGTGTCATCGATCTCCTGGGCATAATATCCCAGCTTCACGGTCTGCCCGATCTCAATATGTCCGCTGTCCGGAGCCACTTCACCCAGGATCATTTTCATTAACGTAGTCTTGCCGCTTCCGTTGGGTCCGATGAATCCCACCCGGTCATCCTTGCCGAACAGATAAGTAAAATCGCGGATCAGGACTTTATCCCCATAACTCTTGGACACATTCTCGATCTCCACGGTGGTCCGTCCCAGTCTTGATGCTGCGGAAGCCAGCTCTACCTTACCGTCCGTCACAGGACCTTTCACATTTTTCAGTTCCTCAAAACGCTGTAATCTCGCCTTCTGCTTCGTGGAGCGGGCTCTGGCACCGCGCTGCACCCAGGCAAGCTCATTCCGTAAAATGTTCAGACGCTTTTTCTCACTGGCCTGCGCCATCTCTTCCCGCTGCATTTTCAGTTCCAGATAGCCGGAATAGTTGGCATCATAAGAATAGATCTTCCCCTTGTCCAGCTCCAGGATCCGGTCAGTGACGCTGTCCAGGAAATACCGGTCGTGAGTGACCATGATCATGGCACCTTTTCTGCGGCGCAGCTGCTCCTCCAGCCAGTCGGACATGGAATTGTCCAGATGGTTGGTAGGCTCGTCCAATAACAGGATCTCCGCCGGGGACAACAGTACCGATACCAGTGCCAGACGCTTGCGCTGTCCGCCGGACAACTGCCCGCAGGGCTGGTCAAATTCCGTAACACCCAGTTTTGTCAGCATGCTTTTGGCATCCGCCTCGATGGTTCCCGCGTTTTCCTCCACGCGGTTGCCCCGCAGCACCGCTTCCAGTACGGTCTCTTCCGGTGCGAACTCCGGATTCTGCGGCAGATAACGCACCAGACAGTGATTTGCCTTGATCACGGTACCGTCATCGGTCTCTTCCAGCCCGGCAATTATTTTTAATAGTGTAGATTTGCCGGTTCCGTTAATACCAATGATTCCGGCCTTTTCCCCTTCCTGTAGGAAAAAGGAGGCTCCGTCAAAAATCTTGCGTACTCCATAACTTTTGGTAATATTGTCAACAGTCAATATATTCATCTGTACTACCTCATATTTTCAGAATTAATTCTCTGGATGGCTTATCTAAACTTTTTTCTCAAAGAATCGTATCATTTTTCATGTGCTATGCTTCCAAATGTAGTATACTATAAATAATCTATTTTAGGAAAGAAGGTTTTCGCATGAACTTAAAAGATGCTGCTGCGAATCTGAATCAGGCACACCCGGAGGATACCCTGCATCCCCTCTATACTCCCTGGGGGGAATTGCTGATGCGATCCGGTTCTTATGATGATATCCTGTCCGAATATCCCCGGCCACAGATGAGACGTACAGATTATCATATGCTGAACGGTCTTTGGGAATATGCCTTTGTGCCCGCAGATGGGAGCAGTTCCTCGGAGGATCCTGCACATTTTACCGCTCAGGGTATCATCCGGGTTCCTTTTTCTCCGGAAGCCCTGCTTTCCAGAGTAAACAGACGGCTGGAGCCTGAAGAATACCTGTGGTACCACCGGGAACTTTCTTTTTCCACGGAAGAGCTTTCCCAAAAAGAGGAAAACATGCACTGCATTCTGCATTTTGACGCGGTAGATCAGGAGGCAACCGTTTTCCTCGGCACAAAGCAGCTTGGCATCCACAGTGGCGGCTACCTTCCTTTTTCCTTAGACATCACGGAGTATGTAAATGAGGATCCTGTATCCCTCTACGTAAAAGTCCGGGATCTGACCGACACCGGTTACGCCACCAGGGGAAAGCAGACCCTGAACCGCGGCGGCATGTTCTACACTGCCCAGAGCGGCATCTGGCAGAGTGTCTGGTACGAATGGGTTCCGGAAAACTATGTGATCAATTATAAGATCACTCCGGAGTACAACAAGGCTTCCGTAACCTTCGTTCTGTGTTCTCCGAAGCCGTTCAACCATTTGGAATTCCGGGTGAACATTCCCTCCTGCGACGGAACCCTCGCGCAGGAAAATACCGGTTCACTCACGCGTATGCGTGTACGTAAAATTTCTGAGCAACAGGATTCCTTTGGGCTCACGCATACCACGGTAGTACTTTCTTTTCCAGCCAGCGTCACCTATTCCGCAGCAGATCCCGCTGATGCACCGGAGCCTGTGAATTTCAAGCCCTGGAGTCCGGAACACCCCTGGCTGTATCCCTTTACTCTGACTGCCGATGGTGATACCGTGGAAGGGTATTTTGCCATGCGCTGCTACTCCGTAGAGCGAGATTCTAAGGGTATCCCCCGCTTCTGCCTGAATCACAAGCCCTATTTTCTCCATGGGATCCTGGATCAGGGCTACTGGTCCGACGGACTGATGACCGCTCCCTGCGATGAGGCCTTTGTCTATGATATTAACCTTGCAAAAGGCCTGGGATTCAACATGCTCCGGAAACATATCAAGATCGAGTCTCTGCGCTGGTATTACCACTGCGATCGTCTGGGAATGATCGTATGGCAGGATATGGTCAGCGGTGGCTCTACCTATCATATGCCCTGGGTGTGTTATATGCCAACATTGTTCCCCCACATGTCCGCCCACACGAAGGACAATCATTACGAACTGTTCTCCCGTAGCTCCGAGGAAGGCCGGAAAAGCTGGGAGCAGGAATGTTTAGACACCATAGATCATCTGTACAATGTGCCTTCCATTGCCGTGTGGGTGCCTTTCAACGAGGGTTGGGGGCAGTTCGATGCCGCCCGTATCGCGAAAATGGTGGCAAAAAAAGACCCCACCCGTCCGGTAGACCATGCCAGCGGCTGGTTTGACCAGAAAGGCGGGGATTTCCGCAGTATTCATAACTACTTCCGTCCGTTACAGGTAAAATTGGATGGAAAAAGGGCTTTCGTTATCTCGGAATATGGTGGCTACGCCTGCCATATCGCTGGGCATTCCAGTGTGAACCGCGTCTATGGATATCAAAAGCACGACACCCCGGAAGAAATGGCTGCTGCCCTGAAGCAGTTATTTTCCAGACAGTTATTTCCTCTGATCTCAAAGGGCTTGAGCGGTGCGGTATACACGCAGCTCTCCGATGTGGAGGAAGAAGTCAACGGTCTGGTGACTTACGACCGTCGTGTTGTCAAACTGCCTGTGGGACATCCGTTTGCGGCACCATCCTCTTTTGCAGCACCTTACTCACATGGAAATAAGCCGGAATAAGGAAGGCATCTGCCATCAGCCATGCAATGGGGCTGCCCAGGCATACCCCGGTGAAGCCGATGATGGGCACCAGTCCAAAGCCTGCTAATGATCTTGCTATCATTTCGAAGACACCCGCTAAAATGGCGAATTTCGGGAAACCCATGCCCTGGATCAGGAAGCGGACAATATTCACCAGTGCAAGCGGAATATAGAATGCTGTATTCCATAACAGAAAAGCACGCACATTGGCAATGATCTCTGCCTCGCCGCCGTCCACGAACAGCTGCGCCAGCGGACCGCCGAAAAATACGGCGATCAGAAAAGCAATGACGGAATATCCCACACCCAGTGTCACACAGGCTTTCAGTCCCTTGCCGAGACGATCCAGTTTACCGGCGCCCACATTCTGTCCACCGTAGGTTGCCATGGTGGAACCCATGGCATCAAAAGGACAGGCTAAAAAGTTACCGATCTTGCCGCCTGCGGTCATGGCCGCAACTGCCGCTGAGCCTAATGTATTGGCGGCGGTCTGTAAGATAACGCTGCCGATGGCGGTAATGGAATATTGTAATCCCATGGGAACGCCCATGCCGCACAGCACCATCATCATATGTCCGTCCACTTTCCATTCTTCCCTGCGGATCCGCAGGATCTCGAACTTTTTCACCATATAGACCAGACACGCCACACCGGAGACTCCCTGGGAGATCACCGTTGCCCAGGCTGCCCCCGCCACGCCCATGTGCAGGGAGATAATAAAATACAGATCCAGCACAATATTAATAATGGAAGACAACACCAGGAATACCACGGGAGTCTTACTGTCGCCGGTAGCACGGATCACGCCTGCCACGATATTATACAGATACACAGTAGGGATACCGATGAAAATAATAAAAATATAATCATAAGCCCCATCAATAATATTCGCCGGTGTCTTCATCCAGACCAGAATATTCCGGCACAGAATTGCCGTCACCACGGTCATAACCACGGAAAATACCAGTCCCAGCCAGGCACAGTTCGCCACATATTTCCGCATGCCTACATAATCTCCGGCACCAAATTTATGAGATACAGGGATGGCAAATCCGTTACAGACACCCATGCAGAAACCGATCACCAGGAAGTTGACAGAGCCGGTGGAACCCACTGCTGCCAGATCATCCACGCCTAAGAAACGTCCTACGATCATGGTATCTACCAGATTATAAAACTGCTGGAATAAAAATCCGAATAATAACGGCACAGCAAAACTGATGATAAGTTTCATGGGGCTGCCTTTTGTCAGGTCTTTTGTCATGGTAATATCCTCTCTGGGTTTGGTAGCTACGTTTTTATCAAGGTTTTCCGGTAACTTTCATAGCTCTTTATTTCTATCGTTGAGAGTATATACGCAGCGTTTCCAAATTGCAATATCTTTTTTGCTGATTTTATCATTTTTTGTTATACTATTTTTTCTATTTTGCCAAGCGTTCCGCATAATATAACGCCTCTGCCGAACAACCCGGCAGAGGCGTTTATTGCATATATCAGTGTCTATTTATTTATGTAATTGTCCCTTATGCGAAAGGATTCTCGGTCGGATACAGCATTCCCTTCGGCTGGTTGAAATTCAGATCTTCTACTGGTACGCCAATGTACTTGAATACTTCGTACAGAGCCTTGCCGAAGTGTCCGAATGCTACGGCACCGTGGTGAGGGAAGTTCTTCTCGATCAGTACGTGACGATAGAAACGTCCCATCTCGGGAATAGCGAAAATACCGATACCGCCGAAGGATCTGGTCGCAACGGGAAGGACTTCACCCTGTGCAATGTAAGCGCGCAGCTTGCTGTCTGCAGTAGACTGTAAGCGGTAGAAGGTGATGTCTCCGGGAAGAATATCTCCTTCCAGAGTACCCTGGGTCACTTCTTCGGGAAGGGTTCTTGCCATGATCATCTGGTACTTCATGTTGCAGGAGGTCAGCTTCTTGGAGTTGGTATTGCCGCAATGGAAGCCCATGAAGGTATCATTGTGAGTATAGTTAAATTTACCCTTGATGGACTCTTCGTACATATCATCGGGAACGGTATTGTTAATATCTAACAGAGTTACGGTATCTGCGCTGACACAGGTTCCGATGAACTCACTTAAGCAGCCGTAGATATCTACCTCACAGGATACGGGAATTCCCATACCGGTGAGACGGCTGTTCACATAGCAGGGTACGAAACCAAACTGGGTCTGGAATGCAGGCCAGCATTTGCCGGCAATCGCTACATACTTACGATACCCCTTGTGCGCCTCGATCCAGTCTAACAGGGTCAGCTCATACTGAGCCAGCTTAGGCAGTACTTCGGGCTTATGATTGCCTGCGCCCAGCTCTGCTTCCATCTCTTTTACCTTAGCCGGAATTCTCTCATCTCCGTCATGCTTCTTGAAAGCTTCGAACAGATCCAGCTCGGAGTTCTCCTCGATCTCCACACCCAGATTGTACAGCTGCTTGATCGGTGCGTTACAAGCTAAGAAATTCAGAGGTCTGGGTCCAAAGGAAATGATCTTCAGATCGCTTAAGCCCACGATAGCTCTTGCAATGGGAATGAACTCATGCAGCATATCTGCGCACTCTGCTGCGGTTCCCACAGGATTCTCAGGGATATAAGCCTTAATATTACGAAGCTTTAAGTTGTAGCTGGCATTCAGCATACCGCAGTAAGCGTCGCCTCTGCCCCCTACCAGATCGTTCTGGGTCTCTTCTGCTGCCGCGATGAACATGGCGGGACCGTCAAAATGCTTTGCCAGTAAGGTCTCGGAGATCTCGGGGCCGAAGTTGCCCAGATATACGCACAGTGCATTACAACCTGCCTTCTTAATATCTTCCAATGCCTGCACCATATGGATCTCGCTCTCCACGATACATACGGGACACTCATAGACACTGTCGGTGCCGTACTTCTCGGTATAAGCCTTCATCAGAGCTTTTCTTCTGTTCACGGAAAGGCTCTCGGGGAAACAGTCACGGCTGACAGCCACAACGCCAATTTTTACTTCGGGTAAATTACTCATTTTGTAATCCTCCTGTTTTCGTTTTCTTTTTCTCTAGATTATTATTTATTTTACCGCAGATTCCGCCCATCCACAGAGCGAAATCCAGCGTTCAAACCCTGCTACATCATGCCCACTATTTGCTGACATCCAAATTCTCTCCAATCAGTCCGATAAAGCTTCCCTCGGAAAGTCCGCCCTCCGCATGACCGATCAACCACTTATTCGTAGCGGCAAGCAGTGCATCCTCACTGGGAGCGCGGCCATGATCCACTTTCTGATGGGTTTCCTGAAGCGGATAATTGGTGCCCTGGGGCAATACAATTGCCACCTGAAATCCCTGTCCGTTTACTCCACAGGGAGCATAATGCAGAGAAGTTGCGAAGACTTCCACACCGGTACCCGCCGGTACTAAAAATGCTTCCATCTTAGAAGTATCATAGGTAAAATCCTCTGCCACATCTGCCAACTGTCCGAGGAGCAGAATGGCGTCTGTTGCCGCCACATTAATTTCTGAACTTCTATGATATTCCACGGCATTTAATTTGGAATTATGACCATTACAATAACCGATCTGCACGGGCATCTCCCCGTAAGTAATGGTCTCCAGTTCTTTTTTCACAGGCAATGCTTCCAAGGCGTTGATTCCGGGCTCATATACCACGCCCTCAGGAATCGGAGTCTTCTTCATCTCCTCCACCAGTTCTGTGAAATTCACGTTGGTGATCACTCTGCCGTATTTTCGAAACGCAGGATCCTTTACCGACAAAATTTTCATTCTACTCTACCAACCTTTCTCTATTATAGCACAATCTAAAAATAACGAGGTTCATTTTGTTATGTCGTTGTTTGATTTTTCTATGATGTTATTTAATAATCTCAAATAGCGGTTTGCATGCCGGATAGATCTGGCGGAATTTCTGATAACGATCTTCATACTTCGCTGTCAGCTCCGGATCCGGTTCTACGGTTCCTGTGACTTTCACAAACTTCTCTGCGATCTCTTCCACACTTGCATATTCGCCGCAGGCTACCGCTGCCAGCATGGCACCACCCATGGCCGGACCCTCTTCACTCTCAATCACATCCACCTTCAGATTCAGGATGTTGGCGATCATCTTCTTCCACAGCGGGCTCTTCGCTCCGCCGCCACAGATCTTGGTCCGTTCCAGATGGATTCCCAGAGACTTCGCCACCTCCAGAGAATCTCTCAGGGCAAATGCTACACCTTCCAGTACCGCCTGGGTCATATCGGCTCTTGAGGTGTCCATGGTCATGCCGATAAAGGTACCTCTGGCATTGGGATCGTTATGTGGAGAACGCTCACCCATGAGGTACGGCAGGAAATAGACATGATTCTCTCCAAGCTTACTGATCTGTGCCTGTTCCGCTGCGTAATCCTTCGTTCCGATGATCTCATCCATCCACCACTTATTGCAGGATGCAGCACTTAGCATGCAGCCCATAAGATGATAATGACCGTCTGCATGTGCAAAAGAATGCAGAGCATTGTTCTGATCCACACCGAAATGATCAGAAGAGATAAAAATCGTTCCACTGGTTCCCAGAGAAATATTACACATATTATCCCCAACGGTTCCGGTTCCCACAGCCGCTGCCGCATTGTCTCCGGCTCCCGCCGCTACCACTACATTGTGCGGAAGTCCAAGTTCGTCTGCCACCTCAGGCAATACGCAGCCCACCTTTTCATAGCTTTCATAACAGGTCGCCAGCTGCTCTTCCCTCACACCGCAGATCTCACACATTTCCTTTGACCAGCAGCGATTCTTCACATCAAACAAGAGCATACCGGAAGCATCCGATACATCCGTACAATGTACACCGGTCAGCCTATACGCAATGTAATCCTTCGGAAGCATGATCTTTTTGATCCTTGCAAAATTCTCCGGCTCATTCTTTTTCACCCAGAGGATCTTCGGTGCGGTAAAACCGGTAAAGGAGATATTCGCGGTATACTCCGACAGCTTATCCTTGCCGATCACGTTGTTCAGGTAGTCACATTCCTCGGTGGTTCTGCCGTCATTCCATAGAATCGCCGGGCGGATCACCTGATCCTTCTCGTCCAGAATGACAAGTCCATGCATCTGTCCTCCAAAGCTGATGCCTGCCACCTGATTCTTGTCTGCGTCTTTTAAAAGTTCCCGGATGCCCTCCATGGTCTGTTCATACCAGTCCTGAGGATTCTGTTCCGACCAGCCGGGATGCGGGAAATACAAGGGGTATTCCCGGGATACAATATTGCAAATATTCCCCTGACTATCCATTAACAACAGTTTTACCGCTGACGTACCAAGATCAATCCCAATATATAGCATACTCTTCCTCCCATTTTAATCTGTACGGCATTTTTTGTCCCATAAGTTTCATTTTATTTGTGTTTACTGTTTACTTCCGTTTCGCCGCCTTTATGTGCTCGTGCACGCTATGTATTAATCATAACTGCTGTGAGAAATATTTTCAAGTAGAAATTTTATTTTTCCTATGATTTTCTCTAAAAAATGAAGCTGTATGCTCCCGATGTCCGTCTATCCAAACCGTGCTCGGACAAGTGAGCAACATTAATTGACTTTATGTGGAAATTGTGATACTTTTATAACAAAATATAGGGGGCTTTTTATGGCTACAATCAAAGAAATTGCAGCTCTTGCCGGAGTATCCCGCGGCACCGTGGACCGTGTCTTGAATGATCGCGGTGCAGTAAACCCGGAGACTGCTGAGAAAATCAGAAAAATAGCAAAAGAACTGGACTATAAACCCAATCGTGCCGGTCTGGTCCTGGCTGCCCAGAAAAAGAGATTGAAGTTAGGCGTCATTCTGTTTTCCACCGGGAATCCCTTTTTCCAGGATGTATTGGCAGGAATCGATGAAAAAGCGGAAGAGCTGGCAAATTACAACTGCACTGTAATTACAAAGAAGATCTCCTTCGGTGTGGAGGCACAGCTGCAGACAATCGACGAGCTACTGGCGGAAGAGGTAAACGGCATCGCCATGACTCCTTATAATGACGCCCGGATCCGCAACCGTATCAATGCGTTATATGAACAAGGCATCCCCGTAGTCACGCTGAATACAGACATTGAAAATTCCAGACGCCTCGCTTATGTGGGCAGCAATTATACCCGCAGTGGTGCCACTGCCGCCGGGCTTTTACAGCTGATGACTTCCGGTACGGTAAACATTGGAATCGTCACCGGTTCTTCCAATATCCTCTGCCATACGGAGCGCATTGCCGGATTTATGAAAACCTTAGTCCCTTACCGTGACCGGATCCACGTGATAGACACGGTGGAGATCCACGACGATGAAGTGGAAAGCTACGAGAAGACCACTGCACTGTTATCAGAACACCCCGAGATCAATGCGCTGTTTTTTGCTGCCGGCGGTGTCTATGGCGGCTGCCGCAGTGTGGAAGCTTTGGAGCGAAAAGGTTCCGTCCGGATCATTGCTTTCGATCTGGTCCCTACCACGAGACAGATGTTGGAAAATGGCACGATTGCCGCTATTATCTGCCAGCAGCCAAAAATTCAAGGCAGCAAACCGCTTTCCCTGCTGTTCGCCTATCTGACCACCGGAGAGACTCCGGAGAAGGAATACAATTATACCGCGGTGGATATCCGGATCAAAGAAAATCTCTAAAACTTTCTTAAGATTCTTCCGACACCCTTGTCATTCACAATATATAGTATTATAATATAGACGTTATCTACGAAATGTTGTTTTAAGGGGTACTAAAGCGGGGGAGTCTTTCATCAATGAATTTATCTGATCTGAAACGAAATGCATATATGTTGCGCGGTTCTGATGCAAAACGTGGTTACATGCGCTGGTGGCATTCTTTCCAGGGCGTTTGTCCCACGACGCAGGAGACCCGCACTTTTTTTGTGGAATATAGTATTCTGAATCCGGCTCTCGGAACCACACAGCCGATTCTCGGACAACACCCCTATTACAAACGTCATGGCATGAAGCCTTCTTATGTCTGTATCAAAGCAGGCGTTTTCCCTAAGAACGGTGACGGTGGGCTGCAATTGCAGTCCTACTATCCCATGACCTCTCTACAGGTAGCACAGGATCCTTTTTATATGCAGATTGAGGAATGTGTCTTAAGTGAAAATCGCATCAGTGGCGCCATCGAGATCTCCGAGGATACCGCACGGCATCGCTCTCTGATGACCGATGCCGGCAGTTTTGTATGGGATCTGGAAATGCACAAGGCGGTAGCCTGCCATACCGGATATATTGCAAATGCGTTTTTTACGGTGATTCATGCGTTGGAAAGCTTCTGGCACGGTGAGGGAATCCGGACCTTTTTCCGCGGAACTGTTAATTTAAACGGTGTCACCTATGATATTACACCGGAGACTTCCTACGGCTATGCAGACAAGCATTGGGGACGCAGCTACAATCAGCCATGGCTGCAGTTTGCTTCCGGTCATCTGATCAGTGAACGCAGTGGTCGTGAGCTGAAACATTCCGCTCTCGCCATCGACGGCTGTTGTCCGAAGTTTTTATTTTTCCCCATGCGGCGAAGAATCCTGATGCAGCTGACTTATACCGGAGAAGATTTCGAATATCATTTCGGCAAACCGCTTACGTTGCCCCGTTGCAAATGGAAGGTAAAAGAAACCAACAAACGTTTTATCTGGCATTTCAAAGCGCAGAACCGTACTTCCGTCATACGCATCTCAGGAAGCTGCAGTAAGGAACAGATGATGCCCCTGCTCTATGAAAATCCGGATGGAAAAGTCTCTCCCGCTCCTCTATGGGAGGGCGGCACTGCTGTCGGAACCATTGAATTGTATCGAAGAGTCGGCGGTTCTTTGGAGTTAATTGACAGACTTCAATTTGAAAATGGATTGTGTGCTTATCAAAGATTTTAATTTTCCGCATAAAAAACTGCTGCCGCAGATTTCTCTGACGACAGCAGTTTTTATATGTCTTTTGATGATTTAAATTGCCTCTTCCGGCTCTTCTAATGCTTTCTCGTAACTCTCCAGGATTACTTTCTGTAAATTCTCTCTGGTGGAAGAATTGATGGGATGTGCAATATCCCGATATTCTCCATCCGTTGCCTTCTTGCTGGGCATTGCAATGAATAATCCTTTTTCGCCTTCGATCACTTTAATATCATGCACTACGAATTCGTCATCCAGTGTAATGGATACAACCGCTTTCATCTTGCCTTCCTTGGTGATCTTACGAACACGTACATCTGTAATCTGCATTTGCTAACCCCCTTGGTATTGTTGCAGTGATCCCTACGCATTTTTCCGCCCTGCGGGCTCTCGAAATGCTACAGATATGAGTATTCCGGGCTATCGCCCTGCATACTCATATCTGTTGGATCCGGATCACTTAAATGACATACCTTTCATTACGTTCTACTACGATCTTGACTTCGCCTTCTCCCAC
>ENA-OZGJ01000231-OZGJ01000231.1-human-gut-metagenome-genome-assembly--contig:-NODE-231-length-15555-cov-6.251742_pt1 | contig 15555 bp, 10 predicted proteins | sample MGYA00244654_ERZ653654 | MGnify/ENA primary metagenome ERZ653654 (study PRJEB26926, sample SAMN06164964) | human gut metagenome | biome: ENVO:00009003; feature: ENVO:2100002; material: ENVO:00002003... | reverse complement strand
TGCAGAGCAGGAGACCACTGGAAAACTGGAGAGTAATACTTCCAGTGCAGAGAATACTGCAGCACAGCCATCTGACAATAATACAAGCAAATCAAATAAGAGCAACAGCAATTCCGGCAATAAGGCAAGTGCAGGCAGCACTGCATCAGCCGGAACAACGACCAGTAATGCCGGTGGAACAACTGGAAGCAGTAATAACACCAATGCTTCTAACAATAATGCAACTCCGGCACATGTTCATACCTGGGTGCTGCATGAGGGAAGCGGTCATTATGAGACGCAGGTTGTTAAGGAAGCCTGGGACGAGCCGATATATAGTGAGGTTTGCTTATGCAATGATTGTGGAGCTGACATAACAAGTGACCCATGGGGACATATTGATACTTATCATAGTGACCCTGATTGCAAAGCAGGTTGGCATTCTGGATGGAGTCAGACCGGAACACAACACCATGATGCGGAAACAAAGCAGGTATGGGTACAGGATGTGGCACCTTATGCACAGTGCAGTGGATGTGGAGAAATCGGACCGGTAGGTTCTGGTATATCCATTAATTAATGAGATAAATTTTGTATAAAGATGGTAAGAGAAGGATTCAAGGTAGTTTTACTTTGAGTCCTTTTTTTATAGATACTTGTACCGGATTTCGGTACAGAAGGGAGGATAGAAAACAAAATATAAAGGTAACTGGGAACTGATAATGATATCGGTTCTTTTTTTGTGCGTGTAATGAGGAAAAGTCTGTACTTGTACAGGACTTTGACGAATACCGTAACATCTTGTGAAAAGTATTTTCACAAGGATATGCTTTCTTTAGCAAATGGAAGGAGGAAAATAGAAAGTATGAAGAAATTTAGAGTAAAACAGAAGTTAAACGCGTTCATGGCTGCAGCATTATGTGTCTGTATGGCAGCCAGTCCGCTGACTGCTTTTGCGGAAAGTTTACCGGAGCAGGAAGAATCGATTCTTTCAGATAACTTTGATGAACTGGTACGCAAGGCGGAAGAAGAAAACAAAGAGCATGAAGCGGAGCAGATTGCTCTTAACAGTGCCGATGAGGGATTGGTAGTTAAAACTTATGCCTCTGGAAACTATGATTTTAATGTAGATTTAACCGTAGGAAAGACGATTAACTACAATGGTTATCAGACACACCAGTATAGTCTTTCGGATGGAACCGTAGTTTATTGCCTGGAACCAAGTAAAGCAAATCCAAGTAATGGACAGTATACCGCTTCCGTATCCAATGATGCACTGCTTTCAGCAGTAGCCTACTATGGATATGGTGGACCGGGATATGAAAGTGATAAGGGTATGTATAACATGCTGCAGGAGAATGTTCGTCCATATGCGTATGTTATTACCCATATGGCTTTATCCTGGGTGTATGATGGCTGTAGTGATGATTCTGATGCCTTTAAGGGGAATGCAGCTACTGCAGATGGTATTAAAAACATGGTAAACCTCCCCAGAAAATCCCAGTACAACTGAGAAACAATTCAGACACAATTTGAAATAGCAGGCAAATTCAAAAGGCTTATTAAAAAATATTTTCAACAAAGAACACGTTGAATTGTTTTGATAAGCCTTTTTTATATGCAAAAAAATGATAAATATAAATACAATAAAAGAATATAAAATGAATTGTCTAATAATCAGACAATAGCAAGAAAAAAACTATTGCAAAGTATATTATGCCGGGTGTAAACTTAGTTCAGAAAATAAAAGCACTTTAAAGCAGCAGAGTGCAGGTAACAAAGTAAGACAGAAAATAAAGAGAAAGCAGAAAGGGAACGATTATGACAGAACAGTGGAATGAAAGTACAGCAGTAGCACAGGGTATGTATAATCCGAATTTTGAACATGATAACTGCGGTATCGGAGCTGTGGTAAACATCAAAGGTATCAAATCCCATGCGACGGTAGAAAATGCTTTAAAAATCGTAGAGAACTTAAAGCACAGAGCTGGTAAGGATGCAGAAGGAAAAACCGGTGACGGTGTTGGTATTCTGCTTCAGGTATCACACAAATTTTTCTCCAAGGTAGCAAAGGAATCAGATATTGAACTTGGTGGAGAAAGAGATTACGGTGTCGGAATGTTTTTCTTCCCACAGGATGAGCTGAAACGGAATCAGGCAAAGAAAATGTTTGAGGTTATCGTGGAAAAGGAAGGAATGAAATTCTTAGGATGGAGAAAAGTTCCGACTGACCCGGATAAACTGGGACAGAAAGCAGTAGACTGTATGCCATATATCATGCAGGGATTTGTAAAACGTCCTGCTGAAGTAGCAAAGGGACTTGATTTTGACCGCCGGCTGTATGTGGCAAGACGGGTATTCGAGCAGTCCAATGATGACACTTATGTAGTATCCCTTTCCAGCCGAACCATCGTATATAAGGGAATGTTTTTAGTAGACCAGCTGCGTCAGTTCTTTGCAGACCTTCAGGATAAAGATTATGAATCTGCAATCGCAACCGTACACTCCAGATTCTCAACCAACACCAATCCAAGCTGGGAGAGAGCACATCCGAACCGTTTCATCGTACATAACGGAGAGATTAATACCATCAAAGGTAATGCAGATAAGATGCTTGCCCGTGAAGAGACCATGGAGTCCGAAGAACTGAAAGGGGAACTGCAGAAAGTCCTTCCGGTTATTAATTCCGAAGGTTCTGACTCAGCAATGTTAGATAATACCTTAGAGTTCCTGGTAATGAGTGGAATGGATTTACCACTGGCAGTTATGATTATGATTCCGGAGCCATGGGCAAATAACAATACCATGTCCCAGAAGAAGAAAGACTTCTATCAGTACTATGCAACCATGATGGAGCCGTGGGATGGACCAGCCTCCATTCTTTTCTCTGATGGAGATGTCATGGGAGCTGTTCTTGACCGTAATGGATTAAGACCTTCCAGATATTATATTACCGATGATGACCAGCTGATTCTTTCTTCCGAGGTCGGAGTACTTGATATTGATCCGACCAAGATTGTTGTAAAAGAAAGACTTCGTCCGGGTAAAATGCTCTTAGTAGATACCATCCAGGGAAGAGTCATCAATGATGATGAATTAAAAGAGTATTACGCAAGCAAACAGCCTTATGGTGAATGGCTTGACCGTAACCTGATTAAACTGGAGGATTTAAAGATTCCAAATCAGCGTGTTCCGGAATATACCAAAGAAGAGCGTCAGAGAATGCAGAAAGCATTCGGTTATACTTACGAATCACTGCGTGAAGCAATCCTTCCGATGGCATTAAACGGAGGAGAAGGAACTTCTGCAATGGGTATTGATACTCCGCTGGCAGCACTGGCAGGAGACCATCAGCCACTGTTTAATTATTTCAAACAGTTATTTGCACAGGTAACAAACCCGCCAATTGATTCCATTCGTGAGAAAGTGGTTACATCCACTACCGTATATATCGGAGAAGATGGTAACCTGCTGGAAGAAAAGGCGATTAACTGTCAGGTATTAAAGGTAGATAACCCGATTCTTACCAACACAGATTTGATGAAAATTAAAAATATGAAAGTAGAAGGCTTCAAGGTTGTGGTTCTTCCTACTACATATTATAAGAATACAAGCCTGGAAAAAGCATTGGATCATCTGTTTGTAGAAGCAGACCGTGCATACCGTGACGGTGCAAATATCCTGATTCTTTCCGACCGTGGCATTGATGAGAACCATGTGGCAATCCCATCCCTTCTGGCAGTATCCGGTTTGCAGCAGCATCTGGTAAAGACCAAGAAGAGAACTGCAGTTGCCATGATTCTGGAATCCGGTGAACCAAGAGAAGTACATCATTTTGCAACATTGCTTGGTTATGGTGCCTGTGCAATCAACCCATATCTGGCACAGGATACCGTAAAGCAGTTAGTAGACGAGCATATGTTAGACAAGGATTACTATGCAGCAATCCATGATTACAATCAGGCAATTATCAGTGGTATCGTAAAAATTGCTTCCAAAATGGGTATTTCAACCATTCAGTCTTATCAGGGTTCTAAGATTTTTGAGGCAATTGGTATTGACTCCGCAGTAATTGATAAATATTTCACAAATACCGTAAGCCGTATCGGTGGAATTACACTGGAAGACATTGCAAAAGATGTAGATACTCTGCATTCTGCAGCCTATGATCCATTGGGATTAGAGACAGACCTTACTTTAGACAGCAAGGGACGTCACAAGATGAGAAGTGGCGCAGATGTTCACCTTTATAATCCGGCAACCATCCACCTTTTACAGGAATCAACCAAACGTGGAGATTACAACCTTTTCAAACAGTACACAGACCTTGTGAACAGTGAAGAACGTGATGCAAATATTCGTGGACTGATGGATTTCAATTTCCCGAAAAAAGGTGTTCCGATTGAAGAAGTAGAAAGCGTAGATTCTATTGTAACAAGATTTAAAACAGGTGCGATGTCCTATGGTTCTATTTCCAAGGAAGCCCATGAAACACTGGCAATTGCCATGAACCATTTACATGGTAAATCCAATACCGGTGAGGGTGGAGAAGATCCGGACCGTATCGCAAGTAAACATACAAGCTTAGACAGATGTTCTGCAATCAAGCAGGTAGCGTCCGGCCGGTTTGGTGTAACCAGCCGTTACTTAGTCAGTGCAGAAGAGATTCAGATTAAGATGGCACAGGGTGCAAAACCTGGTGAAGGTGGACACCTTCCGGGCAAGAAAGTTTATCCTTGGATTGCAAAGACAAGACTTTCCACACCGGGTGTATCCTTAATTTCACCGCCACCTCATCATGATATCTACTCCATCGAGGATTTGGAGCAGTTAATTTACGATTTGAAGAATGCCAACCGTGATGCAAGAATTTCCGTAAAACTGGTATCAGAAGCAGGTGTGGGTACAGTCGCAGCCGGTGTTGCCAAAGCAGGAGCGCAGGTAGTATTGATTTCTGGATATGACGGTGGTACCGGTGCAGCACCAAGCAGTTCTATCCATAATGCAGGACTTCCTTGGGAACTTGGACTTGCAGAGACACACCAGACTCTGATTATGAACGGACTTCGTAATAAGGTAAGAATCGAGACAGACGGTAAGCTGATGAGCGGCCGTGATGTAGCAATTGCTGCATTGCTTGGAGCAGAAGAGTACGGATTTGCAACTGCACCGCTGGTAACCATGGGATGCGTGATGATGCGTGTATGTAATCTGGATACCTGCCCTGCCGGAATCGCAACACAGAATCCGGAGCTTCGGAAACGTTTCGCGGGAAAACCGGAATATGTAGAAAACTTCATGCGGTTTATTGCAGAAGAATTAAGAGAAATCATGGCGAAGTTAGGCTGCCGTACCATTGATGAAATGGTAGGAAGAAGTGACCTTCTCCGGGTAAGAGAGGATTTGACAGACCGGGAAAAAGAAATCGACCTTTCCAAGATTTTGAATAACCCGTTTGCAGGACCAAAGGAGAAAGTTACATTTGATCCAAAACATGTATACGATTTCGAACTGGAGAAGACCAAGGACGAAACTGTACTGTTAAAACAGCTTTCTTCTGCACTGGATAAGAAACAGAAGAGAAGCATTGATGTAGAAGTAAGCAATACAGACCGTTCCTTTGGTACCATCTTTGGTTCCGAGATTACAAAGAAATATGACGATACTTTAGAGGAAGATACCTTTATCGTAAAATGTACCGGTGCCGGCGGACAGAGCTTTGGCGCATTCATTCCAAAGGGACTTACCTTAGAACTGGTAGGAGATTCCAACGATTACTTCGGAAAAGGACTTTCCGGTGGAAAACTGGTTGTCTACGCTCCGGCAGGTGTGAAATATAAGAAGGATGAAAATATCATCATCGGTAACGTAGCACTTTACGGTGCAACCAGTGGTAAAGCATTTATCAGTGGTGTGGCAGGAGAACGTTTCTGCGTACGAAATTCCGGAGCTTCTGCAGTAGTAGAAGGTGTCGGTGACCATGGATGTGAATACATGACCGGTGGCCGTGTGGTTATCCTGGGTAAGACTGGTAAAAACTTTGCAGCCGGAATGAGCGGTGGTATTGCTTATGTATTAGATGAGGACAACGACCTTTATACCAGAATCAATAAGGAAATGGTATTCTCAGAAGAAGTCGGAAATAAATATGATGTTATGGAATTAAAAGATATGATTAAAGAACACGTAGCTTTGACCAATTCTGAAAAGGGAAAAGAAATCTTAGATAACTTCAGTGAGTATCTGCCGAAGTTCAAGAAAGTAATTCCATACGATTATAACCGTATGTTAATGGCAATTGTTCAGATGGAAGAAAAAGGATTGTCTTCCGAACAGGCACAGATTGAAGCATTTTATGCGAATACAAGAAATTAAGGAGGGGACGCAAAATGGGAAAACCAACAGGATTTATGGAATATGACAGAGAGAATGCAGCAGCGGTTGCACCAAAGGAGCGTATCAAGAACTTTAACGAGTTCCATACCCCTCTCTCAAAAGAAAAACAAAGAGTACAGGCAGCACGTTGTATGAACTGCGGCGTGCCGTTCTGCCAGGCTGGTATGAATATCATGGGAATGACCAGCGGATGTCCGCTGCATAACCTGGTACCGGAGTGGAATGACCTTTTGTATACCAACAACTGGGAGCAGGCATATAACCGTCTGACCAAGACCAACAACTTCCCGGAATTTACCTCAAGAGTATGTCCGGCACTTTGTGAAGCAGCCTGTACCTGTGGACACTGGGAAGACCCGGTAACCTGTAAGGCAAATGAGCATGGAATCATTGAAAATGCCTATGAAAAAGGATATGCTGCAGCAAAACCTCCAAGAGTCCGTACCGGAAAGAAGGTTGCAATCATCGGTTCCGGTCCTGCCGGACTTGCAGCAGCAGACCAGTTGAATAAAAGAGGACATTCCGTTACCGTATTTGAAAGAGATGACCGTGTCGGTGGACTTTTGATGTATGGAATCCCGAATATGAAGCTGGAAAAATGGGTTATTGACCGTAAGATTAATATAATGAAAGAAGAGGGTGTCGAGTTTATTACCAATGCCAATGTTGGAAAAGATATCAAGCCGGCAAAACTCTTAAAAGAATATGACCGTGTCATCTTAGCCTGTGGAGCAAAGAATCCAAGAGACATCAAAGCTCCGGGCAGAGATGCAGAAGGCATTTACTTTGCAGTAGATTTCTTAAAGGCAACTACCAAGAGCCTTTTAGATTCCGAGCTTAAAGATAACAAATATATTTCTGCCAAGGGAAAGAAAGTAGTTATCATCGGTGGTGGAGATACCGGAAATGACTGTGTCGGAACTTCTATCCGTCACGGCGCAGCCAGTGTCATCCAGCTTGAAATGATGCCAAAAGCACCGGATGAGCGTGCAGAGAACAACCCATGGCCGGAGTGGCCAAGAGTCTGCAAGACAGACTACGGTCAGGAAGAAGCAATTGCCATGTTCGGTTCCGACCCTCGTATTTACCAGACAACCGTAAAAGAGTTCTTAAAAGACAAGAACGGTAAGCTCTGCGGATTAAAAACCGTAAAATTAGAGGGCAAAAAGGATGAAAAGACCGGACGGATGCAGATGGTGGAAGTACCGGGCTCTGAAAGCAAGTTAGATTGTGATCTGGTTCTGATTGCAGCAGGATTCCTTGGAACAGAAGATTACATTGCCAAAGCATTCGGCGTAGACTTAAATGCCAGAACTAATGTGGCAACAGACGCCGGTCATTACAAGACCAACGTGGAAAATGTCTTTACAGCAGGAGATATGCATCGTGGACAGTCCCTGGTTGTATGGGCAATCCGTGAAGGAAGAGAAGCAGCCCGTGAAGTAGACGAAAGTCTGATGGGATATTCTTATCTGTCCGTACAGTAATGAAAATTACAATATAATGATAGAAGAAAGTCGTCTGACTATGGTGACGCCGGAAGGTGAACTGTGGCAGGCGGCTTTTTCGTGGTTGACACATTCTGCTTTTGGGGCATAAAATAACCCTTGTGACAAAAAGAGCGAGAAGAAAACAGCGAAAGGATATAAAGAGAATGAGCAGGAAAGCAGTATTTTTTGATATTGATGGAACATTGTGGGACGAGCATTTTGTGATACCGGAGAGCACAAAGGAAGCAATCCGGATGCTGCGGGAAAATGGACATCTGGCATTTCTCTGCAGCGGAAGAACCAGAGCATTTATTCAGGATGAAAGATTGCTGACACTGGGATTCGACGGAATTGTGGCAGGCTGCGGTACCTGGATAGAGATGGATGGAAAAACACTTTTTTATAAAAAATTAGAACAGGAATTGATAGAGGATACCATACATATATTAAAAGAGTATGGAATTCCTACGGTATATGAGGGAAGCCGGAATTTGTATATGGATCTGGAAGAATTTGAAGAAGACCCTTATGGCTTGAGACTAAAAGAGACATTGGGAGAGGATTTGCTGCCGGTAACGGGAAATGAAGCAATTATGGAAATCAGTAAGTTTTCCTGTTCCACACCGGATGATGCTTATCTTAAGGTACTTTCCCATCTGGAAGAGAATTTCACACCGCTGGTGCATGATGCGGCATGCGCAGAGTTTGTTCCAAAAGGATTTTCCAAAGCGTCCGGCATCGAAAAAACCTGTGAGCTTCTTGGTATTGAGAAAGAAGATACCTATGCATTTGGAGACAGTATCAATGATGTGGAAATGTTAAAGCATGTGCAGCATGGAATTGCCATGGGAAATGGTACCAAAGCAGCAAAAGAAGCAGCGGATTATATCACAGCACCATTGCACGAAGACGGCATTTATAAGGGATTGGAGCATTTTGGACTGATTTCATAAACAAATCTAAAAAAAGTATTAAATCGTTACAAATTGCAGAAAGTGAGAAAACGAGAGAAAAAACGAGATATTAAGAGTAAATACAAGGAAACAAGAGAAAAATAAAAAATGGTCAGGCTTGCGAAAAAGAGACGCAGAAACTATTATATGACTATCGGTTAGCACTCGGCTTGAATGAGTGCTAATAAAAAAGAAAGAAAACAAAGAGACCGAATCAAGGAGGCAATGAATCATGAAATTAGTACCATTATCAGACAGAGTTGTATTAAAACAGTTAAAAGCAGAGGAAAAAACCAAATCCGGAATTATCTTAGCAAGTGCTGCACAGGAGAAACCACAGGAAGCAGAAGTAATCGCAGTTGGTCCTGGCGGAGTGGTAGATGGCAAAGAAGTTACCATGCAGGTAAAAGAAGGACAGAAGGTTATTTATTCTAAATATGCCGGAACAGAAGTAAAACTGGATGGCGAAGAATATATCATCGTAAAGCAGAATGATATTCTTGCAGTAGTAGAATAATCGAATTGATAATTGGTAAATAAAACAAATAATAAAATAGGAAAATAGAAGAAAGAGGTAAGAAATTATGGCAAAGGAAATCAAATATGGAACAGAAGCCAGAACAGCATTAGAGGCTGGAGTTGATAAACTGGCAAATACAGTCAGAGTAACAATCGGACCAAAAGGAAGAAACGTTGTACTGGATAAATCATATGGCGCTCCATTAATCACAAACGATGGTGTTACCATTGCAAAAGAAATCGAATTGGAAGATGCATTCGAAAATATGGGCGCACAGCTTGTAAAAGAAGTAGCAACCAAGACCAATGACGTCGCCGGTGATGGTACTACAACAGCAACTGTTCTTGCACAGGCAATGATTCAGGAAGGAATGAAGAACTTAGAGGCTGGTGCAAACCCAATCGTTTTAAGACGTGGTATGAAGAAAGCAACTGAAAAAGCAGTTGAAACAATCGCAGCAATGTCTTCTAAAGTAACCGGAAAAGACCAGATTGCAAAAGTTGCATCTATTTCCGCAGGTGATGAAAGCGTTGGCAACATGGTAGCAGACGCAATGGAAAAAGTTTCCAATGATGGTGTTATTACCATTGAAGAGAGCAAGACCATGCAGACAGAGCTTGACCTGGTAGAAGGTATGCAGTTTGACCGTGGATACATTTCCGCATATATGTGCACAGATATGGATAAGATGGAAGCAGTTTTAGATGAGCCGTACATCTTAATTACCGATAAGAAAATCAGCAACATTCAGGAAATCCTTCCACTGTTAGAACAGATTGTTCAGTCCGGTTCCAGACTTCTTATCATTGCTGAAGATATCGAGGGTGAAGCTTTAACTACATTGATTGTAAATAAACTGCGTGGAACATTTAACGTTGTAGCAGTAAAAGCTCCAGGATATGGCGACAGAAGAAAAGAAATGTTAAAAGATATCGCTATCCTTACCGGTGGTCAGGTAATTTCAGAAGAAGTTGGCCTGGAATTAAAAGATGCTACTATGGCACAGCTTGGCCGTGCAAAATCTGTTAAGGTTAAGAAAGAGAACACCGTTATCGTTGATGGTGAAGGAAATAAAGAAGAAATCCAGGCAAGAATCGGCCAGATTCGTGCACAGCTTGAAGAGACAACATCTGAATTTGATAAAGAAAAATTACAGGAAAGACTTGCAAAACTGGCAGGTGGCGTAGCAGTTATCCGTGTTGGTGCTGCAACAGAGACAGAAATGAAAGAAGCAAAACTTCGTATGGAAGATGCTTTGAATGCAACAAGAGCAGCAGTCGAAGAAGGAATCATCGCAGGTGGCGGTTCTGCATACATCCATGCATCCAAAGAGGTTGCAAAGCTTGCTGAGACATTGGAAGGTGATGAGAAGACCGGTGCAAAGGTTATCTTAAAAGCATTGGAGGCTCCATTGTATTACATTTCCGCAAATGCAGGTCTCGAAGGTGCAGTTATTATTAATAAAGTAAAAGAGTCCGCTCCTGGTATCGGATTTAATGCAGCAACAGAAGAATATGTAGATATGGTAGAAGCTGGTATCCTTGACCCGGTTAAGGTTACAAGAAGTGCTTTGCAGAATGCAACATCTGTAGCATCTACATTACTTACAACGGAATCTGTTGTAGCAAATATCAAAGAAGATGCTCCTGCAATGCCGGCAGGAAACCCAGGTATGGGAATGATGTAATAAGAAAATAAAATATATTACTGAAAAGTAAGGATAGAGAGCTCCTGGCTGCGGATAATGCAGTCAGGAGTTTTACTATGCAGTTTTTTTCCTGATGTTAGTTTTTTTGGGGCAGTTGTTTTGATTTGCAAAATATGTTACAATTATTTCATTGTGTAACATGAAGTCTGAATAGCAAGGAGGAAGAAAAATGGGAAAGGTAGTTATTCTTACAGACAGTTCCAGTGGAATTCGTCAGGCAGAAGCGCAGCAGTTAGGGATTAGCGTATTACCAATGCCTTTTTTTATAAATGGTGAAACACTGTTTGAGGATATCAATCTGACACAGGATACATTTTATGAGCATCTGACAGATGGAGCAGAGATTTCAACATCCATGCCGGCAGTAGGAGACCTTACAGACCGTTGGGATGAGCTTTTAAAAGAATATGATGAAATAGTATACATTCCTTTATCCAGTGGATTGAGCAGTTCCTGTGAGACAGCAACAGCATTATCTTCAGATGAAGAGTATGAGGGCAAGGTTTTTGTAGTAAACAATCAGAGAATTTCTGTAACACAGAAACAGTCCGTATTTGATGCAATCAGGCTGGCAGAGAGTGGCAAGAGCGGAAAAGAGATTAAAGATATTTTAGAGGATGCAAAATTCCAGTCCAGCATTTATATCATGGTAGATACCCTTTACTATCTGAAAAAAGGTGGAAGAATTACACCGGCAGCAGCAGCACTGGGAACATTGTTGAAATTAAAACCGGTATTACAGATTCAGGGTGAAAAGCTGGATGCTTTTGCAAAAGCCAGAACGGTAAAGCAGGCAAAAAGCATTATGATAAAAGCAGTAAAAGATGACTATGCATCCCGCTTTAAGGAGTGTCAGGATGAGATGCAGCTTTGTATTGCATACACTGGAGATATAAGTGCAGCGATGGAATTCCACAAAGAAGTGGAAGCAGAATTTGGGATTACAGACATTATGATGGATCCGCTTTCTTTAAATGTATCCTGCCATATTGGACCGGGAGCATTAGCACTTGCCTGTGCAAGAAAATTATAAGATTTAAAGTGTAAATTCTCGGTAAAATTGATTGACCAACCACAAAATATTGTGTAAAATTGAAATAGTTTAACTCGTTAATGCATAAAAGCAAGTAACATATCATGGTAAAACCAAGGAGGAAAATGAAAATGGCATTTTGTGGAAATTGTGGCACACAAGTGGGTGATGATGCAGATTTTTGCCCGAATTGTGGCCAGAAATTAAAAGGGGAGATGGAACAGCCGGCAGAGCAGGCAGCACCAGTACAGGAACAGCCGGCAGAGCAGGCAGCACCAGTACAGGAACAGCCGGCAGAGCAGGAAACACCGGTACAGGAACAGCCGGCAGAACAGGAAGCACCGGTACAGGAACAGCCGGCAGAACAGGCAGCACCGGTACAGGGACAGCCGCAGCAGGGACAGTTCCAGGGACAGCCGCAGCAGGGACAGTTCCAGAGTCAGCCGCAGCAGGCACGCCCGCCTAAGAAACCATTTAAGATGACGAAACAGTTATGGGCATTGCTTATTGCAGTCATTGCAGTTGTAGTAGTTGCAATTGTTGCACTTGTGGTAGTGAAGAATCAGAAAAAGAAAGTAAATATCAACGATTATATTTCTGTAGAGTATAACGGATATGAAACAGCAGGAACAGCATATGTTGATTTCGACGAGACCGGATTCAGTGAAGCTGTTATCAAGGCACAGGGAAAGAAACTTAAAAATGTAAAATCTCTTGATGACCTTGACTGGAGTGACCTCACAGATTTGATGGGAAGTAGTAACTGGGATTTGATTGACAGTATTACTTTTGATGTGAAACCGGATTCAGACCTGTCAAATGGTGATGTGGTAACCGTTACTGCTTCATGGAATGAAGATTATGAGAAAAAAGCAGGGGTTAAAATTCTTTCCAAAGAACAGGAATTTACAGTAGAAGGACTGGAAGAAGTAAAAGAAGTTGATCCGTTTGAAGATATCGAGGTAACCTTCTCAGGAACACCACCTTATGTATATCCAAACTGGACCAATAATTCAGATGATGATTACTTACGTTATCTGTGGTTCAATTTTGAAGATTATGACAGCCTTGATGTTGGTGATACCGTAACTTTAACAGTTGATGAGTCAGAAGAGAATGCATTGGCAAATGGTTACAAATTCACACAGACATCAAAAGAATATATTGTATCCGGAGTAGATTCTTATGTAACATCTGCTGCAGATATTTCAGCAGACAATCTGGATTCCATGAAAAATGAAGCAACAGATGTGTTAGATGCATATTTTGCAAATAACAATTCCTATATTGGAAATTCCGGATTCAGCTATGAAGGTTCTTATTATCTGGTTGCAAAGAACAGTGATACATGGGGTGATACAAATGTCCTTTATCTGGTATTTTCAACAACTGTAACCAGTGCAGAAAATGCATTTGAGCCGACTGTAGTATACTTCCCGGTAAAATATACAAATATTATGGCATTATCCGATGGAAGCCAGAGCTTTAATACATATGGTGATATCGAAGGATATACTGATTTAGAGTATGATGACGGCTGGTACAATGTTGATGGTTATACAGATGGAGCACAGATGTTTAACGATCTGGTTGTAACTCAGAAGGTTGATTATACTTACGAAGTAACTGATAATTTAACTCAGTTTGGAAACTAAAGGAGAAGGAAATGAATTCTGGAAATGATTTTACAAAGCACATTCATGTGAAAAATATTATTCGTCTGTTATCTATTTTATTAATGGTATTTTTCTTTGTGCCATCATTCATGGTATCCTGTGCAGGATATGGAAATATTAAAATTAGTGCTTTTAAAGCTATGACAGGTATTAAAATCGAAGGCGAAAGTGTATCTGATCCAAAAGTAATCTGCATCATAATGCTGCTGCTTCCAATCGCTATGCTGGCTCTCTGGTGCTTAAAGAGCGTATTAAAAGATAAAATTGCTGCAATCGCATCCGGAAGCTGTGCAGTTGTTGACTTTATTTTCTGGATTGCACTTTGCGTCGGAGTAAATAAGGAAGCAACAGATAATTACTGTACAGCAAAAGTTACAGCCGGATTTATATTTAATATCTTATTTATTCTGGCAATTGTAGTGTTGGATCTGTTGATTATTATCAACGTACTTCAGGCTGAGAAGCCATTAATCAGACAGAAAATGATGAACGGATATCAGGGAATGCCACAGCAGAATATGTATGGAAATGTACCACCACAGCAGGGACAGTTCCAGGGACAGCCAATGCAGCCACAGCAGCAGGGACAGTTCCAGAGCCAGCCAGTGCAGCCACAGCAGCAGGGACAGTTCCAGAGCCAGCCAGTGCAGCAGCAGGGACAGTTCCAGAGCCAGCCAGTACAACCGCAGCAGCCAGTACAGCCACAGCAGCCAGTACAGCCGGTATGCAGTAAATGTGGTGCTCCGCTTGTAGCTGGAAATAAGTTCTGTACCAAGTGCGGAAATCCGGTTGCATAAACTGGAATATAAAATAAGTAATAAGTAAACTACGAGAAACACGCTTTGTGAGCTACTCGCGTAAACTACGAGAAACACGCTTTGCGAGCTGCTCGCGTAAATAAGTAGAAGCCCCATCGTCTGATTATTCAGAGGATGGGGCTTCTTTTCTGCGTGCTGCAGCATTGCAGGCTCAGGATTTTATACAGCCTGACTGCGGAGCTGTTTCTTTTTCCGGTTCTTCCAAACAAGATAGGAAATCATAAGTGGTACACCGGCACCAATCCATGCTACCGGACTTGCCAGACGGACTGACCAGTATCCATATGGATTTAAAAGGAGCCATACGACACCGACACGGCAAATCATTTCAAAGATACCGCTGACCATAGGCATGATACCTTTTCCAAGTCCCTGCAAAGAAGTACGATAAAGGTAAATAAGAGCAAGAAAGAAGAAAAAGCAGCTGATGGTATTTAAGTACTGTGTGGCATAACTGTAAATGGCTTCCGTCGGTTCGCTTAAGAAAAGGGAAACAATGGAACGGCCAAATACAGTACAGATGAATGCAGCAATTGCAACAGTTCCAAGGGCGATTCCAAAGGCCTTCTTCATGCCATCGAAGATGCGGTCATATTTTCCGGCACCTAAGTTCTGACCACAGTAAGTAGACATTGTGGTTCCAAGAGCCGGCATTGGCTGGGTAGAAATCTGTTCTACCTTGGATGCAGCAGTAAAGGCTGCAACAGCACTGGAACCAAATACATTTACTGCAGACTGAAGAATCATGGAACCAACAGCTATCAGAGAGTAGTTCAAAGCCATCGGGATACCAAGTCCCATCATCTGGGCGGTTGTCACGCGGTCGATGTAGTAATCACTTTTTCTGGTGCGGAGAATCGTGAATTTACGGTACATATAAATAAGACAGAGAACAGCGGAAATACCCTGTGAGATTACGGTGGCATATGCAGCACCTGTCTCTTATACACATCTCCGAGCCCACGAGACGCGTAGTAATCTC
>ENA-OZGJ01000147-OZGJ01000147.1-human-gut-metagenome-genome-assembly--contig:-NODE-147-length-19236-cov-6.577342_pt1 | contig 19236 bp, 16 predicted proteins | sample MGYA00244654_ERZ653654 | MGnify/ENA primary metagenome ERZ653654 (study PRJEB26926, sample SAMN06164964) | human gut metagenome | biome: ENVO:00009003; feature: ENVO:2100002; material: ENVO:00002003... | reverse complement strand
TTACTACGCGTCTCGTGGGCTCGGAGATGTGTATAAGAGACAGATTCTTTTGAGGTACGAGAAATACTTGACAAAAGAGGAAATAAGTTACTATAATATTTTGTTTGTAATTTTGTAGGGAATCTAAGCATAGAGGTGCGAGATGGAACAGTATGTGATTAAAGGTGGAAATCCTTTGGTTGGCGAAGTTGAGATTGGTGGAGCTAAGAATGCTGCACTGGGAATTCTTGCGGCAGCAATTATGACGGATGAGACCGTAATAATAGATAATTTACCAAACGTTCGTGATATTAATGTGTTATTAAGTGCCATGGAGGGAATTGGTGCTAAGATAGAGCGTCTTGGAGAACATAGGGTAAAGATTAATGGTTCACTGATTCATGATTTGAGCGTGGACTATGAATATATTAATAAAATCAGAGCTTCTTACTATCTGTTAGGAGCATTACTTGGCAAATATAAGAAAGCAGAAGTGGCTTTTCCGGGTGGCTGTGCAATCGGAACCCGTCCGATTGACCTTCATCTGAAAGGTTTTCGCGCGTTAGGAGCCGATGTTGATATTCAGCATGGGTTAATTTCTGCTACTGCAGAACATCTGGTGGGAAACCATATTTATTTAGATAAAGTTTCTGTAGGAGCAACCATTAACATTATGATGGCGGCATCCATGGCAGAGGGAAAGACAATTATTGAAAATGCAGCTAAGGAGCCACATGTCGTAGACGTAGCAAACTTCTTAAACAGCATGGGAGCAAATATCCGTGGTGCAGGAACAGATGTCATCCGTATTGTGGGTGTAGAGAAGCTTCATAAAACAGAATATTCTATTATTCCGGATCAGATTGAAGCAGGAACTTTTATGTTTGCAGCGGCTGCAACCAAAGGTGATGTAACTGTTAAAAATGTTATTCCCAAGCATTTAGAGGCAACCACAGCAAAATTAATTGAAATTGGTTGTGAAGTGGAAGAATTTGATGATGCAGTACGTGTGGTATCCAGCAAGCCATTGCATCATACCCAGGTAACTACTTTACCGTATCCTGGCTTTCCAACAGATATGCAGCCACAGATGTCGGTGCTTTTAGCATTAGCAGAAGGAACAAGTACCGTAACGGAGAGTATTTTTGAAAACCGTTTCAAATATGTAGATGAACTGACCCGTATGGGTGCACAGGTGAAAGTAGAGAGCAATATTGCAATTATTACCGGTGTTGAAAAATTCACAGGTGCAAGAGTCAGTGCTCCGGATTTAAGAGCAGGTGCAGCCCTTGTAATTGCAGGTCTTGCAGCAGAAGGCATCACCATTGTAGATGATATTTATTATATTGAACGTGGATATGAACATTTTGAAGAGAAATTAGCTTCCCTTGGTGCAATGATTGAAAAGGTAAGTTCCGAGAAAGAAATCCAGAAATTCACATTGAAAGTATCATAAGATAAGAGCATCACAATATAGAAAGTTTTGAATATAAATACTAATATGAATATTGCAATGAGACAGAAGTGTTAAAAAGCGTTATCATAACCAAAAAAAGATATCTGGTAAATATGCTACAAATGAGGCATAGTTATCAGATATCTTTTATACTTTACAGGAAATTGCTTTCCTGTAAAGTATAAAACGCTCCGCGAGGATGCGCACTGCGGCGTATAAGGCAGATGTCGCAAGCGACCGCCGCAGGCGCTAGAATGTGCCAAGGCACATTCTTTTTATATGATTGCTTTGATATATAAAGGACTTTTCTCAAGGTCAATACAGGCTCCATCATCTAACTGAACCAGTGGCTTGGAAAGACGACGATGATTCAATAAAACAATGCGGGCGGAAGTACCATCACTTAACATAACCCGGTTGTTCTGGTATGCATTGGCAATATTCTCTAAGAAGGTCAGAATATACTTTGGCTTATATTTCTGCAGACCGTCTTTTTCAAATTCGGCGATTACCTCAAACGGACAAAGGGGAGCACGATAGGAGCGTGCTGCTGTCATGGCATCGTAAACATCGGCAATCGCAATGATGAGTGCATAGTCATCGATTTCTTCCATGGTAAGCCCCATTGGATAACCGGAACCATCGCAACGTTCATGGTGCATGAGAGCTGCCTTTTTAATATGGGAATTTAATGGCTGGGATTTTAAAATATCGTAGCCATATTTCGGATGATTACGAATCATCTGGAATTCTTCATCTGTTAATTTTCCGTCTTTATTTAAGACCTCATCCGGAATTTTTGTCTTACCGATGTCATGAAGCAGACCGGCAAGGGTGAGAGTGTCTAATTCTTCATTGGAAAAATGCAGCCATTTTCCGATAATACGGGAGATGATGGCAACATTCAGACTGTGTGCATAGGTGCTGTCGTTGACCTGACGCATATTATGTAACATATCAAAGACATCCAGAGTGGTCTGCTTTGGACTTACTAAAGAAATGGTCTTTGATAAAAGCTCTTCTTTGTTTACGGTTCCTCCATCGGAAAGATAAGCATCAAAACAGTTCTTTAAATCCTGGGAACGCAGGGTGAAATCTACCTGAAAACGCTGGAATTCCGGAGAACTTTTGAGCTTCTGTGAGTAAGAAGCATCAGAAACCGGACTTGGTGCAGAAACAGGGCTTTTGGCAGGAAAATATGCCGGATCTTTTGGCGTTTCCATTGGAGTAGCGACCTGTTTATTTTCTGTAATCTGCACACTGGCGATGCCATAAAATTCCAGTCTGGAAATCAGGGTACGCGTAAGTTCTACATTCGGATTAATAATAAGCTGTCCACGCTTGGTGCGGACAGGAATTGCTGTAACCATACCTGGTAACAAATCTTTTGTCTGATATTCTTTCATGCATGTGGTCCTCATTCTGGATGGATTTTATAATTATGATAGAACAAATCACAATTATATTCCTATTTAAGTATATTCTTTTTGCTAAAAATGTCAATCTTAACAGTAAAAATCGGCAAAATTTGTCAAAAGGATACAAAAAGTAATAAGGAATGTTTTCTCTGTTGATGAGAAAATATGGTGCTTGACATTTCGATATAATAGGTGTATTCTCTCCCATAGAGATTTGAAAATTCAATATTGTAATTTCTCTTATTCAGAGTGATGGAGATACATAGGATCAATGAAGTCACGGCAACCCCACAACATAAGGAAGGTGCCAACCTGAGCGAGCAAGTCGAACAATAAGAGGATTTGATTATCTTTACCGTTATCGGGTCCGCTTATGATGTAAGCGGTTTTTTTATTTTACGCGAGCAGCGAAAAAAGGTCTGGAAGAAAGAGGAGCCAAGCGCATCCACCAGATACTTAATAAGGGAATCAACAAAACGAGAGGAGAAAACGATGGAAAAAAGATTATTCACATCAGAGTCCGTAACAGAAGGACATCCAGACAAAATGTGTGATGCGATTTCAGATGCAATTCTTGACGCATGTATGGCAGAGGATCCAATGAGCCGTGTTGCCTGTGAGACAGCAAGCTGTACCGGATTTGTACTTGTAACAGGAGAGATTACTACAAAGGCAAAATTAGACATTCCTGCAATTGTAAGAAATACTGTAAATGAAATCGGTTATGACCATGCAGAAACCGGATTTGACGGACATACCTGTGCTGTTATGGTAGCATTAGACCAGCAGTCACCGGATATTGCAATGGGTGTTGACAAGGCTTTGGAAGCAAAAGAAAATAAAATGACCGATGAGGAGATTGAAGCAATCGGTGCCGGAGATCAGGGTATGATGTTTGGTTATGCAACCAACGAGACACCGGAATATATGCCATATCCGATTTCTTTAGCTCACAAACTGGCATTACAGTTAACCAAAGTTCGTAAAGATGGTACTTTAAAATACTTAAGACCAGACGGAAAATCACAGGTTTCTGTAGAGTATGATGAGGCTGGAAAACCAAAGAGATTAGAGGCAGTTGTACTTTCTACACAGCATGACGAGGATGTAACTCAGGAACAGATTCATGAGGATATTAAGAAATATGTTTTTGACCCAGTCCTTCCAAAGGAATTAGTTGATGAGAATACTAAATTTTTCATCAACCCAACCGGACGTTTCGTAATCGGTGGACCACACGGTGATGCAGGTCTTACCGGACGTAAAATTATCGTAGATACATACGGTGGATACGCCCGTCACGGCGGCGGAGCATTCTCCGGTAAGGATTGCACCAAGGTTGACCGTTCAGCAGCATATGCAGCACGTTACGTTGCTAAGAACTTAGTAGCAGCAGGTCTTGCAGAGCGTTGTGAGATTCAGTTATCTTATGCAATTGGTGTAGCACAGCCTACTTCTGTTATGGTTGATACTTTTGGTACCGGAAAAGTTTCTGATGAGAAATTAGTAGAAATTATCCGTGAGAACTTTGACCTTCGTCCGGCAGGAATTATCAAGATGCTTGATTTACGCAGACCGATTTATCGCCCGACAGCAGCATATGGTCACTTTGGAAGAACCGATGTTGCACTTCCATGGGAAGCGTTGGACAAAGTTGATGAATTAAAGAAACACTTATAATATTGGAATAGATTCCAGAATAGTATAAAGAAGAAAGACCTCTTTTCGGAAAAGATTTATTTCTTAAGGGAAATGATTGAAATGCCGGAAAGAGGTCTTTTAGCATTTACGCGAGTAGCGAGAAAAATCGCATGCTTGCATGCAGATTTGGCGAGCACCGCGATAACTCGAGAAACTCGCAAAGCGTGTTTCTCGTAGTTTTAATGAGAAAACCAGCAAAGAGTTTTGGTTGGTTGGAAAATAATTTATAAATTCTTTAGAATAATTCTCAGAATTTTCATGGGAAAAGAGACTGCATGTGGTATACTATGATTATGAAAAACTGGAGGCTTGAGAATGAAACTAAGGACAAAGCTGATTATATCATTTTGTATTATCATATTTGTGCCGGTGACATTGGCCGCGTTGGCAATGTGCGGATTCCGTTATTTTCAGTTAAGAGATATTGCCAACACCTATCAGGTGGAAGATGGAAATATTAGTTATCTGACCAATACGGTGCAGATGTGGAACCGGGTGACAAAGGACAGTTGTCAGAAGTTACTGGATACAGCGGAAAGCGACCCGGACAAATTCCTGGACATGAAATATTTAATGCAGGTTAATGAGACTCTGCAGGGGAAAAACTCCTACCTGATTGTCATGAGGGATAATGAAGAAGTCTATGTGGGAACGAATGATTTGAATACGGTTCCGGAAAATCTGCCGGATTACATGGATACAAAGACAGGGGGAGAGACCGGCTATTTCATTGACAGTGATAAACAGGAAATGATTAAGCGGATTGACTTTGATTTTTCGGATGGTTCGGAAGGAACGTTGTTTGTAATTACCTCTATTAAATCACTTGTGCCGGAAATGAAGGAACTTCTGATAGATATTATTATTTCTGTGTTATTGATACTTTTGTTGACGGCAGGTATGCTTACCATATGGAATTACCGGAGCATCATTACTCCGATTAAGAAGTTAGAGATGGCAACCCAGAATATCAAAGAGGGAAACCTTGATTTTACTTTGGAAATAGACAGCAATGATGAAATTGGCGAGCTGTGCCAGAACTTCGAAGAGATGCGGCAGAGACTGAAAGATTCTGCAGAAGAGAAGCTGGCATCAGAGAAAGAAAACCGTGTTTTAATCAGTAATATTGCCCACGATTTAAAGACCCCGATTACTGCTGTGAAAGGTTATTCGGAGGGTCTGATGGATGGTGTGGCAGATACGCCGGAAAAAAGGGATAAATATATCAAGACCATTTATAATAAAGCCAATGAGATGGATTTGCTATTAAATGAGCTGACACTTTATTCAAAGATTGATACTAATCGAATTCCATATAATTTTAGCAAGATAAATGTAATGGAATATTTCGATGACTGCGTAGAAGAAATCGGCCTGGATTTAGAGGCAAAAAATATCGGTTTATCGTATTTTAATTACGCTGGGGATGATGTGCAGATTATTGCAGACCCGGAGCAGTTAAAGCGTGTCATTCATAATATTATTAATAATTCCATCAAATATCTGGATAAGCCCAAGGGCTTTATCAATATTCGTGTAAAGGATGTGGGTGATTTTATCCAGGTAGAGATAGAAGATAATGGAAAAGGAATTGCAAAGAAAGACCTGCCATATATCTTTGACCGGTTCTTCCGGGCAGATACTTCAAGAAATTCCGCAACCGGCGGAAGCGGTATTGGTTTATCCATTGTCCGTAAAATTATTGAAGACCATGGCGGAAAGATATGGGCAACCAGTAAAGAAGAAACAGGTACAATCATGTATTTTGTACTGAGAAAATATCAGGAGGTTCCAAATGAGTAAAGTATTGATTATTGAAGATGAGGTTTCAATTGCAGAACTGGAGAAGGATTATTTAGAGTTAAGCGGTTTCGATGTCGAAATCGAAAGTGATGGAGCAAGGGGCTTGGAGAAAGCACTGGCATCTGATTTTGACATGTATATCTTAGACCTGATGCTTCCGGGCATGGACGGCTTTGAAATCTGCAAACGTATTCGTGAAGTAAAGAATACACCGATTCTTATGGTATCTGCCAAGAAGGATGATATTGACAAGATTCGCGGACTGGGACTGGGTGCAGATGATTATATCACAAAACCATTCTCCCCAAGCGAGCTGGTAGCAAGAGTAAAGGCACACCTTGCCCGTTATGAAAGACTGATTGGCAGCAATGTGCAGGAAAATGATATTATTGAGATTCGTGGAATCAAGATTGATAAGACAGCCCGCCGCGTCTGGGTAAATGGCGAGGAAAAGGCATTTACCACAAAGGAATTTGATTTACTGGTATTCTTAGCACAGAATCCGAATCATGTATTTACCAAGGAAGAACTGTTTAAAGAAATCTGGGATATGGAATCCGTTGGTGATATCGCAACCGTAACGGTACATATCAAAAAGATTCGTGAGAAGATTGAAATGGATACCGCAAAGCCTCAGTATATCGAGACAATCTGGGGGGTAGGTTACAGATTTAAATTATAGAATGTGTAGCCCCAGATTGTCTATAGATGCGCATGCGCGCGTCAGCCAGCAAAGCTGTCTGAGCTGGGGGGTAGGTTACAGATTTAAATTATAAATGGTCTGGTAGCAGCTAATCCGGTGGCATTGTTATTTGCTTTACTTATTGCGGCAGCTATTATTGTTGACTTTGTATGTATTAAAATTTATGTAAAAACAAATTCAGCTTTATTTTTACAATTAGAAAATGCACAGGAGATGCAGGAAAAAGTATATGTATAAGATTGCAGAACATATTTTATATGAGGATGACAAGCTGCTTGTCTGTGTAAAACCGGCAGGGATTGCAGTGCAGACGAAGCGTATGGGCGAGCAGGATATGGAGAGCCTGCTTCGGAATTATCTTGCTGCAAAAGGAGAGACTCCCTTTATTGGAATCATCCATCGCTTAGACCAGCCGGTGGAAGGCGTAATGGTCTTTGGAAAGACCAAAGAAGCCACAGCAGAGCTGAACCGGCAGATGCAGAAAAACGGTTTTGGAAAATATTATCTGACAGTGGTATATGGAAAAGCAGAACCGAAAGAAGGACAGCTTATTGACTTTCTTAAGAAGGATGGCAGAAGTAATACTTCTTCTGTCGTAAAACAGGGAACCGCAGATGCAAAGCGGGCGGCGTTAACCTATCGGGTGCTGGAATGTAGTACGCTTGATGATAGAGATGATAGAGATGGCAGAGATGGTAAAGCTGCTTCAGGAGCGGGTACAGCGGATGGAACATTGGAAAAAACTGAAGCTGCGGAAGAAATCAGTCTTCTTGAAGTAAAATTAGAAACCGGGCGGCATCACCAGATCCGTGTGCAGATGTCGCATCATGGCTGGCCATTGGTGGGAGATAGAAAGTATGGAAGGAAGAATGAAAGTCTGCCGGGAATGAGGTCGATTCCACTGGCACTTTGTTCTTATCGGCTGGAATTTCTGCATCCCACAAGCAAAAAGAAGATGCAGTTTCAGATAACACCGGAAGGTCAGGCATTTCATTTATTTTCAGATTTATAATACATAAAAAAGTCCGGGATGCCACATACTGATGGTATGACTGGGAAAACAAGACAACTTATAAAAAAGATTATATATTTAGCAGGGATTACAGTTGCAGTATATTTGGGAATGCGTTTCGCACTGCCGATTGTAATTCCTTTTTTACTGGCAATCCTTATTACAAGAATGTTATGTAAACCAGTAGCTTTTCTGTCAGAGAAAACAAAGCTTCCCAAAGGAATTGTAAGTACGGCTGCAGTGCTGTTGCTGCTGGCAGTGATTTTTCTGCCGATAGGCTATTTTGTATACAAGGGAATCTGCGAACTTGCATCACTGATAACGAATTATCCGGCATTATTTGGAAAAGCAGATACACTCTGGTGCAGTTGTTGTGAGCGGGTTGCGGAAATCACCGGCATGAAAACAGAGACAATGGTGCAGTGGGGAAAAAACTGTGCGGCATATGTCAGCAGTCAGGCAGAAACGAAGGTGATTCCGGCAATGATGAATGGCTCGCTGGCATCTTTGCGGGGACTGGCAGCATTCTTTGGCATCTGCATTGTAACTGTTGTGGCGGCAGTACTGATACTCTGTGATTATGATAATCTGGTGCAGCGTTGGAGAAAAAGCAGTTTTTATTCCTGGGGCGGACGGATATTTCAAAATATGTGTCATGCCGGTGGAACATATCTTAAGGCACAGCTTATTATATTGGCATTAATCAGTGGCGTATGTATAGCAGGTCTGTTCCTTACCGGAAATTCGTATGCCATTCTGGCGGGAGTGCTGATTGGCATGAGTGATGCACTGCCTTTTATTGGCACGGGACTTGTCTTTATTCCATGGCTGATTATCGATTTATTCCGTGGAAAGTATTTTGCGGCAGTGATATATGGTATACTGTTTATATTGAGTACCTTTATCCGGGAATTTATGGAGCCAAGGCTTATGGGAAGAGGGCTGGGCGTGCATCCGCTGGCGGTTATTATCAGTATTTATGCAGGTCTGAAAATATATGGAACAGCCGGTGTTATTTTAGGTCCGCTTTCCGGATTTTTAATCTGGGAAATTTATCGCAGTATCTGTGGAAGAGAGGAAAAAGAGATAACATGAAAATTGTGTGCATTTATGGACAGAATCATAAGGGTTCCACCTATCATATTGCAAAAATCCCATGGGATAATCCCATGGGATTTTTAAAAGTTACGTAGTTATTTGTTGCTTCTTCTCCAGATATGCATCTTCTCTGCATCTGCGATTAATTCATCACGGAAGTCCGGATGTGCAACAGAGATAATTGCTTCACATTTCTGCCAGGTAGAAAGTCCCTTTAAGTTGACTTTACCATATTCTGTTACCAGATAGTGGATGTTGGCACGGGTATCAGTTACGATAGATCCTGGATCTAAGGTAGGAAGGATACGGGATTTTAACTGACCATCCCTGGTTGTAAAGGTAGAAGAACAGCAGATGAAGCTCTTACCACCATTAGAAAGGTATGCACCCAGAACGAAGTCTAACTGTCCGCCGGCACCACTGATGTGTTTGATTCCAGCAGACTCTGCATTTACCTGACCGAAGAGGTCTACATTTACTGCATTGTTAATGGAAATAAAGTTATCCAGTGCGGAAATGGAACGGATATCATTGGTATAGCTTACCGGAGCACTCATAAGTTCCGGGTTTTCATCTAAGTAGTCATACATTTTCTGAGTTCCTGCACCGAAACCATAGGTCTGACGGAAACGGTCGATGTTTTTCTTGGAACCGTTGATTTTTCCTGCTCTTGCAATATCAACGAATGCATCAACGTACATTTCGGTATGTACACCTAAATCTTTCAAATCAGATTCTGCAATCATGGAACCAACAGCATTTGGCATTCCACCGATACCAAGCTGGAGACATGCACCATTTGGAATCTCATCTACGATTAATTTTGCAACTGCCTGATCGATTTCAGTAGCAGCTCCGCCACCGCCTAATTCACCGATAGCCGGGTTCTCGCCTTCTACGATGAAATCAACATCGGAAATATGGATGCTGTTTTCAAATCCGCCTAAGCAGCGAGGCATATTTTTATTTACTTCAACGATAACTTTCTTGGAAGTCTCGCAAACTGCCATCATATGAGAAGCGTTTGGTCCAAAGTTGAAATATCCATGTTTGTCCATTGGAGCAACCTGGAACATTGCTACATCATCCGGAGTAGCGGAGTCACGATAGTATCTTGGAAGCTCGGAATAACGGATTGGAGCGTAGTAAGAAAAACCACGGTTGATATATTTACGCTCGATTCCGGACATATGCCAGGAGTTCCAGGTAAAGTGTTCGCCGGCATCTTCACGTTCGAAGACAGCTAACGGTTTTAACAGAATACCACCTCTTAAGTTGACATCCTTTAATTCATCCGTACGTTTTGCAAGGGCTTTATCCAGTGCATCCGGAGTTCCGGTACACCATCCATAATCTACCCAGTCACCGGATTTGATGACTTTGACAGCCTCATCTGCGGAGACTAACTTCTGTTTATATTCCTGTGTGTAATCCATGAAAAACCTCCTATATATTTTGTTTGTTAAATTATTATCATAGTACCACTTCGTACATGATTATTCAAGTCGAAGGGACTAAGAATTATCGTCTGGGAGCTGCCATTGTCTGGCTGCATTTCTATATTCTTCCGCCTGGGCTGCATTCCCGGATTTTTCATAGCAGTCAGCCAGTCCGTTCAGCGGAATATTTCCACTGGTATGGACATCAAGAATGCTGGCAGTTTCAAAGGCTGCGTTGTAGTACCACATGGCTGCTTCATCATAATCTTCTGCGTCAAAAAAATAATTTCCCAATTCGCAGCAGATTTCTGCACAAGGGGTAGTAATCATATCCTTCAGTGCCAGCTTGAAAAATTCATTGACATTTCCGGTAATCCGGTAGCAGCGGCTTAATATACAGCCGGCTTCCTTGCGGGCATCCCCAGAAGCGGTTTCATCCTGCAGGGTAGCAAGAAATACTTTTGCGGCGGCAATGAAATCTTCTTTTTCGCCGGTCATGAGCAGCTCTTTGGCATACATCCGGTGCAATTTTTCGGAAAGGCGTCTGTCCCGGTCAAATGCCAGTAAGAAGCCTTTGAAATCACGGCTGCTGTGCAGGGACTGCGGAAGATGCGTAATAGCAATATCACTGTCAAAGACAACCGGGTCTAAGCGCACCGTTTCGTGAATCGGGTCAATCCAGGTAAAGGTACGGAGTCTCCGGTAGAGCTTCGGACGGTATTCTTCTTTAAAGTTAAGCACCGTATTAAATTCATTTTTGGTCACATATTTCATCTGTACAATTTCGACCTCCGGAACCATGGCTTCTTTTAAAAGCCGGAACTGTTCCCAGTTCTCATCATCTAAGACTTCATCTGCATCTGCGGTATAAATGTATTCCATGGAAGCTTTGGAAAAAGCAAAATTTCTGGCATCTGCAAAGTCATCTTTCCAGATATAGTCATAGATTTTATCGGTATAGCGGGCAGCAATTTCCCTGGTGCGGTCGCAAGAGCCGGTATCCACGATAATGATTTCATCCATCAGACCGGCGAGTGAATCCAGACAGCGGGAGAGAACCTGCTCCTCGTTTTTTACAATCATGCAAAGGCTTATTGTTATCATCAAATTATCTCCTTTCGCAAGCACCTATACAAACATATTTATTATCGCATATTTCAGGGAAAAAGTATATCAGTAGGGACAGAATTTATTTGACAGAGCCGGCACTGGTGTCTATGATGAAATGAGACAAGAATGAGAAGAAAAGCGAAAGCTTGAGAAAAGGATGAAAGCAATGGAAACAAAAGAAAAATTCATGCAGAAAAACATAGTAGTCTGGCTGGGAGCATTGGTGTGCTGCCTGTTGTGGGGCAGTGCATTTCCGTGCATTAAAATCGGCTATCAGATGATGCACATTGCATCGGATGAGGTGGCATCCCAGATTCTGTATGCTGGCTATCGGTTTACGCTGGCGGGAATTTTAACAATATTATTGGGAAGTATTGGAAACAGACGGTTTCTGCGTCCGACAAAGGGCTCCATTGGAAAAGTTTTTAAATTAAGCAGTCTGCAGACTGTGGGACAGTACCTGCTTTTCTATATCGGACTGGCGCACACCTCCGGGGTAAAAGCATCCATCATCGAAGCGTTAAATGTATTCGTGGCAATTCTGGTAGCAAGTCTTTTATTCCATCAGGAAAAATTATCGGCGCGGAAAATAGCAGGCTGTATCATTGGATTTGCAGGCGTGGCACTGGTAAATATGGGAAGCAGCGGATTTGATTTTCATATGAGCGTGACCGGAGAAGGATTTATTTTCCTGTCAACGGTAGCGTATGCATTTTCTTCCGTGTTGTTAAAGCGGTATTCCAAATCCGAAAATCCTGTCATGCTGAGTGGATACCAGTTCCTGGTGGGTGGAATTATTATGGCATTGTGCGGCTTTGCAGCAGGTGGACGGGTGAGCGGATTTACGGCGTCATCCTTTGGACTGCTGTTTTACATGGCATGCATTTCTGCCGTCGCATACACGCTGTGGGGCATTTTATTAAAATATAATCCGATTTCCCGTGTAGCGGTATTTGGATTTATGAACCCAGTGTTTGGTGTGATTCTTTCCGCATGGCTTCTGGGAGAAAAAGAGCAGGCAGCAGGCATCAAAAGTGTGATTGCCCTGATACTGGTATGCATTGGTATATTTGTGGTAAATTATAAGAAAGAGGTTACGAAGGAGGACTAACATGAGTGCAGTTGTAACATTGAAAAAAGGCGAAGGAAGAATGGTAAAATCCGGTGGCATGTGGATTTTCGATAATGAAATAGAAAGTGTCATGGGAACATTTGAAAACGGAGATCTGGTGCGGGTACACGATTTTGACGGATATCCGATGGGCATTGGCTTTATCAACCGCAATTCCAAAATCCGGGTGCGCCTTTTCAGCAGAAAAGAAGATACAGTTATTGATGAAGCATTTTTCCGGACACGATTGCAGCAGGCATGGGAATACCGGAAAAAGACGGTAGACACCTCATCCTGTCGCGTGGTATTTGGAGAGGCAGATTTCCTGCCGGGACTGGTTATCGATAAGTTTTCGGATGTGCTGGTAGTGCAGTCCTTAGCACTTGGCATCGACCGTTACAAAGAGCTTATTGTAAAGCTTTTAAAGGAAATTTTGGCAGAGGATGGCATTACAATCCGCGGCGTATATGAGCGGAGTGATGCAAAAGTCCGCAAGCAGGAAGGCATGGAGCTTAAGAAGGGCTTTATCGGAGAAGCATTTGATACCAATGTGGAAATTGTAGAAAATGGTGTGCATTATATCGTAGATGTAAAGGATGGTCAGAAGACCGGATTTTTCTTAGACCAGAAATACAACCGTCTTGCCATTCAGAAATTATGTGAGGATGCAAGAGTGTTAGACTGCTTTACCCATACCGGCTCCTTTGCATTAAATGCCGGAATTGCCGGAGCAAAAGAAGTCACCGGAGTGGATGCTTCGGAACTTGCCGTACATCAGGCAGAAGAAAATGCAGCATTGAACGGTCTTTCCGGCACGGTAAAATTCCTGTGCAGGGATGTTTTTGAACTGCTGCCGGAATTAGAGGAAGCAGGCGAAAAGTATGATGTGGTAATCTTAGACCCACCGGCATTTACCAAGTCCAGAAATTCTGTTAAAAATGCCATCAAGGGCTATCGTGAGATTAACCTTCGTGCCATGAAGCTTGTGAAAAATGGCGGATTTCTTGCGACCTGCTCCTGCTCCCATTTTATGACGTATGAGTTGTTTACCAAGACAATCGGACAGGCAGCTCACAGCGTCCACAAGCGTCTGCGTCAGGTGGAATTCCGCACCCAGGCACCGGATCATCCGATTCTCTGGGCGGCGGACGAATCCTATTATCTGAAGTTCTATGTCTTCCAGGTTGTTGATGAGATGTAAAAATTTTGAAAGTGGCAGGTCCTAAGTGAATTGCCACTTTTTTGTGTGTAAAAACACATTGATTCGTACGGAAAAAAGTAATATAATACATTAAAAGACACGATGATATTTTAAAGAAGGGAGAGAGCACACACATGAAGCGTAAAATAACTGCTAAATTATATGAATGGAAAAATATGAAAAAAGGCAGAATGCCGTTACTTATTTATGGTGCAAGACAAGTTGGAAAAACGTTTGAAATGCGTGAATTTGGAGCATTATATTATAAAAATACAGTCTATGTAAATTTTGAAACGGACGAAAGAATTGGGAAGTATTTTGATACAGATATTCATGCAGATTATATCATCGCCATATTAGAAAAATATTATCAGGTAAAGATTGTACCGGAAAATACGCTCATTATTTTTGACGAGATACAGATGTGTGAAAGAGCATTAACTTCTTTAAAATATTTTTCAGAAGAGACACCGGAATACCATGTAATAGCTGCCGGAAGTCTGCTGGGTGTAGCAGTCAACCGTGAAAAATATTCATTTCCGGTAGGAAAGGTTCAGATGGTTACCATGTACCCGATGGATTTGGAAGAGGTATTGTGGGCTAAGGGAAAGCAGATGCTTTCGGATACCATACGGGAACATTATGAAAATAATCAGCCGTTAGATGAGATATTGCACGAGGAAGCTTTGCAGGAATTTTATCATTATTGCATCGTGGGAGGAATGCCGGCAGCAGTAAAGGCAGACCTTGCAAAAGACAGTCCATTGGAGCAGACGGAAATTCGTCAGATGCTGTTAAATTCTTATATTGCAGACATGACAAAATATGCAAATCAGACGGACACCGTGCGTATTTTTGAAGTGTATGATTCCCTGCCGGCACAGTTGGCAAAAGATGCAAAAAAATTTCAATACAAGCTGATAAAATCAGGAGCACGGGCATCTCAATATGGAGATGCAATTGATTGGCTGATTCGGGCTGGAATTGTGAATAAATGCATGAAGTGCAGTCAGGAATTTTATCCGGTTGCGGCATATCAGGATGTAAGTGCATTCAAATTATATTACAGTGATATGGGTATTATGTCTGCAAGAATAGGAATGACGTTGGAAGCATTACAAAGCATGGAAACAGAGCATTTTCGTGGCATACTGACAGAAAACTATGTTGCAATTGCTTTGAAAACAAATGGTTATGATCTTCATTATTGGGAGTCTGATAATACGGCGGAAGTGGATTTTCTGATACAAAAAGAAAGTCACGTTATTCCGGTAGAGTGTAAGGCTGGTAACCATGTAAAAGCCAAAAGCATGATGGTTTATATGGAAAAATATAATCCTTCGTATGCAATCCGGATTTCAACAAGAAATTTTGGGATGGCAAAAGGAATAAAATCAGTTCCGCTATATAGTGTATTTTGCATCTAAAGTTTTAGTTGCCTTATCGTACAGCAACAGTAAGTTGCTTTCCCAAAACTGAATTTACCGGTATGATATGGATAAAGGAGGTAGCAACGATGGAGACAAAAAATATTATTCTGGAACTTCGTACACAAAGAGGAATGTCCCAGAATGAGCTGGCAGAAAAACTTATGGTAACGCGGCAGGCAGTATCCCGCTGGGAAAATAGTGAAACGGTGCCGAATACGGAAACACTGAAACTTTTGTCGAAGGAATTTGATGTTTCGATTAATACACTTTTGGGAGAACCGAGAAAACTGATTTGTCAGTGCTGCGGAATGCCGATTGACGATACCATATTAGGCCGCGAAAAAGACGGCACATTAAACGAGGAATATTGTAAGTGGTGTTATGCCGACGGAACATATACCTATAACGATATGGATGAATTAATCGACATATGCGTTAAAAACATGGTAAGCGATGATTTTACAGAGGAGCAGGCGCGCGCATATATGAAAGAAATGCTCCCAAAGTTAGATTATTGGAAAAGATATGATGAACTTAGTGACAATGGAGAGTTTGAGGAGTTTAAGAAACAGCTAATAAAGGAAATAAATGAACTTCACATAGACGGGCTTCCTAAGGTTGAAAAATTAAATGCACTGGTAGGAAAATATGTGAATTTAGAGTATACACTTCCAAATGGAAAAAAGGTAAAATTTCTGGATGACCAGAAGACATATCTTGGAAACCAGCTAGAATCCGAATTTGGCGGTGAAAGATGCTTTGGCATTCTTGCAAATATGGATTTTATCCTGGTATGCACCTATGAGGAAAATGGCGAAAATCCGGAATTACTTCTTTACAAAAAGAGATGATTGCAGTTTGACTGAAAAAATTAAATAGTGTGAAATGCTGAAGGAACGTCGGTACAGCCTGTATCGGCGTTTTTGTGTATTTGTAAGAAGCTGCAAGTAGCAGGCTCGGCAGGTGCCATTATTTCGCATTTTATTTTAATTCATTTATGAAAATATTTCTGCAATAACCATAGAAAAAGGCTGCTAAATGCGTTAAACTAAAAAATAGTATAGTATTTGAAAAATAAGGAACGGTACAGGAAATGAGAAAGTCAGAAGAGAACAATAAATTTAGAAAAAAGGAAAATACAAAAAAGCAGTATGGTTCAAAATCGGAACGTCCGAAAAAACACATCTGCCCACCGGGAGAATGTGACCTTGCAAAAAAATGTGGCGGCTGCCAGTATCAGGGAATGGATTATGAAAAGCAGCTCAACAAGAAACATCGGGAAGTAAAAGAGCTTTTAGGCAGCTTTGGAAAAGTGGAGCCGGTTATCGGAATGCAGGAGCCATTTCATTATCGGAACAAGGTCAATGCTACATTTCAGCGGCTCAAAAACGGAACAGTGATTTCCGGGGCATATCAGCAGGGAACACATTCAGTGGTAAAGATTGATGAATGTCAGATTGAGGATAAGATTGCAGACAGCATCATTTATGATATTCGTGGAATGCTTCGCTCTTTTAAAATAAAAGTATATGACGAGGACAGCGGGTATGGATTGCTGCGCCATGTTCTGGTAAGAAGAGGTTTCCGTACCGGCGAAGTTATGGTTGTTCTGGTGCTGGCATCCCCAATTCTGCCGTCAAAAAACAATTTTGTAAAAGCACTTCGTGAAAAGCATCCGGAAGTTACAACGGTGGTGGTAAATGTGAATGACCGGCGCACCAGCGTTGTCTTAGGGGAGCGAAATATTACTATTTATGGAAAAGGATTTATCGAGGACGAGCTGTGCGGACTTCGTTTCCGCATTTCTCCATCTTCATTCTATCAGGTGAATCCGGTACAGACAGAAATCCTTTATGGCAAAGCTATCGAGTTTGCCAGACTGACCGGAAAAGAAAAGGTAATTGATGCGTATTGCGGCATTGGTACCATTGGCATGGCAGCAGCAGGCAAAGCCGGCTCTGTCATTGGCGTGGAAGTGAACCGGGATGCGGTGCGTGATGCTATCGCCAACGCAAAGCGCAATAACATGAAAAATATCACATTTTACAATGAGGATGCCGGAGAATTCATGGTCAAGATGGCAACGCAGGGCGAGACTGCAGATGTGGTATTCATGGATCCACCTCGTGCCGGAAGTGATGAGGCATTCTTATCCTCACTGCTGCAGCTTTCCCCAAAGCGTGTGGTCTATATTTCCTGCAATCCAGTCACCCAGGCACGGGATTTGAAGTATCTTACAAGCCATGGCTACCGGGTGGAGCGGTGCCAGCCGGTGGATATGTTCCCGTGGACGTATCATATAGAAAATATTGTATTGCTGACAAGGATAACAACTAAAAAGTAATTAATTAGTTAAAAAAATTCATAAGAAGCTATTGCTAAATAGTAGATGTTAACTTGGAAATCTAATTTATTTTATATAGAAATATAACTACAAAATAGGATTGCTATTATAGATATTCCAAGGGAGTAGATTATGTAATGATTAATGGAGTGTTTATTAGGAGAGGAGCTGACTGATATGGCTAGGGGAAAGAGCTTGAAAATCTTTATGATGGATGGAGATGTTGCAGGAAGATGGATTTGTACTTTGGCAGGTAGAATTACAAAGGCATATCGAATACCAAGAGCCTTATATAAAAAATGCAGTTATATTAATGAATTGAAAAGACCCGCAGTTTACTTGCTGTTTGGGGATGAAGATGATAGTGGAAGGCCGGTGGTATATATTGGAGAAACAGAAGATGCATATACTCGTTTAAAGGATTATGAAGATAAGAAAGATTATTGGAGTGAAGCTATTGTTTTTGTGAGCCAGGATGATCATTTTAATAAGGCACATGTAAAATATCTTGAGGGGCGTTTATATGATATTGCAATTCAGGTGGATAGATATACTGTAATGAATACTCAGAAACCGACATCAGCAGCAATCGCAATTGATGAACAGGCTGAAATGGAAGATTTTATTGATAATATTACAGTGTTGACGTTTGGAATGGGGCACAAGGTTTTTGAACCGTTGATTAAGAAAGACATGGGTTCTGATGATTTGTCAAAGAAACAGGTTTTTTATATTAAAACAAAAAATGGCTCTGTTAATGCTAAAATGATTAGAACAGTAGAAGGATATGTAGTTCTTAAAGGAAGTAAAATAAGAGAAAGTGATACAAAGTCTACTCCATCATGGGCTAAGAAAAAACGAAAACAATTGATTTCTGAGGGGACGATTAAAAATGGTGTATTTCTGAGGAATGAATTATTTTCATCATCTTCAGGAGCATCTGATGTGGTAACAGGAAACAGTACCAGTGGAAAGAAAATGTGGAAAACAGAAACTGGAATTACACTTGGAGAAATAATAGAGCAAGAGGAACAGAATTAATAATGTTTATAAAAATACAGAATTGAGAGGAAAAAGTTATGAGAAAATGGGAAAAGAACTACTGGCTGGTAATTATTTTAATTTCAATAGCAGATATAGCAGGTGGAATTTTTGTTATGAAAAGAGGGCAATATGTACCAGAAAAGATTTGTAAAAGTTTGGCGGTAGTTGTACTGATAACGTTGCTTATCGCTATGCTAATGGTGGTAGTGTATTTTGTTATTGTTTCCTGCATTGGTATAAAACTAGTTTTACACAATATAAATGAGTGTAATGATCCATTATTTAAAACGATTGATAAATATAGGCTGTATTGGAAGGAGGAAAAGGGATATTATAGAAGCTGTCTCTTATACACATCTCCGAGCCCACGAGACGCGTAGTAATCTC
>ENA-OZGJ01000105-OZGJ01000105.1-human-gut-metagenome-genome-assembly--contig:-NODE-105-length-21011-cov-7.544092_pt1 | contig 21011 bp, 17 predicted proteins | sample MGYA00244654_ERZ653654 | MGnify/ENA primary metagenome ERZ653654 (study PRJEB26926, sample SAMN06164964) | human gut metagenome | biome: ENVO:00009003; feature: ENVO:2100002; material: ENVO:00002003... | reverse complement strand
TTTCACAGTAAATGCATAATCTCTCTCATTCACCTCATCGGAAAGCACCAGCTTGTCGCCTACCTTCACACCGAATTTCTGTGCCGCAGCACTGGAGATCACAATCTCATTTTTCTTGTCTGCTGTTGCTATGGGAAAATACGGATTGTCATCATCAATCCCCAGCACTGTCACATCCAGATTGTATCCATAGGCTTCCTTTTTCAGATTCTCGACATACGCCGGTGTTCCACCCTCCGGAACATCCTCCGTAGGATATTTATAAGTATACATATAAGCATACTTTGTTTCTTCCAGACAGGCGTTTCCAAAATTGATACACAGTACCGCACAGTCTATGGACAGCATCAGGATCAGCAGGCAGATGAACATACCGATCACAACAGCAAATGCAGAACGTATTTCCCGCAGCATCTGTCTGATCTGGAATCTGAGCAGAAATTTCATATTTCCCAGATTCATGTTCTGTACCCTGCCGGCTTTTCCTGCCGTCTGCTCGTTACGAAGCAGTGACAAGGCCGTGCGTTTTAACTTTTTATTGATCACCAGATAATTTACCACTGCTGCCGTCACAGGTGGCATGATCAGACTGTAAAAAAGCAGATAACCGGGTGTCACGATCTGCATAGGCGGCAGAGAATAATATGCAATACTATCGCCCATCTGCCAGCCTGTTCCGTATTTGGAAAATCCCAGGATACATCCGACAGCTCCGCCCAGGAAAGAGATCAGCATGGGATTTAACAGATAGTGGAACAGCAATTGCTCCCTGGTCACACCCAGGGCATATAATGCACCTATGACGCTGCTTTCCTTTTCAATATTATGTATCACAAATACGGAAATCACATAAGTAAACAGGACCATGAGAATAATTCCGGCCAGGATACCGGCAAACCTATTGATGACCACATCGCCCGCAGCGGCATCGATACGCGGATTGTCCTCCGCTATCAGAAATTGGGTCAGATTATCAATATCGAAGGTGAAATATTCCTCGATCATATCATCGGCTTCCTCCTGCAGTTCCCGCACGCCATCCCGCAATTCCTTACTTCCGTCTGCGATCTCGCTCACTGCATCCGTATACTCGATGATTCCTTCCCGGAAATCCTCCAGATCCGCCAGGGTGTCTTTTGCTTCCTGCAGGGAATCCCGTAATTTTATATCCATGCTGCTGCCCTCTGCAGCCAACCGATCCAATTCTTCCTTATAATTATCCGCGGTCAGATCCACAGTAATATTATTTTCTTTCAGCTGTGCCTCCACCATGTCCATCAGAGCATCCACTATGGCATCCGTTCCGCTTACCAATGGTTCACTGGCAGTATACAGGACACTCAATCCACCAAACAACTGCTGGGATCCGCCTGCTGCCTCTCCCACACCTGCCGTATAAGCTTTGACACCATCGCGGAACTGTGCCACTGTATCCAGCTGTCCCTTCACCGCTGCCAATTGCGCCGCTGTCTGGGATGCTCCCTTCTGCGTAAACACAGCTGCCATTTGATCCAGCTGTTCTCCGTAACCGTCCAATGTCAGTCCGGAAAAGGTGATCCCATAAGCCGCATATGGCTCCAGCTGAGCCTTTAACTGTTCATTGACCATACCCAGAATGGCATTGAAAATTCCATAGGCTCCCTGGTTCAGTGCAGCACTGTTCTCCGTAATCTTACTCATACCGCCCACCAGCGCGCCGCCTCCGGCGGAAGCCGCATTGACACCATCCGTGTAGGATTTCACGCCGTCCCGGAACTCCTGCAATTCGTCCAGCGATTTTTTAATATCCTGCAGATCCTCCTGCATGGATGCGGTATAAGCATGCGGATCAGCAATCATGGTGTTCAGCTGCTGTTCGTAATTTGACGAAGTCAGCGTCACCTCCACACCGGCATCCTCCAGGCTGTCATTTACCTGCTCCAGCATGGCATCAAACAGGGTATCTGCCGCATCCGTAAGATCCGTATTATGTTCTGCCAGTTCATCTACGCCGTCCGTCAGCTCATTCACGCCATCCAGCAGTTCCCGGATACCGTCCTGAATATCATTTTTCGTTTCTTCTGCATCTGCCAGCATTTCCAGAAAATAGATATCTGTCACCTTGCTGCGATCCAGTTCGAAGGACTGTAGCAGTTCCTTCAGTTCCTGATCCGTCATTGCTCCGTTCAGCAGATAGGTGTAGGTGTAATCCTCCGTCCGGAAATTCTGTCCGCCCGCTTTCAGTGCTTCGTAATCCTCTGCCGTGACGAATCCGACTCCAAACAGATTGCTGTCCACAGTGGTATCTGATGTTTTCTCATATGTTGCATCGTAATCCGGTGTACTTCCGATTCCCGCAACGATGAAATCTCTGCCTCCTACGGTAAGGGTATCCCCTAACCCCAGTTCATGTTTTTCCGCATAGTGCTGTTCCAGCAGGATCTCGCCCTGCATGGGCAGCTCTGCCCCCTGTTCAGGAGCAAACAGATCAATCTTCTCTCTCGCCTGATAGATACGCAATGTAGCCTGGCCCTGATGAAAATCCAGTGAAAAATCCTGTTGTACCGTCACACCTTTATCTGTGATCTGTGTGACCTCACTGTCTGTCAGGGGGACAAATACTCCAAACTGTCCATCCTCTCTGTGATGAACAGCGGCACTCTCCTCTGTTCCCTGCATGATCGTCTCAGACGCCCCCACGATAGCTACCACCATATACATGACCATTGCCACCAGGAAAAACAATGCCAGATAGCGCAGCAGGTTTTCCCGGATATCCCGAAGTACGCGTTTGCTCAATATCCTCTGCATCCTACAAATCCTCCAGTTCTGCCGCCGGAACCCGCTTCTCATTCCGGTAATTCTTGCTGATCTGTCCATCCTTGATCATGATGACCTGATGCACCATATTTTTAATGGAATTATTATGCGTGACGATCAGCATGGTGGTTCCGTACTGTCTGTTGATATCCTCCAGCAGCATCAGAATATCTCTGGAGGTTTTTGAATCCAGCGCTCCCGTGGGTTCATCGCACAACAGAAGGCTGGGATTTTTGATCAGTGCTCTGGCAATGGCACAACGCTGCTGTTGTCCACCGGACAGTTGTGCAGGGAACTTGTTCTGATGTTCCGTGAGACCAAGTACCTGCAATAATTCCTCCAGATCCAAGGGATTTTTCGTCAGATACTGACAGACCTGAATGTTTTCTTTCACCGTCAGATTGGGCACCAGATTATAGAACTGAAAAATGAACCCCAGCTTATTTCTCCGGTAATCGGACAATGCCTTGCTTCCAAGTCCTGCCACTTCCATTCCGTCTACGACAATGGATCCGGAATCTACGGTGTCTAAGCCTCCGATACAATTGAGCAATGTCGATTTACCGGAACCACTGGTACCCTGAATGACACACATTTCACCTTTTTCCACTCCTGCAGTGATCCCTTTCAATACCTGCACATAACCGCCGCCCTCGCCGTAACTTTTCTTCAGGTCTTTTACTTCCAGATACATATCCTTCCTCCTCGTGCTTATTGATAATGATTTTCATTAACATAACACTGTTATGTTAATATCCTGAAACAGCACCCCTGCAAAGTCCGAACTTTTTCGGGGTGCATATATCTTAGCTTTCCGTCATCATGCCCATCCAGCCCCGGGCCAAATACCTGGTCAGGGCATCCACATGCTTCAGTGCCATACTTTCCTCCGATTCATGCAGAAACAGATGCATGAAAGTATCTACCATAATGTGCGCCATCCAATGTGTCATATAATCATCAATCCGCGGTCTCCCGGTAGCACCGGTCACCATATCGCATAATCTGCGGTACTGCTGTTCCGAAATATCCACGATCTCGTCCAGACAATTTTCGAAGCGGGATCCCTGAGACTTTGTCAACAACAATAGAAAGGCATCCCGATTCGCATACATTTGCCTTATGATTTCTCTCGAGGTCTCCAGGTCATCATCGTTCTGTTCCAGTCTGACCACCTGCGTTTCACTTCGCATCTCCGCAGCATAATGTTCCTCCATTGTCAGATAGAGTTGTTTCAGCGGTTTCTCCACCAATGCAGCAAAAAGATCTTCCTTATCTTTGAAGAAAAAATACAATGCTCCCGTGGTCACCCCGGCTTCTTTGCAGATGTTCCGCAGGGAAGCCTTCATATATCCCTTTTCCAGGAACTCTCTCCCCGCACATTCCAAAAGATGCTTTCTGGTCTCTTTATTCTCCTTTGCTGCTTCTTTTTTTATGTCATTTCCCTCCTTATTGTGTTTACATCTGTTCACTTATTCACATAACATTGTTATGTCTGAATTATAAATAAAAACAGGATTGCTGTCAACCCTGTTTTTATTCGTATTTCTATCTTCTGTTTTATTTTGTTTTCAACTGATCGATTTTCTCCTGCAGATCTGCAATGGCACGCTGACTATTCTTAATGGCTTCACACTGCTTCTCAAAAGGAGGCTCAGGCATATCACTGTACTGCTCAAAATAAATCTTGCCGATCTCCAGATAATTTTTCTTCATCACTTCTTCGCAGGTAGAAATCTGGCTCTTCAGATTTGCAATAGCCGCCAGTTCTTTTGCCTTATCTGCCGCCACTTTTCCTTTTTCTGTAATGGTATCGCCAATCTTCTCTATAATATCCATGGTATGATCTCCTTTCCGGTACTATTATTTTACTCTTGCACGTTTTCCACGTCAATAGCAGACCCTTGTGTTCAGTTTATGTTTATAGTAAGATAGAAATATATTATTTTTATCTTACGCTACAAAGGAGTGTTCATTTTCATGTCCAGATCAACCAAAAAAGAAAATCTTCTATTCTGCATTGTTTCAACTTTAATCTCAACATTTGGGATTCTGTTGATTCTGAAATCCAACGGCTTTTATCCTTTTAAGGAAGTAACTCTTTTTACCTTTGATATGAAAGAACAGTATCTGCCGTTTTTCTCCTCTTTGCATTATCTGATCGGTGGAGATGATTCCATTTTCTTTCATTGGTCTAAATCCCTCGGCGGCAATTATATTGGTCTGTATGCCTACTATCTTGCAAGCCCTTTTTCCTGGCTGACAACACTGTTTTCCATTGAAAAACTGCCTCTTGCTATTTTTCTCATGACCGTCAGCAAAATCTCGCTCTCCGGATTAACGTTTTCGGTTTATGTTAATTTCCTGTGGAATAAATATAATTCATTACCCGCACAGACCTCTTCTTATCGAAGATTACTCGCTCATTTAACGTTGCTTCCACTGCCCGTTGCATACGCGCTGATGTCATATAATCTGCAATTTGCACTATCCATCATGTGGTTGGATGGTGTCATTTTGTTGCCTTTACTCCTGCTTGGAGTGGAAAAGCTGCTGGACAAGCAACGTAATCTTTGGTTCATTCTGCCATTAACAGCAATTTTCTATTTCAACTATTATATCTCTTATATGGCAGGAATCTTTTGTGCCCTTTATCTTCTTTTCAGACTTCTTACCACTTACTATCACTCCCGGCACGACTTGTGGAGAATTCTGAAAAATTTCGCTCTTTCTACATTAATATCCTTGGGACTGGCAGCTCCTTTGCTGATCCCGACTTTTTCCGATATGTTTATCGGAAAACTGTCGGATCCTCTGACCAGTGTTGTTTATGATCCTCGATTGATCAACCAGCCGCTATCCGATATATTGGGACAACTTCGCAATGGCACCGTCAACTACCTTGGCGTCACCGGACTTCCCAATATTTATTGCGGGTATCTCGCTATTCTTTTGTCCATTCTTTTCCTGTTTTGCAAACGGATCTCTCTCCGGGAAAGGATTGGCGCCTTTTTACTGACAAGCTTCCTGCTTCTTAGTTTTTATCTTTGGCCGTTGAATATCTTTTGGCATGGATTTATAACACCTAATTCCTTCAACTACAGATATTCCTTTTTATTCAGCTTCTGTCTGTTGTATATGAGTTGCCGCTTTCTATGTGTTCTTTCTTATCAATTACCATGTTTTTTAGAGAAGACGCATCGTTTCCCGGCATTGGAGCTTGTGGTTGGACTGCTTTTGCTAATTACCTCAGCCGATCTCGGTATCAATGGCAGAGCCATTTTCCGCAATATTGATTACGCAACTCCTTATATGCGTATGGATGAATACGTATCTTATCTGAATGACAACAAACCACTGATTGATGACATTAAAGCCTCGGACTCCGGAATGTACCGTATCTGTCAGAATTACCAGCTTACTTCCAATGATCCAATGCTTTTGGGATTTAAAGGAATGTTTCATTATTCTTCCACTTATACCCAAAGTGTCAACGCTCTGACATCTAAGCTCGGAATCGGTCAGACATGGTTATGGAATACCGGCTATGGTACCACCCCTGTGACAGACAGTCTGTGGGGTGTGAAATATCTTTTGTCAGACACTGCAGAGCCTTCCGGATATTACTCCTTAAAAACGACGGATAATTCGGTGTCCGTTTACGAGAATCCTTCTGCTATGGAATTTATCTACAGTGCACCTTTGGCTTCGGCGGATATCTCATTTACTTCTGATCCTTTTGAAAATCAGAGCCGTTATCTGAATAACTTATGCGGATCGAATACTTTATTCTATCAGAAATACGATATAGAGCTCGCCAATCCTGCTGGCAGTCTGCCTGCTGATCTGGAATATGACCCTGTTTCCTCCTGGAGCTATTCTTTCATCGCCGAAAATACGGATCCGGTATATATGTATATGCCCCTGACTCCATTTGTCTCTGCAGATATTTATGTCAATGATGCTTTGGCAGGATCTTTTGAGTACGGTAAAAGTATTTATAATCTCTGTCTTGGATGTTTCCACGCCGGGGAAGCCGTTACGGTAACCGTTGTCTCAGCCTCAGCGACAGCGCCCGGTGATACTTATATTGAGTCTTTGGATACTTTAGCGTTGCAGGATGCTTTGACCTCGCTACAGACCGGTGAAATTACTCTTACCTCCCACAGCTCAGGAAGACTTTCCGGTAATATTTCGGTACATAAAGGTGATACCATTGTTACCTCCATTCCTTATGATGTCGGCTGGCATATTCGTCTGGATGGTCATAAAGTACATGCCTCTGATATCGGAACCTATGCAGATACTTTTCTCACCATACAGGCCCCTGAGGGAAAACATCATTTAGAAATGTATTATCTGTCACCCGGCATCGTCCCGGGACTTCTGATCCTTTTGATCACTTTAATGCTTCTTTTGGTCGTAAACTTTTTACAAACGCATAAGAAAAAGCAACGGTAATACATTGCGCCGCACGGAACACTTGTGCTATAATCGCTTTGTAAATCCAATGGAGGTGACAGCATGCAGCCGCTATACACTACTTTGAAAGTCAATAACGAAATTGAATTATGTGAAGTTTCTGATCCTGATTGTAAGCAGCTTATTGAGCGGGCTCTTTTAAAAAATCGGATTTCCTATTATATTCGTTGGCCGAAGTCCTCTTTTTTTAACAGGAAAAAGGATTCCTGTATTATCTGTATCAACGATAATGTCCGGGACACAGCTGAAGAGATCGTACGTGGGATCTGTGACGAGTCCGGATATAATGTCCGCTTTATTTTAAAACGCTCCTCTAATACATATTTATAAAAATACATTTTATTAATTTTTGTATATTAATTGACATTTTTTCCTTTATAGCGCATAATGATTTATTATAAAAACAAAGGAGGGGACTTTTATATGGAGAAACGAATTAATAAGCATGTATTTGCCTGGGTTTTCTGCTTTTTACTTGGTGAGTTGGGTGTTGATAGATTCGTCAGAGGTCAGGTTGGTCTCGGAATTTTGAAGCTTCTCACTGCCGGTGGCTGCGGAGTATGGAGCCTGATTGACTGGATCATTGCTCTTACCAAAGCATATGGTGCTGCTTATGCCAATTCCGAAGAGGTTGTATTTGTAGACGGAAAATATACTGCATAATCACATGATCAAAAAAGCTTTTGTCTTTTCAGGCAGAAGCTTTTTTCGTTTGATCATAGCAAACCATAAATGTGATATAAAAAATATATTATGAAGAAAAATACAAAACATATATTATTTTTTATTTTATTTATCCTACTGCTCCTGTTATTCCTGTTGCTGGCAGGCTATCAATGTCCACTGCGTTTCTTTTTGGGCATCCCCTGTCCTTTTTGCGGAATGACCCGGGCGTTTTTATGTGTTTTAGAGGGTGACCTTGCAAAATCCTTTTATTTTCATCCTCTGTGGCCTATCGTGTTGGGGATTATTATTATTTTCCCTCTTTGGAAATTCCGGCTTCTTCACTTATCGGACAAATGGATCGATCATGGGGCTTTTGCGATTGGAATTCTGTTCTTACTGTGCTTTATCATAAGGCATGTGACACATTCTCCCATTGTACAGATTGATTTTACAAAAGGAGTTTTTCATTTCTTTTCATATATGAATATATGAAAAAGGAGCTGTAATACAGCCCCTTTTTTCAATCTTCTTATCCAATCGCTTTATCCGTTTTTTCAATCAAAATCGAATTTGGTATAACGCTCATACATAGCGCCATAACGGAATCTTGCCATTTCATTCTTCTGAAGGACATCTTCTTCGGAACCTCTGTACTGACAACGCAGACAGTAATATTCCTTCTTATCCTTATCGTAGAACATATCCATATCGATATCTCTCATGAAGCAAGAGGGACATCTGTAGTTTAATTTGCCTTTTCCAGCTTGAGCCATGTTGCAACGACCTCCTTATCCTTGATCTTGGAATTGTAACCCAGTGTAAACATCGGGGAGAATGCGTATCCTTCCTTCACGTATCCGACAGCGCCTTCTGCGTTGGTGCTCATGGATACTGCGGTCTCGATCTGAGGGATCACCGCTCTTACTTCGTCAGCGTCTGCCTTCTCCATCTCACGGCACTTGTACTCGTAATCCAGAGTCTCTACCTCGTCACCCTTCTTGGTGCTTAAGGTGATACCCAGCATATCCTCGGAATACTCTGTGGTACCGTAGCAGGCTACGATATACTCGTTCAGTTCTACTTCAGCGTTCGGATCGCTCATCTCCAGGATCTTACGCTCGATCTTGATCGCAGAGCTGCCTTCCTCGAAGGAAACGATGGTCTGTAATTTTACGGTCAGATCGTAGAATTCGATGTCTACGGGATCCAGTGTCAGGATTCTGGTGTTGCCTTCCTGAGAGAAATGAGCCTTGGTACGGCACAGGCACAGATCCACTTCTTCACCGTTGTGTTTTAACTTGGCACTTCTTACGGTACCTTCTCCTGCATAGTGGGTGAAGTAACCTGCACGGTACTTCTCCTGGATCAGGAAAGGATAGGATGCATCGGTCACATGCTTGGTACCGATACCTACCGGCCACTCCAGCTTAGCAGCGTAAGGACGCAGGTCAACGATAGCACCGCCCTGATCCATATTTACGCAGGCACGCATGAAAGGATCGCAATACCAGAACAACTGCTTATCGGAGCCATACAGGATATCTCTCCACAGAGCACACTCGGGCTCGGTGTAGGTCTTCTTCTGACGATAATAATCAGCGAACTCAGCCATGGTCATATCGGTAAGCTTGCCTTCCTTTTTCAGGTCGCCATAGTACTTCATACCGTCTTCATAGCTCTTCTTCAGCAGTTCGTAAGGTTGCTCCCAACGACCCATTTTGTTCAGCCAGCCGGGTCCTACGAACATCATGTTGTATGCGTATCCGTTGTTGTATTTCTCCAGGGAACGATACTGGTCGATCAGGTTGTACAGGTAAGGATACTCCCATGTCTTGGTGTCATAGATCATACCACGCAGTACGTTCTGGGGATGGGTTCCGAAATTGGAGCCGTTACCGTCATAGCATGCCAGCAGGTCTCTGGACAGATGGGGGATCGCTACGATACCGCTGTCCTCTGCCTCATTGGCTGCTGGTGCATGGGTGTTCTGCTTGGAAGGGATCCAGGGTGCCCAGGGGCCACCATCCATGAAGGTATACCAGGAGTTGTTGCAGGTATGGTATGCCTTGGGGCCTTCTTCCCAACAGGTTGCTACCGCACATTTTACGGTAGGATAGGTTGCTTTAATATAATTGGTCAGATCTGCATCCATGTAGTAAGAACCGGTGGATTCAGGATAGAATCCGAACTTCTCATGGAACTTTCCGAACACATCATCCACGATAGACTTTTTGTCTTCCATGGAGAACATCCAGATACAGAAATCCTTGGTCTTGTACTTTTCACGGAACTCTGTGCAGGGCAGTCCCAACAGAGACAGTGCGATCTCATCGCCGTACTTCTCGTGATCTGCCTTAGCCAGTGCTACCGCTTCGTCATTGAACAGGGAAGCGTAGGTCATCTGAATGGTGGTCTTCAAACCATTCTTGTGCGCAGTTTCCTGCTGAAACTTGAAAATATCCAGAGACTCTGTCAACAGTGCTTTTCTGCCCAGATCCTCTTCTTTGCCGTGTCCGGTTACTTTTTCCGCATACTCGGGAACCATCTCCGGACGGTGAATGATATTCACAATAAACTTATCCATCTTTTCCTCCATCTCGCCGTTAGGCATCTTATATTACTTTTGAAAGTCTCTGATCACTTTCAATGCAGGTAGTGCATTTCCATCATAATCGAACAGTGCCTGATTGGCCCATTCGTTTCCCCCGGGACCGGGATCCTGAATATACTTCAGGGACTCCTCGTTGGCCCAGCCACAGCCGGGCACCGGGATCCATGCCGGCTCCCAGTAATAGAAGCCTTTTCCTCTGCCATCCGGAACCTGCGCAATGCGTTCCATGACCTTCTGCATGAATGCAGCCTGTCCTTCCGGTGTCATAGGATACTCTACCGCCTCCGCAAGGTTGGGCTTGGTCGCCATGCCCTTACGCTCTTTTGGTGCGAGCTTCTCTCTGTCCGCATAGTCTTCCATGGTAAATCCCATAGAAACCTCCGCTACGATGACATCCTTCTGATATCTCTGTGAGAGATCATTCATATTATTGGTCAGATCATCAATGGTTCCGTGCCAGAAGGGATAATAGGACAGTCCGATGACATCGAAGTCCTCTCCTCTCTGTACATAGGCATCAAACCATTCTCTGCAGCGGGCATTGTTACCGCCACAGTCCAGATGAAGCATCACTCTGCTATCCGGGGATACCTCTCGCACCGCACGGATGCCCGCGCTGATGAATCTTGCAATATTGTCAACGTTGTCCCATTTTCCATGGGGCCACATCAGACCATTGGTGATCTCATTTCCCACCTGTACCATCTCCGGAAGCAGATCGAGACGCTTTAACTTCAAAAGCACATCCTTTGTGTAGTCATACACATGCTTCTCCAGTGCATCCGCGTCGGCATACGCCCACTCCTTGGGAGGGAACTGTTTGCCGGGATCTGCCCAGAAATCACTGTAATGCAGATCCAACAGATAGCTGTAACCCAGCTTTTTACCGGCCGAAGCCAGTGCCACCAGCTTGGTGAAATCACTGGTACCGGCACTGTAAGGCTTGCCGTCCTCACTATAAGGATCGTTCCAGAGACGGATGCGCAGAGAGTTGGCACCGTATTTTTTCAGGATCTCCAGTGCATCCCCCTCTTTGCCTTCGTCATAAAACCTTGCACCGAGAGCCGTCTCCTCCGGCAGACTCGATACATCCATACCTTTGATAAATTTATCCATAAATTAACTCTTTGTCTCCATGTCATACATTTATCCGGAGAATCCATTCGATGGATTCTCCCAGGTTAAACTGCCGAAGCAGTTTAACCTTTCACTGCACCACCGGTAATACCTTCCACATAGAACTTCTGCATGATGACAAACAATACAGAGATGGGAATGGATACCAGTACACCGCCTGCACAGAACTGACCAAAGTAAGTATTGATCAGACTCTTATCCAGCATATTGTACAGACCGATGGCAACAGTCCACTGAGAAGATATGCCGGCATTTAACATCAGCTTTGCATATACGAAATCCATCCAGGGGGACAGGAAGGAGCTGATAACTGTATATACAATGATGGGACGGCTCATGGGGATAACAACCTTCCAGAAGATCGTAGCCTCACTGGCTCCATCCAGATAAGCGGCCTCGCGCAGGGAATTCGGGATCGTATCGAAGAAGCCCTTTGCGATCAGGTAACCCAGACCGGAACCGGCAGAATATACCAGGATCAGTCCGAGGTGCGTATTGGTCAGGTTCAGAGTCTTCAGAATGAAATATACTGCGATCATGGACAATACACCGGGGAACAGATTCACAATAACTGCGGCGTTCATCAGCGGCTTACGTGCCGGGAAACGCATGCAGGAGGTCGCATATGCCACCATCAGTACAAAAGCGGTGGAGACCACGCATACCGCACATGCAATGATGAAGGTGTTCTTGAACCAGTTCGGGAACTGTGCCACACTGTCTGCTGAAAAAAGCAGATTCTTATACTGCGCCAGACTCCATTCCTTCGGGAAAAAGGTGCTGGTATTCATGCCGGTATATGCGCTGAAGGAAGTGACCACCAGCCATACGATAGGCACCAGCCAGACAAATGCCAAAAATGCCAGTAACAGGTTATGCAATAATGTTTTAACAAATCTCTTCATTAACGGAACGCCTCCTCTCTGTCACCCTTCAGGAATCTGCTGAAGGCAATGAGGGTAAATACCGCACAAAGGATAAACACGATAATACCGATGGTGGATGCCATCTTGTAGTTGTAATAGCTCTGTGTCAGATTGAACAGCCAGGTGATCAGCAGATCCACTTCCTTCGCCTGGGAGTTCGCCATTGCCTGATTTGTGGTGGTATATACACCCTGGGTCAACAGATAGATTACGTTGAAGTTATTAATATTCTTGACAAAATCCGTTACCAGAGAAGGACCCGTGACGAACAGCATATACGGCATAGTGATATGAATAAAGCTCTGCATCGGAGTAGCGCCGTCGATCTTCGCACTCTCCAGCTGGTCAGAAGGAATATTCATCAGCACACCGGTAGCGATCAGCATCTGGTAAGGAACACCGATCCAGATATTGATCAGGATGATCATGACATGTGCCCATCCGGGAGCGGACAAAAACGGAATATAACTGGTACTGATCGCGCCGATATCTCTCAGCCACTGGGTAATTCCCGCATTGGCACAGATTGTGTTCATGATGCCGTTGTTCGCGAAAAAGTTACGTACCAGAAGTAAGGAGACGAACTGGGGAACTGCGATCGTTACAATGAACAGCGTTCTCCACAGCTTGGGCAGTTTGGTTCTCTTATTATTGATCAGCAAGGACAACAGAATACCGCCGATGTAAGTGGTAGCGGTTGCAAACAATGCCCATACCAGCGTCCAGATCAAGATCCTACGGAAGGCATAACCGAAGGTAATGGTCATTCCACCGCTGGAGAACAGATTCTTGAAGTTGGTAAATCCCACCCATGTAAACAATGCGGAGGGAGGCATATGTCCCTGATCATAGTTCGTAAACGCAACAGCGATCAGGATCAGCAGAGGAACGATCGTGAAAATAACAACACCCATGACAGGAAGTGCCAGCAGTGTGATATAGAATTTGTCATTCTTGAACTGCTGCAAGTCTTCTACAAACGTATTGATATGTTCTCCTGCCTGTGCTTTTTTCTGAAGCCGGTAAACGGCCACTTCATTCTTAAGCCAGATCACCAGGAATGTGAACCAGACCACAAATGAGATTACGGAGAACAATAGGATCATAAATGAGTTGTCATAATCATTGAACTCATTCTGCATGGTTACAATATTGAAAACTGTCTCCTGCTGAACCGTTCCCAAAGTTCCAAAATCACGTACATACTCTGTGGCAAAGCCAAAGGTGAATACAATGACTGCCACTTCGAGCAGAGTCATTAAAATACCTTTGATAATTTGTTTTCTGCGGATATATCCTGCTCCCATCCAGACCAGGGATAATTTTACGAACAGATCTCCTTTTACGACTGCTTCACCGAACTCCTTGAAGAATCCGCCGATTCCGCTCTTTTTCTTCTCCATTCTCTGCCCTCTCCTTTCTTCATATTAATATAAAATTTTAGTAACTGTTCCGAACGCATTCCCGCGCTCATCTGATTAGTTACATAACCCGGCAGGCAGGAGTCGAACCCGCTTACCGGAAACGTTTCCTGTAAAAAAGGCATCCCTCCACTACGTGTTATTGTTCATAGCTTCAGGACGCCTTTCTATTCTCTGTATTCGTTCTGCACCAGAACGTTTTCATCATTCATTTGTAACAGAACCGGAACAGATCATCTTCCCAAACTTATTCAGCGGGTACGGAAACACCTTCTACCAGCTCATCCAGGGCTGCCTGGATACCTGCTTCATCATCAGCCTTCAGCTGACCCTGAGCTACCTTCTCACCAAAAGTCTTGGCAGGATCCCAGTACTTGCCGCCAACGATCTGAACTACACCATAAGCGGACTGCTCAGACAGAGCTGCAATAGCGATATTGGAAGAAACTTCCTCGGAACCTGCAACGTTGATATTGGAAGGTCCGATCTCTCTCTCTGCGAAACGTACTGCCTGGTTGTCTTCGTTGGTGATCCAGTCAGCCAGCAGAGTTGCCCAGCCTGCATTTGCAGAATACTTGTTAACACCTACCAGTTTGAAGCCTGCTACGGAACCCTGCTGAATCTGCTTGTCACCACAGGTGTAGGTAGGAAGCTTGGTAGCTGCGTAGCCATCACCGAAAGCGGTCTGAGCTGCAGCTGCATCCCAGGTACCGGAAATTACTGCACACAGGTCACCGGAAGCGATCTGGTTGGAAATATCACCATCAGCGATCGGAAGGAATGCGCTGTTGCCGGCAATACCCAGCATAGACTGTACTACCTGTACACCGGTAACGCCATCAGCGCTGGTGCCGTTCCAGTCCATAGCAGTGCTGCCGTCATCATTCAGTGCAGTAGTGAAGCCTGCACCATAGAAGAAAGAAGCGTTATACCAACCGGAAGCAAGAGTCATACCAACCTTCTTGCCAGCCTTCTCAGCTGCTGCAAGTAAGGTATCCCAGGTCTGTGCATCTTCGGGAGTTACTAAAGTGGAATTGTAATATAAGAAGTAACCGTTATCAGCACTCATAGGGAATGCATACAGTGTGCCGTCCTTGGTTGCTGCGTCTACAGAACCGGGAGCATTTGCGCTCTTAACATCAGCTACACTCTTACCTGCGTAAGCTTCCAGAGCTGCGTCCATCTCATCAACAGACTGCAGAGCACCTGCATTTACCAGGTCGATCAGCTGATCAGATGCGAAAGAATACACATCAGCAGCAGCCTCAATATCGGCTAAAACTGTATCCTTAGCTGTGGACTCAGACTCGGTACCAAGCTGGATATCGAAGTTTGCATAATCTGCATAGTGCTCCTTGAAGGAATCGATCATGCCCTGTAACATGGTCTGATCTTCCTCAGCACCCCAGATTCTCAGGGAAACGTCCTGCTTCTCAGCGGGAGCGGTCTGTGTAGCCTCGGTAGAAGCTACGGTGGTAGCAGCGGCATCAGTGCTGGTGTTGGTGTTGGAAGCATCAGAGTTTCCACAAGCTACCAGAGAGAATGCCATAGTCAGTGACATTGCTAAAGCGACTAACTTTTTCATTTTGTTATCCTCCTGTTTTGTTTTGCAAGTTTGTGCGTATTGCGCAACCGCTTGTCTACGATAATAGTTTAGCAACATTTCCTTATGTTGTCAATTTATAATAATGACTGATATTGCAGTCAAAAATTGTGCATTTTGCACAACCGTCTTTTGGAACCCTTGATTTTACTGGGTTTGCAGCACATCCTGTTTTTTGAAAAAAATGCTTTTTTTATGATTTTTTTGAGTAAAATATAGGAAAACGTTTTTCCAAATTATGATTTTCACACTCCAACTCACCCTTTTGTAGACTCCTTCAGGATGATCTCATAGTCCAAAAGTGTTTTGTCCGGTACTGTTTTGCCATGGATCATATCCAACAGCACCTGGCAGGATCTTCTGCCCAGCTCTGTGATATTGAATTTCAAAGATGTGATCGTAATAGGATAATTTTCCAGAATGCGGCTGTAATGGCAGGATGCCACTTTCATCTGGTCCGGGATTCTCACACCCATGCGGGCAAGCTTTCTGACCACTTCATCACAGATGTAGTCATCCTGGCACAGAATGCACTCCACGCCGCTGTTTTTCAGCTCTTCCACCGCTTTTTCCACCATAGCCCTGCTGCTTAGATCCGTGTAGACCAGGTCCTGGTTCAGCTTCCGCTTTCCCTTGCGGTAGGCTTCCTCATATCCCTGATACCTGCAGCGGTTTACCATCTGGTCCATATTGCTTCCCAGATAGGCAATGTTCTGGATTCCTTTGGCGAACAGAACCGTCACCAGTTCCTTACAGGCTCCCACATTATCATGGTCTACCTGTACCACATCATCATCCGGGAATTTTCCAACTGCCACGAAGGGAATCTGCTTTTGTTTCAGAAATTTCACATATTTGTCGTTCTCGTAAGTCCTGGTAAGGATCATTCCGTCCACTTTACGGTTTTTGATCAGACGCTCCAGTGGTTTGGTATCGTTTCCGTTCGTTGTTACCACAATAATGTCATAATCATTAGCCTGCGCCACTTCTTCCACTCCATACATACAGGTATGGAAGAAAGGCATATCCACCAGAGTATTCACTTCCGGAAGGATGATCGCGATATTATTGGTCCGGGACTGTGCCAGACTCTGTGCCGCCGCATTTGGATAAAAGCCATGTTCTTCGATATAAGCAAGGATCCGGTCCCTCGTAGCCGCGCCGATGCGCCCTTTCCCTGAGATGGCCCTGGATACGGTGCTGGCAGATACCCCCAGTTCTCTTGCCACATCATGGATCGTCATCGTCTTGTCGTTGCCGGAATTGTTGTTCATCTCATTCACCCCATTCTCTGCGCAATCCGTCTGTTTTATGTCTTCCAGAGTCTGTTTTTCATGCGCAAACGATTGTTCATAATCATAGTAGCATTTTACTACTATGCTTTCAATGCGCCTTTTTACACAAATTGGCCATCCATTTCTATACAATAGTAACAAAACAGGGGGATTCTTGATGTTATTTCATCTGTTTTCCTTCCTTCCGGTTCCGGAACTGTTTCCAATGCGCAACTAATATCGTTCATTCTGTTGTTCCCGTCTGTGGCAGGCTGTCTGCCACGCACAGTCTGCCATATCCCACCCGGTCGTTGGGATATTCCCTCTCTCCCCTTAAGGGTCTGGCACCTTTTCTGAGATATGCCTTGATTTTTTCGCCGTAGAGGAAGGGGTCATTTCCCTGCACGATCCCCCATTCCATCAGAAGCGCCGCGGCACCGCTGACAATCGGTGTGGCGAAAGAAGTTCCCGTAACAGGGAGAAAACTGCCATAAACATCCGGAGCCTGGATATTTACACCGGGAGCCACAAGATCCGGCTTGGTCAGTCCTGCTGCCGTCACACCGATGGTACGGGTGCTGTCGGCATAACCCCTGCCGGAGAAATCCGCATAGGTATCATAGACCGGATCGTAAGCCCCCACTGTGATCACCTTCGCTGCCGTGGAGGGAACCGTCAGTGTCATCTGCGGAGTGGAACGGTAAAAGCCAGTGCTGTCTCCCCTGCCGTTCCCCGCCGGAAGATACAGATAATATTGTCCCGTTACGGTCATTACCGGCTCCAGCCGGATCGTCCATATCCCTGCATTGATGTAGCTTCCCTCTGCCGGGATCATGTCCAGATAGATCTCCTGCGCCACCGCATAGGGCAGGGGTTCTCCCAGATAGACCAGAATCCTTGTCTGCTCCAACCTAAGCGTATATTTCCCGCCCTGAATATTCGTGGTTAGCTCTGCCTCCTCACCTCCCGGAGATTGCAACCTTATCCGAAACACATCGCTGTAATTTTTCCACAGCTGGATATTCAGGCTTTTTTCATAATTTCCAACAGCCAGTTCCACGCGGCTGTCTCTCGTTATATTCCCGGCGAAATGCCCTCTTGCCGCACCCTCATTACCACTGCCCACACAGATCACGGTTTTGCCGATCTCGGAGGCATTGTCCAGAAAGCGCTCCAGCAGAGAGCTTCCGTCATGGGAACCATAGCTGTTACCAAAGCTTAGATTGATGACAAGTGGCATATTCAACTGTCCGGCTTTCCGCAGTGCATAGGTCACTCCACGCAGGATTTCGGTTGTCCGGGGGAATCCTTCTTCTGCGCCCCCGCTATTTCCCGGCAATCCCAGCTTCACCACGATCAGTTCCGCCTCGGGGGCCGCCCCGGTATAGAGACCACCTGCACTTTTCCCGGCGGCGATCCCTGCCACCGCGGTTCCATGTCCGGACAGGTCTCTGCTGGGGATCAGACGGTAACGATCCAATGCAGGCATCTGTAATGCCGCATTTATTTCCTCCGCGGTATATTCCGTCCCAAAGGCAAATCCATCCGGCATTTTTCCATATCCCACATTACCTGTTTTCTCCGGCACTGTCTGATCCTGTGGCCGCGTCCGATCCCTGAGGACTGTCTGGTCCCATAGATAACGTATCCTCGTACTGCCATCTGCCTTCCGGAACACCTCCAGATCCCAGGTGATCCCGGAATCCAGTACAGCCAAAAGAACGCCCCTTCCATTCAGAAAAGGCGTTCTCATAGTGACCGGTGGAAAACAGGATGTCCCCGCAGGAAACGTCTGTCCATAATAAAACCGCTTGGGTTTTTCCACATACTCGATCTCCGGGGTATCCGATACCGTATCCACCAGTGCCTCCGGCACCGTAAGGATCGCATATCCGGCGATCAGTTCCTCCACCACAATATTCTGTTCCCGCAGTCTGTCCAGACTGCCGTGATATTTTACGATCAGCTCCCAGCTGCGGATCTCCGCGCTGTAACCGACATTCAGACTCTCTGTCTGTTCTCGTTCTTCCTCCGGGGTCTCTAATGCAAGGTTCAGGATGTTTTCCAGCTTCTGGTCCATCTGAATTTCCGTCCTTGGTCCTGTATTTCCTACATCGTATGCAGGCGATACAAAACTATTCACGAAAGTCCTGGGTAATCTTCCACTCTTCTACGATTCCTTCGGGATCTGTCCGTCCACATGCAGGATATGGTTGATCAGCCAGTCCGTCAGGTAATTCAGAATATCCATGATCTGTTCATCCTGTTCCTCCTGATCTCCTTCATCCTTCTCATGCTGATCTATAAACTCATCCAGTTTCTTGATAAATTCCTGATGCTGGATCTTCTGGGTAAAAATCTTTTTGTACTGAATGGATTCCATATACGCTTCTTCATCTGTAAAATGTTTTACGGTATAATCACGCAGTTTTTCCAGAATTGCATCGATCTTGTCATACTTATCCGGTGTAAACTCCTCCTGCAGCAGCTCGTAAGCCTCATTGGCATAGTCAAACAGCTGCTTATGCTCCTGATCGATCATATCAATTCCAATATAGTATTCCGGTTTCATTTCAAACATAACTTCAACCTTCTTTCGTATTTTTTTCGGATCCTTTTTGGATCATTTCTTGATTCTTTCTTTGAATCTTTTTTTCATTCTAACTATGCACTTTTCGGCCAAAGCTTTCAATGCTTTTTATACTTTTTTAATGATTTTCCGGGATAATTCATCATTCGCCCCAGAATTCCTTCAGCGCCCGCACTGCATATTCTGTATCCATCATACCCGCAGTCTCCACCGCGGAATGCATGGCCAGCTGGGGCAGTCCGATGTCCACGCTGGACACCGATACATGTGCCGTGGAAATATTACCGAGGGTGGATCCTCCTGCGATATCCGAACGGTTGGCATAGGTCTGGTAAGGCACCTTTGCCCGTTCACAGTAATCCTTCATTTTTGCAGCTGAGATACCATCTGTAGTATATTTCTGGCTTCCGTGGAATTTGATGACGATTCCACCGTTTAAGTAAGGTCTGTTCGTAGGATCCGCCTTCTCCGGATGGTTGGGATGTACCGCATGGGCATTGTCCGCAGAGATCAGGAAGCTATCCGCGATCCAGCGCAGATACGTGCTGTGATCTGCCAAAAGCCCCTCCGTAATTCTGTCTAACACATCCGCAAGGAACGTGGAATCTGCACCCTGTCTGGTACCGCTTCCCACCTCTTCATTATCAAATACCGCGCAGATATTGATATATTCCGCAGGTGTACTCTCCGTAAAAGCTTTGGTCAGCGCAAAGGCGCTCTGCAGATCATCCAGTCTCGGAGCCAGGACAAATTCACCCTCTGCTCCTAAGAATCTTCCTTCCTGCCTGGTATACAGGAACAGGTCTTCCCCGAGAATCGCTTCCGCATCCACGCCTGCTGCCTCTGCTGCCAGTCCAAGCAGCGCAGGCTTCTCCTGCGGTCCGTCTGCGGTCTCAGCTGTTCCTGCGGCATCGGTATCAAATGCCACATCCGCAAACAGTGGGAGCATATCTACCTGCGGATTGTACTCCACACCTTTGTTCATCTCCCGGTTCATATGGATCGCCACATTTGGGATCACGCAGAGATCCCGGTCAATATTGACCAGTCTGCTCTGGATGCCATCCGTTCCGCGCACCGCCAGTCTGCCTGCTACGGAGAGCGGTCTGTCCATCCAGGTGGAAAGGATCATGCCGCCGTATTTCTCGGTGTTCAGGCGCATATAGTGATCTTCTACCGTAAGTTCCGGTTTTTCCTTCACCTTAAAGCATGGGGAATCGCTATGTGCCGCTGCCATATGAAACCCTTTCACAGTTCCCGTAGGAACAGCAAAAGCGATCACGGAAGAATCATTGCGCTCCGTGTAATATTTTCCACCCTTTTTAAGCTTCCATTCCTCGTTTTCCCGCAACCTGACATATCCTGCCTCTTCCAGCATCACTCCGATATTCGCCACCGCGTGAAAACAGGTGGGGCTTTTCTCTATAAAATCCAGCATTTCTTTCGTTGTCTTCTGAAAATCATTCATGTTAATCGTCCAGTCCTTCCGCTGCCCACTACCG
>ENA-OZGJ01000089-OZGJ01000089.1-human-gut-metagenome-genome-assembly--contig:-NODE-89-length-22806-cov-6.282581_pt1 | contig 22806 bp, 20 predicted proteins | sample MGYA00244654_ERZ653654 | MGnify/ENA primary metagenome ERZ653654 (study PRJEB26926, sample SAMN06164964) | human gut metagenome | biome: ENVO:00009003; feature: ENVO:2100002; material: ENVO:00002003... | reverse complement strand
ACGAGATTACTACGCGTCTCGTGGGCTCGGAGATGTGTATAAGAGACAGATTTCTTATAGAATATATATTTTTCAAAAAATACAAACAATTTCTGCTTATAATATTTACTTTATATAAAAAAGGAGTTACTACATCATGAATGAACCAGTTACCAAAGAACTTGTGATACATAAAATCAAACACAATCTACGCCGTCTGCGTACCGCCATAAAATGGATTATTTTTTCTATTCTGTCCGGTCTTCTCATCGGTATGGTGGGAATTGCCTTTTACTTTGGCATGACATGGGTCACCGATACAAGAACTGCTTATCCATGGCTCATCTTCTTTCTTCCGCTGGGTGGAATCATGATTATACTGCTCTATCATCTTCTCCATGATGAAAAGGATACTGGAACCAACCTGGTGCTTTCCGCCATCCATTCCGGGGATGAAATTCCACTGCGTATGGCTCCGCTTATTTTTATCTCCACCTTAATCACACACCTCTTTGGTGGTTCTGCCGGCCGGGAAGGTGCAGCACTTCAGCTTGGCGGAAGCATCGGAAATTCTCTCGGAAGACTTTTCCGTTTTGATGAAAAAGATAAACATATTATGATTATGTGCGGCATGAGTGCTGCTTTTTCCGCCTTATTCGGAACACCGATGGCTGCCGCTATTTTTCCGCTGGAAGTAGTCAGTGTCGGCATCATGCACTATTCTGCATTAGTGCCATGCGTTATCTCTGCTTTAGTAGCACATGGTCTGGCATTACACTTTCAGATTGCGCCGCCGTCCTTTGCTATTTTAGACATTCCGGAATTTGGAATTTCTTCTGCAGTTACCGTAACGATTCTTGCCGTTTTATGTGCATTGGTCAGTATCCTGTTCTGTATTTCCTTACATTACAGTGAAGCCATTTACCGTAAATTTATCAAAAATCCTTACCTTCGTGCTGCGGCAGGCGGCTGCATCATTATTCTCCTCACCCTTCTGGTAGGTAATCAGGATTACAATGGAACCGGCGTTAATATTATTTCCAAATGTTTTGACGGCACAGTGGCTCCGGAAGCTTTTCTTTTAAAAATCATTTTTACCGCCCTGACCCTTGGTGCCGGCTTTAAAGGTGGCGAAATTGTTCCTACTTTCTTTATCGGTGCAAGCTTCGGCTGTCTCTTTGGAACGTTGACCGGTTTCTCCCCAACCTTATGTGCCGCCATCGGTATGGCCGCCATTTTCTGTGGTGTCACCAACAGCCCGATTACTTCTTTGCTGATCAGCTTTGAAATGTTCGGTTTCGCTGCAATGCCATTCCTGCTTCTTGCGATTGCATTCAGCTATATGCTCTCCGGCTATTACGGACTGTACCGCAGCCAGAAGATTATGTATTCAAAATTTAAGACAAGCTATATTAATAAACAGACGCACTAACTACGAGAAACACGCTTTGCGAGTTTCTCGAGTTATCACAGTGCTCGCCAAATCTGCATGCAGGCATGCGATTTTTCCCGCTACTCGCATAAAAAGAACTTCTGCTGATTGTTTTCCAACCGGCAGGAGTTCTTCTCATATCATTCACAATATGCTATTTTTAATCTCTTCTTATAAGTACTTCTGAATCTCTTCAAATACGTTTTCTACCGGAACCTGTTCCTTTAAGGTCTTATCACGGGATGTCACTTCTACGATTCCCTGCTTCATATTTCTAGGACTTACGATAACACGAAGTGGAATTCCAAGAAGGTCTGCATCTGCAAACATAACGCCGGCACTTACGGTACGGTCATCATAGATAACTTCAATACCGGCATTCTGCATTTTCTCATATAAATCATCAGCAAAAGCCTTTACTTCTTCATTGTCCGGTCTTACTGCACAAAGGTGGACCTGCCATGGAGCAATTTCTTTTGGCCAGATTGGACCATACTCATCATGATGGGCTTCACATACAGCAGCAGCAAGTCTTCCGACACCAATTCCATAGCAGCCCATGATTGGAGTCTGTCTCTCACCATCTTTATCTACATAAGTCATCTTCATGGACTTGGTATATTTGGTTCCGAGCTGGAAGATATTTCCCACTTCAATACCTTTAGAAATACGGACGGTCTTCTTACCACATTTCGGACAGATTCCGCCTTCGTATACCTTAGCAAAATCATGATATTCTGCGTCTTTTACATCACGCTCCATATCAAGTCCTTTGAAGTGGTATTCCTCTTCATTTGCTCCGCAGGATAAGTTATTTCTTCCTTCCAGAGACTTATCATATAAAACCACATGAGGTGCATTGATATGTAAGCCAACTGGTCCGATATAGCCTGCATTTAATCCGCACTCTTCTGTAATAACAGCAGCATGAATCTGATCACCAAGATAATTAACAAGCTTGGTCTCATTGATTTCCAGATCGCCACGGATAAATACAACCACATAGCTGTCATCTGAATTTTTCTGATAAACAACTGCTTTACAGGAGTTGTTTGTCTTATCGCCAAAGAATTCACAGATATCTTCAATGGTATGGATATTTGGTGTATGAACCTTTTCCAGTTCTGCTGATTCTGCGGCTCTTGGAATGTCAGAAATATTTTCTGCAGCTTCCATATTTGCTTTGTATCCACAATCATCACAAAGTACAATGGAATCTTCTCCAATCGGAGTAAGAAGCATGAACTCATGGGAAAGGCTTCCGCCCATCATACCGGAATCAGATGCAACGGATACCACTTCCGGAATACCGGCTCTTTCAAAAATACGCTCATATGCCTTGTGTACTCTCTGATAATACTGCTCCAAATCTTCCTGGCTGGTATGGAAGGAATATGCATCCTTCATGGTAAACTCTCTTACACGGATTAATCCGGCACGAGGTCTTGCTTCATCACGGAATTTGGTCTGAATCTGATAAATCATAAAAGGATATTTGGTATAGCTCTGTGCATACTCACGAACCAGCTGCACGGCTGCTTCTTCGTGGGTCATGCCAAGTACCATCTTGGCACCGTTTCTGTCTGTAAAACGAAGCAGCTCGTCTCCGATGCTTTCATATCTTCCGGATTCTTCCCAGATAGATGCAGGCATAACAACCGGGAACTGTACTTCCTGTCCGTCTACCTTGTCCATCTCTTCACGAAGAATCTGCTCAATCTTACGTGTAATTCTCTTTAATGGCAGGAATGAAGAATAGATACCATTTGCCACATATTTGATGTATCCACCTTTTACCATAAGTGCATGACTGTCAATCACACAATCTGCCGGTCTCTCTTTAAACCGGTCACCAACTAATTTTTCCAGTTTCATTTTCTTATCTCCTTTTTCTATTCTTGCAACTCATCTGCTTAAAGCAATATAAAAGCCCTAAGCTATGATTTAGCTTAGGGCGAATGTTTCATCCGTGGTACCACCTAAATTCAGGACTGCTCCTGCACTCCGGCACATCTTCTTATGCCTTCTCTCTGTAACGGGAGAACCCGACATACCTTCACTTCTGCTTGGATATGCAGCTCCAAGACTGGTTCATCATCTTCCGTCAAAAACTCTCACCTGCCGTTTTCTCTCTGAAGGCTTCCAATGATTACTATTTCTCTTCCACACTTTCTCATATATTTTACCAACGGATATTTTACTTGTCAATCCTTTTATTCCGCAATTTCGGTTGTGCTTTCTGCTGCAGTCAAATCTGCGATTCCTTTCTGATAAGTGGTATATACCGCACTTCCTGCCAGATAAATACTGTCAGACTGATCCGTCTTTACATAATACTGGCTCAGCATGTCATTTTTATTTCCGATCAGAAGTGTTGTTGTTCCATCCCCTGTCGTCAGTGTAATGGTATTTGACGGTGTTTCAAGTCCATACTCTGATAAGTCCTCATAATCCCTGATTTCCTGGTCTGCTGTAAGCTGTGCTGCGGTGGTAACCAATGTTCCCACGGCATCCTGGTCTAATGCAATGCTTTTATCTGCCTCATAATACCAGGTGTCATCTTCTTTTACAAAAGACAGTGTCTCATTATTATACTGATAAGAAAATGCTTTTACGTCTTCTGTTGTGATGTCTGTCACCATAACTTTGGATGCTTCTTCCTCTTCCTGTTTTTTCTGTTCCTGGCTTTTATTCCACTTCGTCAGGCTAACCCATGCAACAATACAGATAAGAAGCAGGATACATAAAGCAATCAACTGTTTTTTCTGTTTCTTCATTACTTCTTTCTCCTTCTCATCCAGATTACGATACCGATTGCAAGAAGCAATAACGGAATTACTGCAATGCCGATTACAGCTGATGCAATGACAACCGAAGCCGGTACGGTCAGGGTACCGCTGTCATATTCTTTGACCGGAATCACAACTGCTGAACCGCTGTCTTCCGGAATATAGCTTGCAATGGATTTTGAAAATACGGATAAATTATTTCCGGATACCATACTGTCTGCATCATCCGTAAACATACTCATGGAAGAATATACAAGAATATCTGCGCTTATATCATCCATGGTTTTTTCCGCCTTTAATCCTACCGTAAACGGTCCTGCAATATCATCCTCCGTCTGCTCTAAGGAGCTTGTAGCATCTGTCTTACTGTACGCTGCATCCGAAGTGGTAAGTAAAGGTGTATAGGTTACATTTTCGGTATCGGTATTATAGGTAAGACCTACTGCATACGGTGTAAATACATAGCCATCCACACCGGAAGTCAGCGCACTGCTTTCTACATTTGGTAAAAGATAATATGGTGCCTGATAATAAGAACCGGTATTGCTCTCCATCACCATTCCGTCTACTGCAGTAATGCCAAACTCATTTAAAACCGAATAAAAATTACTCATATCAGCATCTGTATAAGATAGCGTTACAAAAAGTTTTCCACCTTTATTGATATAATCAATTACTTTTGACGCATCATCGGATGAAAAATCAGAGGTCGGCCCATTGATAATAAGTGCCTGTGCATCTTCCGGAATGCTGTCTGCCTGCATCAGGTTGAGGCTGTTTAAAGTGACATTTGCTTTCTCAATAGCATCTTTAAAATTACCGTTCAATGCTGTCTCACCATGTCCCTGCAGTTCGTACATAACCGGCATTTCATCCGATGTGACATAGGAAATGGCACTGGTAAGCTGTCCCTCTCCATCATAACCTGTAGTCTGGCTGCTATAAGTACTGTAATCCATACTGGTCTCATAAATATTGCTATAATTAATTACTTTGGAACGTTTACTGCTTTCCACAATCAGACTCTTTCTGGTGATAGATGTATCATCCGTATAATCCCGGTAAAAATTCGGATAAACGGAGGGGTCTTTATATTCTACCGAAATATGGGAAGATTCGCCTTCATAACGCTTTAATGTCGTTGCAAGAGTATCATCCATATTTCCTTCCGCTTCCAGAACATAAATTGTGACATCCTCATCCAGATTATGAAGAATCTCTTTTGTATCATCAGAAATGGAATACATCTTCTGTGCTGTCAAATCAATAGACGTAATGGAAGATGGCAATGCATTTACTACAAGGTTTACTGCGACTGTAACCACGATTCCGATCACAACCATGGCAGAACTGAATACGCCAAGCTTTAATTTCTTACTGCTCATACTCCAGCGACGCTTCTGTATGGACTGTACCGTCAGGAACAAAAACAGGATAATCATGGAAATATAATATACAATGCCGGATACATCAAGAATTCCCTGCATCAGCATATCCATGTGTTTTGTCAAATCATAACAGCCTAAAATCTTTGTAATCATATTTCCATTCTGTGAAATCAGATTGGTAATTCCGGTCATCAGATATCCCACAAAGAGAAATACAAAGGTTAATACTGCAGAAATTACAATACTTTCTGTCAGTGAAGATACAAAGGTTCCAATGGCAATACAGGTCATACCATATAACCAGAAACCCAGTACTCCCACATAGCTCTTTGCAAAAGCAACGTTTCCATATGCTGACATAATTAACGGTGCCAGACACATAACCGCTACACTGATGGTAAATACGGTTCCGGTGGCGAGATATTTTGCCAGAACCACTTTTTCTACTGATACCGGCGAAGTTAAAATCAGCTGGTCTGTCTTATTCTTCCGCTCCTCTGCCAGGGTACGCATCGTAAGAATCGGCACAGTAACCAGAAACAGAAACGTTACTGCTGATAAAGTACTGCTGATATCTGTCGAACCATAATACATATTGTATACATAAAAATAAAGGCCAAACAGTGCCAGTGTTGCTGCAATAAAAAGCCATCCGGTCACCGTCTGAAAATAAGATTTTAATTCTCTTTTCCATATTGCACGCATTATTCTTCCTCCTTTGATGTAAGTTCAAGAAAGATATCTTCCAGCGATTTACCACCGTTTATCATTTCCAAAATCGGCATATCACTTTCTGCACAAATATGAAAAATCTCTTCTCTGACATCTTTATTTTTTTCTGCCGTTACAGTCACCTCAGTAACTCCATCCTCCGGCAGTTCTTTCGTTTCTACTGCAGTAATATGTTCTGCATCTGCAAAAACTTCTTTTATTTTTTCTTCTTCAGCTTTTAACTTAAGCTCTATTACCTGTCCACCGGACATCCGCTCTACCAGTTCTTCTGTTTCTTCCGATGCAACTAATTTTCCATGGGAAATAATAAATATGTAATCACATACTGCCCGGACTTCCGAAAGAATATGGGAACTTAAAATTACAGTATGCTTCTTTCCAAGACTCTGAATCAGATCACGGATTTCAATAATCTGTTTCGGGTCTAAGCCTACTGTAGGCTCATCTAATATAATAACTTCCGGATAACCTAAGACTGCCTGCGCCAGTCCGACTCTCTGCCGGTATCCTTTGGACAGATTTTTAATCAGTCTGCCTCTCATATCAGTAATCTTTGTGGTTGCCATGGCATCTTCTACATAGAGTTTCCGTTTCTCCTTTGGAATCTTCTTAAGTTCTGCTGCAAACAAAAGATATTCTTCCACCGTCATATCCATGTATAAAGGTGGCAGCTCCGGCAAATAGCCTATACATTTCTTTGCATCCTCCGGCTGTGCCAAAATATCAAATCCATTGATTTTAATGGTTCCCTCTGTTGCCCCCAGATATCCGGTAATCATGTTCATTGTAGTTGATTTGCCTGCACCATTCGGTCCTAAGAAGCCATAAATTCTTCCCGGCTCAATGGTAAGATTCAAATCATCTACCGCTACATGCGTCCCGTATTTTTTCGTCAAATGACTAATCTCTATCACGTCTCGTCCTCCTTATAACATCTCACCTCAGAAAGTTTATGAGAAAGTTGTGTTAAAAAGACGATGTTTTTGTGATAAAAATGCGGTCAAACTGTGTTTTTTGTGTGACGGAATTAATCTAATAATTCTTCAAAGCTTAGGATATAGCGGTCAGATAGCTGCATGATTTCATTTTTCTCATAGGAGGAATGGATATCTTCCACACCTACCACATAGAAATCATCCATCTTTGCACCTTCCACACCTTTTAAAATATCTTCATATACCACACACTGCTCCGGTTTCAAAGAAAGCTTTTCTGCTGCAAGCTGGTACACATCCGGGAATCCTTTTCCCCGCTTCACTTCCTGCGTCACTGTAAATGCATCAAAATATTTCATGATGCCGCAATGGGTAAGACAGGGACGAAACAGCCTCTCATCGGAAGAAGTTGCTGCTGCAATCTTAATTCCTTCTGCCTTTAATTGCTTCAGGTAATCTATAACACCGGCTTTCAACTTTACTTCATTGGTATAAGCTTCAATCGCCATATCAAACCATTCTTTGATAATCTCTTCTTCGGACTCCGGCAGATTAAAACGCTCTTTGGTATATTCTGCTGCCGCATCAAAGTTCTTTGAAGTAATTGCTACCAGATAATCATCCGGCACAACAAATCCTCTTTTGCCAAGAAAATCCTCATCAATTTTCCGCCATACTCCCATGGAGTCTAAAAGAGTGCCATCTAAATCAAAGATGGCACCCATTCTATTGTCAATCATATATTTTCCTTTACATTCTGTCTGGTGCAGAGAAACCTAATACATCGATACAAACCTCTAATGTCCGCCTGGTCAGTGTTAATAAACGAACATAGGAAGCCTGCACTGCCTCGTCTTCTTCTGCCATAATCTTTGTCTCATGATAAAAATGATTCAATGCATTTGCCAGGTCATAGATATAAGAACATACCTTATGTGGTGCTGTCTCTTCGTAGGCATTTTCCATCATGGCATTGAAACGGGTCAGCTCTAACATCAATGCCTTCTCGCTTTCGGAATGTGCCGGAAGAATTGCTGCTGTTCCTGCTTCTTTTCCTGCTTCTTTATATTTGTTCAGAATGGATTTGATCCGGACAATCGTATAAAGAATATATGGGCCTGTATTTCCTTCAAATGAAGTAAAACGGTCGATATCAAAAATATAATCCTTGGAAGCCTGATTGGAAAGGTCTCCGTATTTTACTGCGGAAAGTGCAACTACTTTTGCGGTTGCCTTTGCTTCCGCTTCTTCTACCGTACGGTTCTCTGTAATCTTGCGGTACATCTCATCATTGATGCTGGAAAGCAGTGTCTCTAACCGCATGACACCACCCTCTCTGGTCTTAAATGGTTTTCCGTCTTTTCCATTCATGGTACCAAAACCTAAAAACTGAAGCTCTGTATCATCATCCACAAGATGTGTCTTTCTGGCACAACGGAACACCTGTGTAAAATACAGTTCCTGACGTTTATCCACTACATAGATAATTTTATCCGGATGATAGTCTTTCATACGCCATACAATCGTCGCAAGGTCTGTTGTGTTATAAAGAGAAGCCCCATCGGATTTTAAAATCATACATGGCGGGATTTCTTTCGTATCAGTCTCTTCTTTGACATCTACTACCAGTGCACCATCACTGATATATGCATAACCGTCATCCTTCATCTTCTGTACCATGTCCGGGATATATGGCTGTGCGTCAGACTCACCCTTCCATAATTCAAAAGATACATTTAAATTAGCATAATTCTTCTTTAAATCCGTTACAGATACATTTAAAATATGGGAAAGTAATGCCTGATAGCCTCTTCTTCCATGCTGCAGTTCATAAGTTGCCTGCATGGCAGCTTCTTTATAAGCTGCATCCTCTTTGGATTTTCCGCTGGCTGTCGGATAAATTTCTTCCAGCTCGGAAATGGTAAATGGAGGCTCAACCGGATATTCTCCCTCATAATTTTCATCAAAATAGCAAAGTTCCGGTTTACGGAGCTTTAACTCAGTAATAATCAGTCCCATCTGAAGACCCCAGTCACCCAGATGCACATCACCAATCATATTGTGTCCCATGAATTTACCAATACGTTTGATGCTTTCACCGATAATAGCAGAACGTAAATGTCCTACATGAAGTGGTTTTGCAACGTTTGGTCCGCCATAGTCAATCATGATGGTCTTTGGATTTTCCACCTTATCACAGCCTAAACGCTCTGTATCCTCCTGCATCTTACTGATATAGGAAGCCACAAATTCATTATTCAGCTTTAAGTTAAGGAAGCCAGGTTTTACAGCTTCTACGGATTCAAACATTGCGTTATCCTTAAGCTGTGCTACTACTTCCTCCGCAATCATAATCGGTGCTTTCTTATATTCTTTTGCAGCAGCCATAGCGCCGTTGCACTGATATTCACATAAGTCCGGTCTGTTTGAAACAGTTACTTTTGCATATTTTGCATCAAGTCCGGCTGCTTCAAATGCTTTCACCATCTCATCTGTTATTAAATCCAGTATCTTTCTCATTCTTTCTCATGTTCCTTTCTGAGCATTCTATTTTTCCATTTTATACTCAAAGGCAAGCAATTGTCAACTACGCCAGAAAGTGTTCTGCCATCAGAATTGTTCCGATTTTCTGCACCTCTCCGGTAAGGAACACGCTTCCATCCTCTCCGATTTCTATCAGTAACTGCCCACCCGGCATCGTGACTTCAATTCTGTCATCCACCAGTCCCAGCTTATGGGATGCTGCCGCTGCTGCACAGGCTCCGGTTCCGGAAGCTAAGGTATATCCGGCTCCCCGCTCATAGATTTCCACCCGGATATGACCTCTATCCATTACTTTACAAAGCTGCATATTAATCCGGTTTGGAAAATAAGATGCATTTTCCACATAAGGTCCTAATTCCATTGCCTTTTCTTTACTGATTTCATCTAAATGAATCACGCAGTTCGGATTTCCCATGGAAACACAGGTTGCCCGGTAAGGATGGCCATGAAAAACCAGAGGCCTGTTTATAATTTCCGGAGGCGTACCTACATAAGCAAGTACCCCTCCGGTAAATTGTGGTATTCCCATATTTACTTTCATAAGACTTCCGTCTTCATTTAAAAAATCAATCCTTACTTCGCCTGCCTTGGTATAAAGGCTAAACGGTCTGTGTCTGATATATCCGGCATCTAATAAATATTTTGCAAAAATCCGAACACCATTTCCGCTGCGCTCTGCTTCACTTCCATCCGGGTTAAATATCTTTACATAAAGCTTCTCATCCTGCCATATCGGTCCATATAAAATGCCATCAGCTCCTGCGCCAATATTTCTTCTGCACAGCTTTACAATATGACGTTCCAATAAATGTATCTTATTCTTATTCGGGTCAAGTACAAGGTAATCATTTCCTAATCCATGATACTTCTGTAACAGCAAGGCATCATCCATACTTATGCTCCAGTTTCACTTCTTATTACAATATATGAATGAGATATTGTCCGTTAGAACCCGACTTATTCCTGTTCTGTTTCAACGGTCGCTTCTATGACCTCAGACACTTGTTCTCCACTGTCTGTCTGTTTCTCCACCACCTGCGGTGTTTCCACCTCCTGTGACACTTCCGCTGCCTGCGGTGTTTCTTTTCGTTCAGGACTCTTTTCTCCTAAAATAGCAGATAACTTATCATCTGAAATCGTTTCATCTGCTTCTTCTTTCTGTAAACGTGCTCTTTCTTCCTCAATCTTCTGCCTTACTGCCGCATCAATCTCACGCTGCTTTTTTTCTTCTTCCTCTGCAGCCACTCTTGCAAGACGATCAAGAATCTCCTGTGCCTGCTGTTCATCCTGCTGTTTCCTGCGTGCGGCTAAAATCTCTTCTTCCGACATGTAATGAACATTCCAGCGTTTCACAATACTATGAGCAATTCGATCTCTTTCATTTCTCTTATCTATTGCATCCTGCATATTATTCCACTTCCATTTTTTCTCTTTATGTATATCATAGCTTTCACTCATTCGTTTTTCAAGATGAAAAATTATTAAATTTTTATTGTTTTCGGCATATTTTTATGTAAATAAGGACATCCTTTCTGTATCAGCCAATGGCTGCAAAAACATTTTAACCCGGAGGTACGCATCATGTCCGTCTACAAAGTTGAAATCTGCGGCGTAAATACCGCAAAGCTTCCAATCCTAAAGGAAGAAGAAAAGGCTGCTCTATTTGCCAGAATCAAACAGGGGGATATGACTGCAAGGGAAACATATATCAAAGGGAATCTTCGTCTGGTCTTAAGTGTGATTAAACGTTTTTCCGGAAATCAGGAAAATATTGATGACCTCTTTCAGATTGGATGTATCGGACTGATTAAGTCCATTGACAATTTTGATGATACACTGGGGGTAAAATTTTCCACCTATGCCGTCCCTATGATTATTGGCGAAATCCGCCGCTATCTGCGGGATAACAACAGCATCCGTGTCAGCCGTTCCCTGCGGGATACTGCCTATAAAGCCATTCATGCCAAAGAAATCCTGATGAAAAATTCCATGCAGGAGCCTACTTTACAGGAAATTGCAAAAGAAGCCGGACTTACCAAAGAAGAAATCGTCTATGCCCTAGATGCCATTCAAAGTCCGGTCAGTCTTTATGACCCGGTCTATACGGATGGTGGTGATACACTATATGTGATGGATCAGATTAGTGATAAAAAGAATAAAGAAGATAACTGGGTGGAAGGGCTTGCCCTCTCCGATGCAATGAACCGGCTCAACGACAGAGAAAATCATATCGTTAAGCTACGGTTCTTTGAAGGCAAAACCCAGATGGAGATTGCTGATGAGATTCATATTTCCCAGGCTCAGGTCAGCCGTCTGGAAAAAACAGCTCTAAAGACTATGAAAAATTATCTTGCCCTGCATACCTGAGCTCTGATTTTTGGTGCAATCAAAATTGCCAGTGCCATTTTCACCAGGTCACCAGGAATAAAAGGAATTACACCAGCCCATAATGCTGCCATCATGTCCATCTTTGCTTCATAAGCAAGCCATGCTGTTCCTAATGCATAGCAGACAATCGTTCCAACAATCATTGCCAGCAGACATAAGAGCCATTTCTCAGTATATTTATCAATTACAATACCGGCAATGATTGCCATTGGAATAAATCCGATTAAATATCCACCGGTTGGACCAAAAAGTTTCGCCGGTCCTGCAGTAAATCCTGAAAATACCGGTACACCAACCAGTCCAATCAGAAGGTAAATGACGTAGCTTAACGTTCCAAGCTTCCAACCCAGTAAATACAATGAGAAGTAAATAACCAGATTGGTAAGGGAAATTGGTACCGGACCAATCGGCAATGAAAATGGTGCCAGGATACAGGTCAGTGCTGTCATGATTGCTACCAGTGCCATCTGCTGGGTTGTGATTTTTCTTTTTTCTGTTGTTGTGTTCTTCATAATTTTCTCCTAACGTTTGTTGTTATTGGGTGATTGAAAAATAAATATATTTTCAGTAAATTTAACCATTCAAAGGATATTGGCTTTTCTGCTCTGAAATACCGAAGTTCTAAGATGCATGTTTTTCTTTTTTTTATTAAAACCGTCTTTCCAATGTTTAACAGGATATCAGAACTGTTCGTTGAAGTGCGGATGCATTTATGTAACTGTTAGGGGCACTTAGAATTTCGTCTGTTTCAGGCAACGCTGGCACATGGACGTGCCAGCGAGGTGCATATCAATCAAAAGCCAATATCCTTTGAATATGCAAAATTTAAAAAGAATACTATATTTATTTTTCAATCACCCATCAAAAATACCCTATAGATTTTTATCCATAGGGTATTATATGGTATGCGCCGTCCAATTGTCAACCTGTATTTTTCACAAGGTTGACAATTAACAATACTATGTACTTTACATCACTTCGATTTCCGAAGTTTTTCGCTTCTGTTACTCATCTGTTTTTTCAGTGTTTTGTTTCTTCTACGCTTCGTTTGATACCTTCACCAGCTCCGCTAACTTCCCTGCTGCTTTTCCACTGTCGATTGCTTCTTTTGCAAGGGTGATTCCATCTTCAATGGTGGATGCTGCTCCACCAACATACAGGGTTGCACCGGCATTCAGTAATACGATGTCGCGTTTTGCGCCTTTTTCTTCTCCGGAGAGAATTTTCATTGTGATAACGGCGTTTTCTGTTCCATCGCCACCACGCAGTTCTTCTAAGGAAGCACGTCTTAAACCAAACTGCTCCGGTGTTATGGTAAATGTATTTACTTTTCCATCCTTGATTTCAGATATTACGGTCTCAGTTGTTGTTGTGATTTCATCCATATTGTCTTTGCCGCTTACTACAAAGGCACGTTCAACGCCAAGTCTGCTCATGGCAAGGGCAATTTTTTCTGTCAGGGCTGCATCATAAACACCTACCACCATATTTTTTGCTCTGGAAGGATTGGCAAGAGGTCCTAAAATATTGAACACAGTACGCACACCCATTTCCTTTCTTGCCTGACCTACATATTTCATGGATTTGTTAAAGAGCTGTGCAAACATAAATCCGATTCCGGCTTTCTCCACGCAGGCTTCTACTTTTGCAGGCTCTGCCATAATATTTACGCCCAGTGCCTCTAATACATCACCGGCTCCGCTCTTTGAAGAAATGGAACGATTGCCATGCTTTGCTACCGGTAGTCCGGCTGCTGCAACGACAAATGCAGAAGTGGTAGACACATTAAAAGTATAAGTACAGTCTCCACCGGTTCCAACCAGATCCACATAATTAGAAACCTTCGGTGAAATAGTATCTGCCTTATCCCGGAGTACTCCTGCAAACCCGGTTAATTCATCTAAGGTCTCACCTTTCATACGAAGTCCCATTAAAAAAGCACCAATCTGTGCCTGGGATGCTTCCCCGCTTAATAAGATTTCCATTGCTGCTTTTGCCTGTTCTTCTGTTAAATCTTTTCCTTCTGCAACCAGTTCAATATATTCTTTCATCGTAAATTTCTCCTTTACTGATTCAGTTCTTTTTTAAATGTGCCACAATAAGTTCCAATTGCCTGTAAATCATAATCATTTTCTTCCATCAGTCTGATGAAATGTGAGCCTACAATTGCTCCGTCGATAATATTTTTCATCGGTGCAACATCCTCTGCAGTACGGATACCAAAGCCCATCATAACAGGAATCTTTGATACTTCTTTTACACTGCCAAGATAATCAATTACACTCTTATGGAAGGTTGCTTCCTGTCCGGTTACACCCATGGAAGATACGCAGTAAACAAATCCTCTTGCATCCTTTAAAATCTCAGGGATTCTGTCTTTCGAAACCGGAGATACCAGTTGGATAAGAATCGGTGCTTTTTCCTTCTGTAAAAATTCCTTTATCTCATCCTGTTCCTCTAATGGCAGATCCGGAATAATCAGTCCGTCTACTCCGCTTTTGATGCAGGCATCCACAAAGGCTTCCACACCATAGTGAAGTATGGTATTGTAATACATCATAAATACGATTGGAATCTCAATTTTTGCACTGCGAAGCTTTTTCATGGCTTCTAATACTTTCTTTAAATTCACACCTTTTAAGATGGCATGATAGGAAGCATCCTGGATAACCGGGCCGTCTGCTACCGGGTCTGAAAATGGAATTCCAAGCTCGATGATGTCTGTTCCCGCCTGCTCCTGTGTGCGGATAATCTCCTGCATTTTATCAAAGTCCGGCATTCCTGCTGTCATATATGTAATAAATGCTTTTTTGTTCTGTTCTTTTAACTGTGCTAATTTTTCTTCGATTCTGTTCATGCTGCACCTCCTAGTTTAAATAACCCTTTCCTGCAAGATAATCTGCAATTGTATTTACATCCTTGTCGCCTCTTCCGGAAAGACAAACCACCATAATATCATCCGGTTTCATTTTCTTCGCCTGCTTCTTTGCATATGCCACTGCATGGGCACTTTCGATTGCCGGTATGATACCCTCTAATTTACAAAGCTCCATTAATGCATCCATGGCTTCATCATCCTTGATTGCAACATATTCTGCTCTGCCGCTGTCCTTAAGGTATGCATGCTCCGGTCCAACACCCGGATAATCCAGTCCTGCGGAAATGGAATGGGCAAGCTGTACATTTCCATCCTCATCCTGTAATAAATAAGAACGCATACCATGTAATACGCCAGGCTCGCCCAATGCCATGGCACTGGCATGTTCTCCTGTCTCAATTCCCTTTCCGGCAGCTTCTACACCAATCAGTTTTACATCCTTTTCTTCAATAAAATCTGCAAACATTCCGATAGAATTAGAACCTCCGCCAACACATGCCATAACCACATCCGGCAGTCTTCCTTCCTGCTCTAAAATCTGTTTCTTTGCTTCTTTGCTGATGACGCTCTGGAAATATTTTACCATCTTCGGATAAGGATACGGTCCAACAGCGGAACCGATTACATAAAAGGTATCCTCTGCGGTTTTTGCCCAGGTACGAATTGCCTCATTCGTAGCATCCTTTAAGGTATTACTTCCGGATGTAACCGGCACTACTTTAGCTCCCAGCATTTCCATACGCATTACATTCAGCGACTGACGTTTCATATCCTCTGCTCCCATATATACGGTACACTCCATATTAAAAAGAGCTGCTCCGGTTACAGTTGCCACACCATGCTGACCGGCTCCGGTTTCTGCGATTACCTTGGTTTTTCCCATTCTCTTTGCCAGAAGAATCTGACCGATTACGTTGTTAATCTTATGGGCTCCGGTATGGTTTAAATCCTCTCTTTTTAAATAAATCTTTGTTCCATATGCCTCACTCAGACGGCTGGCAAAATAAAGTGGTGTCTCTCTTCCTACATATTGTTTAAGATAATAGTCCACTTCCTTTAAAAATTCTTCATCCTTTGTATACTTTTCAAAAGCATCATCCAACTCTTTTAAAGTATTCATCAATGATTCTGCTACATACTGTCCACCAAATGCTCCATAATAACTCTTCTTATTCATGTTCTCTCACCTTTCTTACAAATGCTTCTACTTTTTTATGATCTTTTCCATGTTCTCCTTCTACCGAAGAACTGACATCTACTACATCAGGTTCAAATAACCGGATACCTTCTTCTACATTTTCACTGCTTAAGCCGCCGGCTAAAATAAATGGTATCCTTCTTTCCTGCCATTCCCTTCTTTTTTTCATTGGAAAATCCTGCCAGGAAAAAGTCTTTCCACTGCCAAATTCCGGTGCGTCTAATAAAATGCCGGAAATACCATCCGGAACATTTATTTCTTCCGCTTCTTCCCTGCTTCGCACCTGACATGCTACCCAGACCGGAATTTTAAGATTTTCAGGAAATTCCTGCATCTTATGAATCTGCAGAATATCAAAACCTGCTTCTATGATTTCATCTATCAAATCCAGTGCCGGATTTACGGTAACTGCTACAGTTTTAATAGAAGGCTTCAAATGTTTCTTAATTTCTTTTGCCTGCTCTATTGAAACGTTTCGTTTGCTTTTTTCAAAGAACACAAAGCCTGCATAATCTACCTGCATCTGGTTCAGCACTTCTGTCTCAGATTCTCTTGTGATGCCACAAATCTTAATCTTTGCCATGCCATTTTTCCTTACTTTGCGGCTTCCTTATAAACCTGTTTCCAGTGGGCTGCCAGTGCCTTTGGATTTTCATGTTCCATAAATGCTCTTCCAATTAAAAATCCACTGACACCGCAATCTGCAAGATATGCCACATCATCATCTCTTACAATTCCGCTTTCTGCAATTAAAAGTTTATCCTTTGGCACCATCTTAGAAAGTGTTTTGGTTCGTTCCAGTGAAATCGTAAAATCCTTAAGATTTCGGTTGTTGATTCCAATGATGTCTGCATCCAGCTTCAATGCCCGCTCCATTTCCCATTCATCATGGGTTTCCACCAGTACATCTAACTTTAATTCCTTTGCCAGCTGATAAAAGTCATACATTTCCTTGTCATCTAAGATTGCTGCTATCAGTAATACTGCATCTGCATCAATGGCTTTTGCTTCATAAAACTGATATTCTTCAATCATGAAATCCTTCCGTAACATTGGAAGCGGAGTCAGATTTCTTACTTTCCGGAAATAATCAGTATTTCCAAGGAAATGCTTCTCTTCTGTCAGGCAGGATACCGCATCCACAGAAGCGGTATAATCTTCCATCCGCTCTTCCAATGTAATCCTGCTTTCTATCTTTCCAAGGCTTGGGGATGCATTTTTAAATTCTCCGATAATGGAAAGTCCATCTTTGGCAAGATTCTGATAAAAGCTTCTTATCTTTTCTTTCTTTGCCGCCTCTTCTCTTAACTTCTCTTCCGCTAATGTCCGCATCACGGTCAGATCTGTTTTCTGCTTATCCCGAAAAAGCTGCTCTCTTTTATCTGCAACAATTTCATCTAATATCATGTTCTATATCCTCCCGTTTAAGAAATTCTCTATCATACGCTTCCCATGCTGTGTATAAATGGATTCCGGATGGAACTGTAATCCAGCTACCGGATAATCTTTATGGCGCATTGCCATGATTTCGCCATCCTCTGTCTCCGCCGTTACCACAAGGCACTCCGGAAGACTATCTTTCTGAACAGCCAGGGAATGATATCTTGCCACCTGAATCGGACTTTCAATTCCCTGAAAGATTCCTGTGCCGTCATGGGCAATCAGGGACTGTTTTCCATGATATAATTCCTTTGCATAGCTCACTACGCCGCCAAAGGCTTCCCCGATACACTGATGTCCTAAGCAGATGCCAAGGATTGGAATTGTCTTATAAAATTCCTTCACCACATCCATACAGATGCCGGCATCCTTCGGTGCTTTTGGTCCCGGAGAAAGAATGATGCGTTCTGGGTTCATGGTGCGGATTTCTTCTATTGTAATCTTGTCATTCCGTTTTACGATAATGTCCTTCGTAAAAGTTCCTATATACTGATACAGGTTATAGGTAAATGAATCGTAGTTATCAATCAGCAGTATCATAAGTTCTCCTCCTCAACCAAAGTCTTTGCCAATGCCATTACTTTATTGCAGCATTCATAATATTCATTTTCCGGTACGGAATCTGCTACGATTCCTGCTCCCGCCTGAAGGTATACCTCATTTCCTTTCTTTACCATGGTCCGGATTGTAATACAGAAATCCATGTCTCCACCGAAATCAATATATCCGGTTGCTCCACCATATAAGCCTCTTCGTACACTTTCTAATTCATCAATGATTTCCATGGCCCGAATCTTTGGTGCTCCGCTTAAGGTTCCTGCCGGAAGGAAGGATGCCACCAGATCTAATGGATGGGATTCTCCTTTCTTGCGTCCCTCTACCTGGGAAACAATATGCATTACATGGGAATAATTCTGTACTTCCATAAACTGTGTTACCTTTACGGTTCCAAATTCACTGATTCTTCCCATATCATTTCTTGCAAGGTCTACTAACATAACATGTTCTGCCCGCTCTTTTTCATCGGAAAGTAGTTCATCCCGCAGCCGTTTGTCTTCTGCTTCATCTTTTCCTCTCTTCCGGGTTCCTGCAATCGGACAGGTGAACACTTTATTTTCCTGCTTCTTTACAATCATCTCAGGTGAACTTCCGATTATTTCAAAGGTTCCGTAATTAAAATAATAAAGATACGGAGAAGGATTTAATTCTCTTAATTCCTTATATAATTCAAAACCGGTCTGTCTGGTTTCAATCGTCCAGCGCTGTGACAATACGGTCTGGAACACATGGCCTTCTCTGATATAATGTTTGATTTTCTCTACCTTTTCGCCATATTCTTCGATGCTGTCCGACTTCTTAATGATTTTTCCATCATGGTAGAAGTTCCGTTTGCATTCCTTCTTCTCCATGGCTTTCTTTATCATCTGCCCTGCCTTTTCCATTGCCTGCTCTCGTCCTTCTTCCGAAGGCTCTTCTAATACTACAGCGGTCAGTGTTTCTGCTACATGGTCTACCATAAGGAAAGAAGTCATTAACATCATCTGTATGGTTTCGATTCCGATTTCATCCGGGTTATTGTCCGGAAGCGCTTCAGAATATCTTACAAAATCATATCCAAGATTTCCAACCAGTCCACCGGAGAAGGACAGCTCTTCGTCTTCTTTTTCGATATGAAATTCACTGTAGTATTCTTTCAGACGCTCCAGTGGATTTCCTTCTCTTACTTCCTCTGTGCCATCTGCTTTTGTAATCACCAGTGCATTTCCTCTTGATGTTACAATTTCTTCCGGCTCCATGCCAAAGAAAGTATAGCGGTCATAATTCTTATCGTAACTTTCTAACAGGAAGCCTTTTTTATCTCCTACCAGACTTTCGTACATGTCTGTTGATTTTTCATTGACAATGCTCACTGTTTTTTTGAATACTTTTCTGTTTCTTACCATAATCATCCTCCTATAAACCGGCTTTGTAAATGCTGCTCATGCAAAGAAAAAGTCCCTGACCGGAAAATGTTCTTTTCCAGTCAGGGACGCTTATCGCGTGGTGCCACCCATCTTCGCTATGTCTGCTTTTTACCTGCAAGTAACTAAAAAAGCGGATATTTTCAATTAGAAAATATCCGCCACTAATTCAAACATAACCTCTTGGATACAGAAGTCTCCTTCGATATCCTCGTCCCTGTAACGTGGGAAAACGGCATCCGCTACTATTGTTCACTTTGCATCTGACAAATCCATTCCGAATAAACTATCTTACCGGCTTCCACCAACGCCGGCTCTCTGTAAAGAAATCATTTACCGTACTACTTTTGCTCACTGATTTTATTTATTCAGTTCATTAATTGGGCTTAGTTTATCACTGTAAAGCGATGATGTCAATGTATTTTTATAAAATTTTTTCTATTTTTTTTGCAAAATCATGCAAAAAAAAGAAAAACATTGTCAAGCTGACTTTAATATGATACCTTAATAGAGTGCAACCATTCACATAATATAGGAAAAGGAGAAAGTTATGTATAATTTAAATGGTGAAAATGTAAACGACAATCCAAATGGTTTTTCCGGGAATGAACCTGCCGGAACTCCAAACCCAGACAACAATGCTCAGATGAACTATGGTCAGCCGGCTCCTGAGCAGCAGACTTACAACCAGCCGGAAAATGGTCCTCAGACCTATGATGCACCAAATGCAAATCAGCAGCAGGCATTCAACCAGACCGATTATAATCCAAACAGCTTTAATCAGAACGCTTATAATCAGTCGGCTTACAATCAGCCAGATTACGGACAGCAGGCATTTAACAATGGAAACACCTATAATGGAAACAGCTACAATGCAGTACCTTCCTACAATCTCAATGGTGATGCACCGAAAAAATCCTGTGTTTTTGGTGTCCTTGGTCTGATTCTTGGTATCGCTGCTTTACCTTTCGGATGGTTTGTTCCAATTATCGGAATCATTCTTGGTATCGCTGCTATCATTCTTTCCATTCTTGGAATGGGTAAGAACCGTGACCTTCGTGGTGCAGCAATTGCCGGATTAATCATTTCCATTCTGGCAACCATCTTCTCTATCGGTGTTGTTGTATATGCAGTTATCACTCTTTCTAAAACCTTAAGCAATGCAGGAAAAGAAATTTTTGATAACAGTGGTATCACATCTGATCTTGATGACTTTGATTTTGATTCCGATTCAGATGATAGTGATGACTATGATGACAGTGATTACAGCTATGGCGATGACAAAGAAGTTCCTTTAGATAATGTTGTATTATACTCAGCTAATGATGTTACCATTACAGCTACCAGTATTGTATACAGCTACTATGATGATTCTGTAATTCCGGAAATTAAAGTTACTGTTGAAAACAATACTTCTAACGACCTTGGAATCAATGTTGATTATTGTGCAATCAATGGTGTAACCATGTATGGTTATATTTCAGGTGACGTCGCTGCCGGCAAAAAAAGCAACGAAGAACTTAGCATTTCTACTGATGATTTCACTTTAACCGGTTTTGACAGCATTGATAATATTAAACTTCAGGTAAGCTTCTATGATTCTGATACTTATGATACTTTGATTGATGATGGTGTTGTACAGGATATCAATCTTTCCGATTCCTATACCCCATTCTCTATTTCCTCTGTTCCGGGTGCAGTTGCATTAGATTCCTCTAATGGCATCAATGCATATTATGTCGGCACAACAACCGGTTGGGATGATACACTTGTATTTGTATTCTATATTGAGAACACTACAGATAAAACCTGTGTTGCTGAATCCGATGATTTCTCAATCAATGACTTTATGCAGGATGATTACGGATATGGATATCTTCTTCCTGGAACCGGTACCTTTATGTCAATTGAAGCAAATGATGATATTACATCTATTGATGATGTAACCAATGCTTCTATTAAATTTGAAGTACGTGATTATGATTCTTATGAGACATTCTATTCCTCTGATGAATTGACATTTATCTCAAATAACTAAGGAATTTTAAAATAATACAAATCATCATAAAAGGACCTGCCACTTATCATAAGTGACAGGTCCCTTTTCATCGCTGTGAACACCTTTTCCGAAATGCACTTCAGCTTAAATATTCTTCCTGGCTTTACAGATTCTCCTGTAAGAATGCACTTAATTTTTCAATTGCTGCATCTTCATCTTCACCTTCAGCACGAAGTGTGATTTCTGCACCTTTCTTAGCACCCAGCCCCATAACGCCAAGGATTCTCTTTGCATCTACTTTCTTACCATCCTTTTCAATGGTAATTGCACTTGCAAATCCTGCAGCTTCCTTTACCAGTAATCCTGCCGGTCTTGCATGGATTCCCTGCTCATCTGTGATTGTGTAAGTAAATTCCTTCATGTTCTTCCTCCTAAAAAGTTATATTTTTTCCCGTTTTTTATACCATAGTTTTAATTTGCAAGTATGTTGACTCGCTTATGCTCACTATTTGTGAGTACATCACTTATTATATCATACAATCTTCTTTTTTAACAATCCCAAAAGTAGACAAGATACTGCTGAACCTACAATCAATGATAAAAGATACCAGATTGCATTACCCATTACTAAGAATACGAAGATTCCACCATGTGGTGCCATCAGTGTACAGTTAAATGCCATAGACATTGCTCCTGCAATTGCAGAACCTACCACACAGGCTGGAATCACGCGCAGCGGATCCGCTGCTGCAAATGGTATTGCACCTTCTGTAATAAAGGATAATCCCATAATAAAGTTTGTCGGTCCGGCTTTTCTTTCTTCTGCTGTAAATTTATTTTTGAAGAATAAGGTTCCAAGTGCAATGGCAATTGGTGGTACCATACCGCCAATCATAACGGCTGCCATAATATTATAGTTTCCAGCGGCAATGGATGCAGTTCCAAATACATATGCTGCCTTATTTAAAGGACCACCCATATCCACAGCCATCATTCCAGCTACCAATGCTCCCAGTAATACCGAGCTTACACCATTCATATGTGCCAGTCCTGTATTAATTGCAATATTCAAAGCTCCGACCGGTGGTTCGATGATAAAGGTCATCAATGCACCTATTAACAATACACCAAGCAGCGGATACA
>ENA-OZGJ01000086-OZGJ01000086.1-human-gut-metagenome-genome-assembly--contig:-NODE-86-length-23259-cov-5.741510_pt1 | contig 23259 bp, 20 predicted proteins | sample MGYA00244654_ERZ653654 | MGnify/ENA primary metagenome ERZ653654 (study PRJEB26926, sample SAMN06164964) | human gut metagenome | biome: ENVO:00009003; feature: ENVO:2100002; material: ENVO:00002003... | reverse complement strand
CGAGATTACTACGCGTCTCGTGGGCTCGGAGATGTGTATAAGAGACAGGCAAGAAGTATATCTCCGAGGCAAAGGTCGCCGTATATGAAAAACATAAAAATGATTTAAAAACGCTTAAAAAATATGTCAAAACTTATTTACCGGAAAAGTATAACGAGATATTTAAAATAAGCGACGGCAAAAAAGACAATTATGTGGCGTATTCCGGTCACATTAAGGAAAGCGGCAAAACAGGCGAGCTTAAAAAGACCTGTGATTCCGAGAATTTTTGCGCTTATCTTAAAAAGACGCTCGGCAAAAACGCCGATTTGTCATATAAGGAAATGTTTGATGAAATTGAGAATAAGACCTTTATGCCGAAGCAGGTGACAAAGAGCAACGGCGTAGTTCCGATGCAGGTAAATGAGGAAGAGCTTAAAGCAATTTTGGATAATGCCAAGGATTATTTGCCGTTTTTAAATTCGTGCGATGAAAACGGTGTTTCCGTGTACGATAAAATTATCAAAATATTTGAGTATCGCATTCCGTATTATGTCGGGCCGCTTAATACTCATACCGAAAAAAGCTGGCTTAAAAGAAAAGACGGCGTAAAAATATATCCGTGGAACTTTGACGACGTTGTTGATATTGACTCTTCGGCTGAGAAATTCATAAACAACCTCACAAGTAAATGCACCTATTTGCCGGAGTGTGACGTTATTCCCAAATGCTCTCTTCTCTATTCGAAATTCACCGTTCTCAACGAGATAAACAATCTCAAGCTGAACGGCGAGGATATACCCGTCGAATTAAAGCAGGGGATTTATAACGATTTGTTTATGACTCGCCGCAAGGTTACCGTAAAGCAAATTAAGGACTATCTCAAGGCAAGAGGCTGTTATGATAATAACGACGTATTGAGCGGAATAGATACAACCGTAAAATCCTCATTGAAGTCTTATTTTGATTTTAAGGATTTTGAGAGCCTGACATTTGATGACAAGGAGAGTATTATTGCGTCATCGGTAATTTTCGGCGACGATAAAAAATTACTCAAGAAAAGGCTGAAAAAGCTTTTCCCTGAAAAGCTGACGGATGAAGACATCAAAAAAATATGCAAGCTTAAGTACACCGGCTGGAGCCGCCTGTCAAAGGAGTTTTTGTGCGATGTCGAGTTTACATATAAAAAGACCGGCGAGGTTATGAATGTCATCACGGCTCTTTGGGAAACGAATTACAATTTGATGCAGATTTTATATTCCGAAGATTTCTGCTGTGACGGCGATGAAAAAAAGAATTTAAATGACAAGCTTGATGAGCTCAGCTATACAGGCGATCAGCATTCTCTGCGAAAGGCTGTTGACGCGCTTTACGTTTCTCCGAAGGTTAAGCGGCCGATATTGCGTGCGTTGCTGATTGCAAAGGAAATAGAAAAGATACAGGAAAGGCCTCCGAAGAAGATATTCGTAGAGGTTGCAAGAGGTATTGATAACAGAGAAGAAAGACACAGGGACTCAAGAAAAAGCAGACTCATGGAATTATACAAAAACTGTAAAAAGGAAGCCGAAAAATTCTGCCCGTATTTCGATGCCCTGAGTAAAAAGCTGAGTGATGAAGACGAGTCAAAGCTCAGAAGTGACAAGCTTTATTTCTATTATATTCAGCTCGGCCATTGTATGTATACGGGTGAGGAAATATCCCTCGGCGAGCTGATGAACGGTAACGGACGCTTTGATATTGACCATATTTATCCTCAGTCGAAGATAAAGGACGACAGCCTTACAAACAGAGTCCTTGTCAACAGAACCGTAAATGCCGATAAAACCAATGTTTATCCCATTGATTCGGCTGTACAGGCTAAAATGAGTCCGTATTGGCAGATGCTTCGTAGCAGCGGACTGATAAGCGAAGAAACCTATAAGCGTCTTACCCGTAAAACGCCGCTTACCGATGACGAGCTCTCCGCGTTTGTGTCAAGGCAGCTCACCGAAACTCAGCAGTCTACAAAGGCCGTTGCGCATATATTGGAGCAACTGTACCCGAAGCCGAAAACCGAAATAGTCTATGTTAAAGCGGCTTTGGCTCACGCCTTCAGGCAAAGCAACGATATGCTCAAGTGCCGTGAGGTGAACGATTTGCATCACGCAAAGGATGCTTACCTCAATATTGTTGTCGGCAATGCATACAATGTAAAGGTCACTCATAATAAGGTGAATTTCATAAAAGGATTGCAAAACAACGATAAAGGATATACCGTAAATCCCGAAAAATTTTTCAGCCACGATATACCCGGCGCGTGGTCGGTTAAGGACAGTATGAATACCGTCCGCAGATTTATGAATAAGAACAACATTCGCTATACAAGGTTTCCGCGCAAAAAGCAAGGAGGACTGTTTAAAATCAATCCTTTGAAAAAAGGAAACGGGCAGGTTCCGCTGAAGGCTTCGGGCGCAAGAAGCTGTATTGAAAAATACGGCGGATACGATAAAGCGACCTCGGCATATTTTTCGTATGTGGAGTATACCGACAAAAAGGGCAAAGCCGTGCGTCAGATGTTCCCCGTCAATCTGTATGAGGTGAAAGAATATGAAGCCGATATGCAGGGCTTTGTTACAAGCCGTATAGCCGAAGCTTCAAACGTAAAAATTCTGATTCCCTGCGTTAAATATGACGCCTGCATATCCTTTGACGGCTGCAGAATGTTTATAAGCAACAAAAACGGAAATCAGATAGGATATAAGCCCGGAATGCAGCTTGTTTTGGGATATAAATATGAAAAGTATATAAGAAATATCACAAATTACCTGACAAAGCATAAGGACAGGGAGATTATTCCGAGGGACAATATTTCAGCAGAAGAAAATGTTGAGCTTTACGATATCTTAACGGGCAAAATGCTAAATACGGTTTTGAGCGTAAGATTCAGCGGCATCGGTAAAAAGCTCGAAAAACGCCGTGAAAAATTTGTGCTCTGCTCACCGGAGGAGCAATGCTGCGTCTTAAATGAAATTCTGAAAATCCTTCACGCCAATGTGTTGTCGGGAGACCTTAGTCTTATAGAGGAAAGTCATAATACAGGTACTATGAAGACCAATGCTAAGTTCTCCGAAATTAAAGACGTTCATAGCATAAAGCTAATCAATCAGTCGGTAACGGGCCTTTTTGAGCAGGAAATCGACCTGCTGAAATAAGGGGGATTGTTATGGGCTGGCGTGTGGTTGTTGTTACAAACCCCTCTAAGCTTGATTATTCCATGGGCTATTTGGCTGTGCGCGATGTCGAAAAAACAACGCGCGTCCACCTCGACGAGATTTCCGTTCTGATAGTCGAGAATACGGCAAGCTCTGTTACTGCGGCGTTGCTCAGCCAATTAACCGAACGAAAAATCAAGGTGATATTCTGCGACGAAAAACGAAATCCGTCCTCGGAGCTCGTCTCATATTACGGTTGTCATGATTGCAGTCAGAAGCTGAAAACCCAGATATCCTGGGCAGACGATGCTAAAAAGCTTGTGTGGACAAGTATAGTTGCCGAAAAAATCAAAAATCAGGCTCTGCTTTTAAAGCATTACGGTCTTGAGCAGTATAAGCTCCTTGAGGGGTACATAAATGAGCTTGAATTCAACGATGAAACAAACCGCGAGGGGCACGCCGCAAAGGTGTATTTCAACGCCCTTTTCGGAAAGAGCTTCAGCAGAAATGACGATGTTCCCGTAAACGCCGCGCTGAATTACGGCTACAGCTTGATTTTGTCATGCGTTAACCGTGAAATAGTTTGCAGCGGTTATTTGACTCAGCTCGGTATATTTCACGATAATATGTTTAACCCTTTTAATTTGGGCTGCGATTTAATGGAGCCGTTTCGCCCGATAGTCGATTTTTGCGTAAAATCCATGATGCCCAAGGAATTCGGCAAGGAGCAGAAGAGCACTCTGATAGGCTTACTGAATAAGGAATTCGTAGTGGACGGCAAGGCTAATACGCTTATGAATGTAATAAAGCTCTATGTAAAAAGCGTATTTGCCGCAATAGAGCAAAATGACGCTTCGCTTGTGAAGCTTGCGGAAGTGAAGTATGAGTTATAGATTTATGAGAGTAATTGTATTTTTTGATTTGCCGACAACTACCAAGAGCGAACGGCGCGAATATGCAAAATTTCGTAAATTCTTGATTAAAAGCGGATTTATGATGATGCAGGAATCGGTTTATTCAAAAATTGCGCTTAACCAAAATGTCGCAACGGGTATTTGCGACTCGGTAAAAAAGCAGAAACCGCCGTCGGGTCTTGTGCAAATGCTTACGGTTACCGAAAAGCAGTTCGCCAAAATGGAAATGATTGTCGGCAAAAGCCACAGCAGTGTTGTGGATTCGGACGAAAGGCTGTTGATATTATGAGGGCTAAGTTTTCGTATATTGATGATTGCATAATAATAGGCGAGGGAATATTTCCGGTTCTCGTAATAGAAAACAAAAAGCTTTACCGAGGCGTGCTGTCGTCATTCTTAAATTCGTGCGAGGAAGATTATTTTGTCTTTTCCGAGGTTTTTAAACCGTTTGAGTTTTCCAAGGACGGGTGCTTTATATCCGAACCGATTTTTGTCGATATGAACAGCAGAAAGCTCCTCGGCAAGCTTGACGGCTATATGCAGCAGACCGCAAATGACGAGTTTGCCGAGGATACAACCGAGGTAAAGGCAGTGGTAGCAAGGCTTGCCGATAAGCTTAAAGCGTTTTGCGATTTCGATTGTGAATATTCCGATGAAACGGACACCTCAGCAATAATAAAGCTAATGGGCTTCAGGTTTTCGGCGGAGTCTTCTTCGCTCTTGGAATGCTTTGTAAATTATTTGAAATTATCGGCAAAGTATCTCAAGACGAAGATTTTTGTTGCCGCCAATATTTGTCTTTACTTTTCGCCGAATGAAATATCAGAGCTGTTAAAGGCTTTAGCTCTTGAGCATATCAATTTTTTAATGCTTGAGAATTCGGAGCCGCAAAGGCTCTGCGACGGCGAAAAACTGTATGTTGTCGACAATGACCTTTGCGTTATTGACGACGGAGATACTTAGATAGTATAATAAATGTACCTTATGTTATTACCCTGTGCATTGTAGTGGCGCAGTTTATTTGAGGTTTGAGAGTAGTGTAATTTCATAAGGTACTGAAACATTGTAATGACGATGATACACAAAAAAGTTGTTTGAGAGTAGTGTAATTTCATAAGGTACTGAAACAAAGCAGGATAGGAAGAAGTAAAAACTTTGGTTTGAGAGTAGTGTAATTTCATAAGGTACTGAAACCCACCGCAGACAAAAATTCCGACAGAAACCGTTTGAGAGTAGTGTAATTTCATAAGGTACTGAAACTGTGCCTTTGTTGGGCACTACTGAATATTCTGTTTGAGAGTAGTGTAATTTCATAAGGTACTGAAACCTATACTCTCATTGCTCTATGTGTTTGTTTGTTTGAGAGTAGTGTAATTTCATAAGGTACTGAAACGTTAGATAAAACAAATCAGTAAACATACCCGTTTGAGAGTAGTGTAATTTCATAAGGTACTGAAACTCTTTTGATTTTTCTGGCGACTATTTTCAAGTTTGAGAGTAGTGTAATTTCATAAGGTACTGAAACTAAGAAGCTTGAATAATTCGCGTTCATTTGTTTGAGAGTAGTGTAATTTCATAAGGTACTGAAACCAGACTTTTTTTCATATTCAAGTGACCGCTGTTTGAGAGTAGTGTAATTTCATAAGGTACTGAAACCAAAAGTTCCCAAAAGTTAGGGAAACGATAGTTTGAGAGTAGTGTAATTTCATAAGGTACTGAAACGATTGCAAGCGCACTCGATGAAGTAAGAAGGTTTGAGAGTAGTGTAATTTCATAAGGTACTGAAACGAGCGAATTTTTCCAAAGCTTCATACATTCGTTTGAGAGTAGTGTAATTTCATAAGGTACTGAAACAAACTTAAATCCGGAGCCGGTTGGATCAGTGTTTGAGAGTAGTGTAATTTCATAAGGTACTGAAACTTTGCTCACCGTTATAGATGAATACATCAGTTTGAGAGTAGTGTAATTTCATAAGGTACTGAAACCTGCTTTAACGCTTCATCTGCAATAAGAGCGTTTGAGAGTAGTGTAATTTCATAAGGTACTGAAACCTTATCCATTGTACCTTTACTTGTTACAAGAGTTTGAGAGTAGTGTAATTTTATAAGGTACTGAAACAATTCCCCGACGCTTGGTATGCGCAGATGAGTTTGAGAGTAGTATAATATCATACGGTACTTGCTGATTGTGAGATTGTGAATACAGATATGAAGAAGAAAGACATTGCAATGACCGGGAATTTTATAGTGATGGTATTGCTGATTCTCGGAGTGGCCGCATATTACATATTAAAATGGGCATTTAAGCTGTTGTGCCTGATAACGGCGGTGATCGTAAAGGCTGTGGGGAATGCTGTCAAAAAGCACAGGAGAAAGAAAGCCAAAAAGGACATTACCGACGTTCCGTTTGTCGATACCGAATTAAATATCGAAGAGACTTCAACAGCTCCGGCGGAAGTGAGCAGGGAGAAATTAGGCTTATTTGATAAGAGAATTTATGACGGCCTGTTCCGCCCCTTGATACGAGAACGCGGAGAAGCATATTGCTCTGACGGCAAAATCAGAGACCTTAAAAAAACGGGGACTCATTATTCCTGCATTGCAAAAGGTACCGCCGACTATAACGTTGAGCTTTCATTCGGAGACAACGACAAAATAGTAAGTATGAGCTGCACATGCCCCTATTATACGGAGAGAAAGCAAAACTGTAAGCACATATATGCACTTTTTTATAAGGTGAAATGCGGTGAAAACAAGCAAAAAATTATTGCGGAGATAAACCGGCAGATAAAAGGCTGTAAAACAATGATTAAAAATGCGGAATGTTATTTAGAAAAAAATAAGCAGCATTTTCTGTCTTCGACTGTTAAGGAGTTTAAACGCTATTCAAGGCTGTATAGCCTAAACGTGCAAGATTACGAAAAAATCCGCTTGGGGAATTTATCGGAGGAAATACTGCTGCGCCGCCTGAACAGCTTAATTGCCGTTTCATTTGAATTAAGGCAAAAAATTAAGAGCACATTAAGCGAAGAAATCGCCGAATCCGATACGGTTGCTCCCGAAGCCTGTGATTTAAGCGAGAACAGAGACGGGCTTATGACCGGGATTGCGAGCCTTATGGTTTTTGATGAGCTGATGACGGATTGTTCCGATGAAAAAGATAACTCCTACGATGAAAAGCTTGAAGCGGAAATGAATTCTTATTGCTTGGAGGATTGGCAAAAGGATTTGGTCAGAAACGGCAGCTATGATGTCTGGAGCTTTGATGAGGAGGAGTTGGAGGAGGACGATTACTATTTTGAGGATGACGATTACTATTCGGAGGATGATGAATAAAAGCCCTTGAGCAGAGCATCATTCTCTCTCGGCATATATATTATGTTTCAGCCGTTATTGACTTAGCGGCGAAAGTGTGTTATATTACATACCGATAAAACAACGTATGGATTTTTCCGGTCTTAAAAAGATGTGTTTTCGCCATGCAATTATTCGATTTTTGAGTAATTGCGTGGCGTTTTTAATTGAGAAAATACGCTCGGATTCGAAAGGCAGATGTATTTGTATGAACGAAAAATTTATGAAGGAAAAGCCTGTTTTTCCGCTTATTATGTCTATGGCCACTCCCATGGTAATATCAATGCTCGTCAATTCGCTTTATAATATAGTGGACAGCTTTTTTGTCGCCAAAATAGGCGAGGACGCAATAACCGCTCTGTCGCTTGTCTATCCGGTGCAAAACCTCGTCAATGCGCTTGCAATAGGCTTCGGCGTGGGACTTAATGCCGTTATCGCATTTCACCTCGGTGCAGGTGAAAAAGAGGCAGCCGATACCGCCGCCACACACGGGTTTTTGTTCTCAATACTCCACGGCATTATCGCCGCCGCAGTCAGCATTCCGATTATGCGCCCATTCCTTAAAATGTTCACGCAGTCCGAAAACGTAATTTCGCTCGGAGTGCGCTATTCAACAATAGTTTTTTCGTTTTCGATTGTAATTATGATAAGCCTTGCATACGAAAAAATCTTTCAGGCTGTCGGCAGAATGAATGCCTCCATGGCAGGACTTATGACGGGCTGTATTGTAAATATCATACTTGACCCGCTTTTGATATTCGGTATAGGCCCATTTCCGAAAATGGGAATTGACGGTGCCGCCCTCGCAACAGGCATAGGGCAGGTGAGTACCCTTTTACTGTATGTAGTTTTGTACGCCGTGAAAAAACCGAGCGTAACCATAAACCGCAAATATTTAAAACGTAATAAGGCTATAGACCGTAAACTGTACTTTGTGGGTATCCCGGCAGCAATAAATCTTGCGCTGCCGTCACTTCTTGTGTCAAGCCTTAATGCAATGCTTGCTTCGTTTTCACAGATATATGTTGTTGTGCTCGGCGTCTACTATAAGCTTCAGACGTTCTTATACCTCCCCGCTAACGGTATAGTGCAGGGAATGCGACCGATAATCGGTTATAATTACGGTGCCGCCGAGCATAAAAGAGTAAAGAAAATTTACGATATAACTCTTGTGCTGACGGCAGGCATAATGCTTTTCGGTACTGTGCTGTGCCTTGCGCTGCCGCATAAGCTGATAGGAATGTTCACCGATAATCCCGCAACGATAGACGCAGGCAAAAAGGCACTCAGAATAATCAGTGCCGGGTTTGTTGTTTCGTCAATTTCCGTAACGTCATCCGGAGCTCTTGAGGGACTCGGCAAGGGTGTTGAATCTCTCATAATATCACTTTGCAGGTATGCAGTAATAATAATCCCGACAGCTTTTGTATTAACACGGATATTCGGCGCTGACGGTGTTTGGAATGCCTTTTGGATAGCAGAAGCCGTGTCGGCCGTAATTTCCGCCGTTGTTTATAAAAAGGCGGTCGGTAATAAGCTGAATTCACGCAGAGCTGAAAACAACTTTTAATTTGTATATATTGTCTTAAAATAATTGACACCGCTCTCGTTGTGGCATATAATTTGCACATAATGATGTATGTAACGTTTTGGAAGTTTTCCGAGATTTTCATTACTGTGATTTATGCGATAACGTAAGGGGCGATAAAATGAATACGGTAAAATTAAAAACCGAGTGCGGAGATATCGTCGGGCTCGATAACGGCAGCTATGTTGAGTTTCGCGGCATAAAGTATGCCGACGCGGGCAGGTGGGAGTATCCGGTCGTTACCGATGGGTGGGACGGCGTATATGATGCGACCGTTTTCGGCGATTGCTGCTACCAGCACCGCGGTTTTGAGAACGACGCAAAGGTTAACCCGTTTTATCACAGAGAATTCAGGCGCGGTATGAGCTTTACATACAGCGAGGATTGTCAATATCTCAATATCAGCGCGCCCAAAAACGCAAAAAAATGTCCCGTTTTGCTGTATATACACGGCGGTTCTTTTACGGGCGGCAGCTCAAACGAGGGGCATATCAGCGGTAAGGCATATGCCGAAAATGACATTGTTTTTGTCTCTGTGAATTACCGTCTCGGGCCGTACGGCTTTTGTTCTCACCCCGATGTCGCCGATGAAAACGGAGTATGCGGTAATTTCGGCCTTTTTGACCAAGTTGCGGCACTTAAATGGATAAAAAACAACATTTCTTCCTTCGGCGGAGATCCAGACAGAATAACCCTTTTGGGGCAGAGCGCAGGAGCCATGAGCGTAGACGTGCTTCTGTCAAGTCCGCTTACAAGGGATATGGTGTCGGGCGCCGTTATGTTGAGCGGAGCCGCGCTTCAAAGAGTTTTGTCACGCCCGCTGTCGCCGCAAAAAATGAAAAAATTCTGGGACGAAATAATCAAAAATGCCGGTAAAACAAGCCTTTCTGAGCTTAGAGATACGGACGCGAAAACCCTTTACTATGCATGGCTTAAGGCGTGCCGCGACGAGGGAATTAAAAGTACACTTTCTTACACGCTTCCGTGCGATGACGGAAAGCTTCTTACGAAAGATACGTTTAACATAAAAACAATAAGCGCAATGCCGAAAATACTCGGCGTTACAACGGCAGATATGATACCGATAGTTTTAAAGCTGCTTGTGAAAAAGTGGGTGCGAAACGATAAGGGCAGTAAATGCTTTGTCTATCTTTTTGCGCGCAATTTGCCGGGCGATAACTGCGGCGCATGGCATTCGAGTGACTTGCCGTATGTGTTTGCAACTCTCAAAAACGGTTGGCGGCCGTTTACCGATATCGACTATCTCATATCGGAGCAAATGGTGGCGGCAATCAGCGCTTTTGTAAAGTGCGGAGACCCGAATTGCAGGGAAATCCCGACCTGGAAGCCCGGAACGCACAAGGTGATGAATTTTTGCGAAAAGACGCGCCTTGCAGGCTGGAAGACAGCAACGCTTATAAAAAATACACTCTTCAATAAGGGGCCGGTGCTGTAATGAAGTTTTCATATGATTTTAAGCTGTCCGAGCATAGCGGCAGCAGCAGAGTTTACGTTTGCGGCGATATTACGGCGCGAATCGACTTCTTGAGCGGCAGTATGATGCGCGTCGCCTTATTCCGTGACGATTGTAAAATGCTGCCCACCTTTACCGTAGACCCGCAAAACGAATTTCTTACAGAGGGTAGGGATAAGCTGAGCCTTGACGGATTTTCGCTGTTTGCTCCGCAAGTAAATGAAACAGCCGATGGTGAGCGCTTCTCTTTGGGAAATGTCGAAGCAGAGCTTAATACGCACAACTTTGTACTGAGCTATAAAAAGGACGGCAAGTTTCTTTTTGCCGACAGAGCACCGCTTGCCTATAATTTTCAGAACGAATTCGGAAACGGTACATATCATTATTTAACGCGCGAAAAGGACGAAAAAATATACGGCCTCGGCGATAAGGGCGGCAGCGTCAATAAGGCGGGGCGCACCTTTCGCATAGAGACGAGCGACAGTATGGGTTATGACGCGGAAACGTCGGACCCGCTTTATAAGCACGTGCCGTTTTATATGTGTGAAAATTCCGTCGGTTGCTACGGTATCTATTACGATACCTCCGACAGTGCCGTTATGGATTTCGGAAGAGAAATAAATAATTATTATCCCGCTTTCAAGTTCTTCAAAAGCGATGACGATTGTCTTGTTTATTATGTGTTCTTCGGCTCAAAGCTTGAAATTTTAAGGCAGTATTGCTCTCTTTGCGGAAAACAGACCCTGCCTCCGAAATGGAGCTTTGATTACTGTGCCAGCACCATGGCTTATACCGACGCGCCGAACTCCGAAGAACAGTTGTATGGATTCCTCAGAAAGCTTGATACCTTAAATATGAGCTGCAGCGGATTTTATCTGTCCTCGGGCTATACCTCCATCGGCGACTTGCGGTGTGTTTTTAATTGGAATTACGATAAATTCCCGAACCCCGCAAAGTTTATTGAGCGTTTTAACAGTGAGAAAATTCACTTGATACCAAATATCAAGCCTGCCTTTTTGACGTCGCACCCTATGTACAACGAAATAGCCGAAAGAGGGCTTTTTGTAAAGAATGAAGACGGCACACCGTTTGTAACCGAGTTTTGGGACGGTATGGGCAGTTACATTGATTTTACTCTGCCCGAGGGCTTTAAGTTTTGGCACGACAATGTTGCGGCAAAGCTTCTGGACTACGGAATAGACGCCACTTGGAACGATAACAACGAATTTGATATAAAAGATACCGACGCTGTGGCAAACGGCTTTAAAGACGGTAGCGTAAAGGCGAGCAGAATAAGACCGATACTCACGTATCTTATGGTCGCCTCCTCGTACTCTGCGCAAACAGAAAAATATCCGGGCAAAAGACCGTTTTTATCGACACGAAGCGGCAGCAGTGCCGTAAGACGTCTCGCAACCACCTGGTCGGGTGACAATTTTACATCATTTCATGACCTGCGTTATTGCCATTACATAGGTATGACGCTGTCTTTGTCGGGATTTTTCTTCTACGGGCATGATCTCGGCGGTTTTTCGGGCGATATGCCGTCACGTGAGCTGCTTTTAAGATGGATGCAGCACGGCATTTTCGAGCCCAGATTTACAATACATTCGTGGAATTCGGACGGCTCCGCAACTATGCCGTGGAGCTATCCGGATGCCATTCCTGCCGCACGAAAAATAATGGCGGAAAGAAAAAAACTCATTCCGTATCTTTATAATTCCGCCTTTTTATCTGTCGAAAACGATGTGCCGATGACAGCTCCGCTGTTACTCTACTATGATGACAAAGAGATAGACTGCGACAGCACATCGTTCCTCGTGGGCAGAGATATTCTCGCCGCGTGTATTCTCGATGAAGGAGTGAGCGAAACCGAGGTCTATCTCCCCAAAAACGAAATTTGGTATTTAAACGATAAAGTATACGACGGCGGTACGTCCGTAATACTGAATATTCCGTCGGACGGGGAGGTCCCGTATTTTGTGCGAGGCGGAAGCGTTATAGCTACCGATGAGGGGGAGTACGGGTTCAAATCCTCGGAAAAATTAAGGCTTACCGTGTATCCGTTAAGGAGCGGCAGCTTTAAATCGGAATTCTTTACAGATGACGGCGAGAGCTTTGCGTATAAAACCGGCGATTGCGTTCACTTGCTGTTCACCGTGGATTGCGACAGCGAGTATGTCAGAGTCCGTATCGAGAATATCGGTGAAAAATCATTTACCCCGGATATTGTGCTTTGCGACGCCGACGACAGAATACTGACGGTAGAATAATACATTGTAAATTACAAAAAAAAGAGCCCCGGATATGCTTGCTTTGGCATGTCCGGGGATTTTGTCATTAAGACCTGTTTTTACTTTGATTCGGCTTCCGCCTTTTCTCTTCTTTCGCGCAAAACATTGTGAAGCTCATCTAGCTGCTCCTTTGAAAGCTTATAGCCGAACGTCAATACAACGAATATAAGAGCAAGCAATATTGCGGGGACTATTGTTGCTATGTCATATAGCCTTGTCAGAACCTCGGGTGATTGAACGGCGAGCTTGCCGTCATAGCCTATAGCTCCGAGAACGCCTGCCGCACCTGCGCCGGCCACTGTTTGACCGAGCTTGCGTACAAACGAATAAAAGCTGTAAGATGTGCCCTCCTCTCGTCTGCCCGATATGTATTCGTGATAGTCCGTGACATCCGTAACAAGTGCCCAGATTTGCATAATAAGGAAGGTTTGACCTGCCCCAGAGAAGAACGAGAGAACGAGAAATACATACGGATTACTCACAGCCGGAGTGAATTTAATGACGAACATTGCTATGTTTACAATAAGAGCAAAGAGTATTCCTGCGGAGCATATCTCTTTTTTGCCGTATTTTCTTATAAGCTTGCCCATAAACGGCAAAAGCAGTACCATCGGCAAATATGTACATACGGTAACAAGTGCGTAAAGACCCGGCTTTTCATAGAAATTCTTAAAGAGATAGTTGTAAACGGTCTGAGTATACATCTGGAAGCAGATAAGAAGCATTGATACTATGCAAAGCGCGATAAACGGCTTGTTTTTTAAAAGAGCGCGCATCGCTTTGCCGATACTATAATCCTTTTGATTCTGCGTCGGCGGTAAGGTTATTCTCTCCTTTGTCAATTTAAAGTGTAAGAAGAAAATTATTACAGTGAGAACCGAGAGAACGGCTACCGACAGCGAGAGCTTTGTACCGTCGAGTACCTTTGCGGTTGTTCCGTTTTCATTTGTCACGGTAGTATAAACGATGAGCGGTAAAATAATAGAGGCGGGAAGACCGCCGATGCCTGCACCGATGCTTCGCCACATCGAAAGCGAAGACCGCTCTATTTCATCATCTGTTATTACCGAGGCGAGCGAGCCGTAGGGAATATTTACGCCGGTGTACATCATGCCGTAAAATATGTACGTGATATATGCGTAAATAAGATATCGGTTGTCGCTGAGACCCGGAATTTTAAAGAACATAAAGAAAGCACCTACCGCAAGCGGCAGAGATGCCCAAAGTATGTACGGCCTGAATCTTCCGTATTTAGTGGGCTTCCTTGAGTCGATAAAAGAACCCCACATAGGGTCATTTACTGCGTCCCAAATTCTCGCAACTATCATCAGTACGGTTATGCGCGCCGCGGATATTCCGAGAACGTCCGTGTAAAACATATTCAAAAATGCGGAGACAAGTCCGAATGTCAGCAGTCCGCCCATATCTCCCATGGCGTAGCCTATTTTGTCTTTAAAGGTTATGCCGTGCATAGCTTCTTCTGATTTGCTCATACAATTCCTCCGTTTTTTTGTATTTTATCCACTTTGCATTTGCTGTTTGCTTTCCGATACCTGACAGGATGATACCGGGTAGTGTAAAGCAAACTACATTTACACACAGACCTTTTGCTTTCGGAACTTGAAAGAAATCCGCTATATAGCGCCTTTATAAGCCGTAGCAGCTCATCTTTCACGCCTATAAAAAGCAAAATCCTGTAAAGCATTATACTTTACATAGCTGCTGATAAGTTGATTTCGTTTGCGAAAAATCCGCAGCAGAGCAAAAATGACATAATGGAATTATAATACAAAAATATGCAGTAGTCAATCGTAAAAACTAAGCAATATACCCAAAGAGGTAACAAGTCAAAATTATTGCCTTTTAAGTCCGGGTTTAAACGAAAAACACTTTTTAACCTAATCTTAATAATTTCGACTCTTGTTTGTAATTTTGCGATGATATATATTGTATTGCAGTTGATAAGAGTACAATAAGATTTGACAGGAGATATTATATATGGATATACAGTATAGCGTTAAACCCGCCGGTTCGGAAATTCGAAAAGAAAAAATCAAGAGCCGTCTTTTCGGACTTTTTATAACATTGTTTATAATGTCCGCTCTGTTTATAAAAATGTTTGTCTTTGTTCCCATGCTGAACGAGCATCCGACATTCGGTGACGACCGCAACGGTGTCGCTCGCGTTATAGCGGCTGACAATATTCCGCAGAATATTATGTCGTAAAGCCGTACTTTTGAAACTATTACTGTTGAGACCGCCGTGCCGAGTGCACGACGGTCGTTTTTTATACATTACATTATATGGCGTATGCTGCTTGTGTTGTGCAATCGCACTAAATTTGCGACATCATAACCGTCGTTTTGTACTAATATACAAAAGTTGTAGAAAGTGACAAAAAATTCAGCTCAACTATTGACAAAACGACAACTCGGCTGTAAGATGTGTACAAATAAAGAAAGCAATACTTGTGCAATAGATACAAAGCGAGGAGCTAAAATGGCAGAAATCATCAGATCAATGAATTTGATAAGTGTGTTTAAACAGGAAAAAGGCGTAAAACGCTTTTTTATGATGATATTCAGCATACTGCTTATGGGCTTCGGTATTTCGCTTTTCTCTTATTCCGATATGGGCGTTGACCCGTTCACATCAATGAATATGGCGATAAGCGGTAAAATCGGTATCAGCTTCGGCTTTTATCAGATGTGCATCAACTGCGTTATCCTTATTGCAGTTGCTTTTCTCGGCAGACATCTTATCGGCTTCGGTACAGTAGTTAATATGGTCGGCGTCGGTTATATTTGTGAGTTTTTCACTTCGCTGTACGACGCACATTTGCCTGTGGAAAAATCCCTTGCTTTACGCTTAGTCTTAATGCTCTTCGGCGTAATTTTCCTCTCTCTTGCGGCTTCGATGTATTTCACTTCGAATCTCGGAGTTGCCCCCTATGACGCCACGGGCTTTGTCCTTGATGACAGGACTAAGATTAAATATAAATGGTGCAGAGTCATAACGGACCTTATCTGCACGGCTGTCGGATTTGCTTTCGGCGGACCGGTCGGCATCGGCACTGTGGTTACCGCCTTTATGATGGGCCCGGTGGTTGCGTTCTTTAACAAGCATGTGTCGGAAAAACTGCTTGCCGCAAAAATGCCGAGACTTGTTGTCCGTGTCTATGATCTTCGCCGTTTCGGCGGTGGAGTAATATCCTCAAACGGCAAATTCGCAGCATAAACTCGCTTATTCCATTTCCTCTCTTTTTATACACTTTTCTACGGCAGATTGTCTGCCACGGCTGCTTTTTGTTCTCCACACTTAAAGCAGTAAAAAATACCACCGTCAGGTGGTATTTTTTTGCCTTTTTTCGTGTTGTGTTATATTCGGCACGGGTAATGTTTTCATACGGGTAAAGCCTGAAACAAGCAACTCGGCTGAAAAAACAAACCGATTGCCTTATGTTCGTTTTCTTGACAAATGATGTGTAAGTTTGTTATCATATAAAAAGGTATTTATGCTATTTGGTTTTGGAGGAAAAAAGATGTTGACCGATAACTTATGTATGGGTTGTATGAGAGAGCTTGGGGAAGAAAAGGTTTGTCCCCATTGCGGTTTGCATGCGGATTTCGTTCAGGAATCTCCGCTTCTGCCGCTTAGAACTGTTATCAACGACAGATATATTATAGGTAAAGCCATTTCAACCGGAGGAGACGGTGTAACATATATCGCATGGGACCGTGAACGCAATGTCGCGGTAGCCGTAAGAGAGTTCCTTCCGCTGGAGCATATAATCCGTGAATTCGGTGATAGGGCAATAACCGTTAAAAAGGACAGTTCTCTTGTGGTTCACGACGGTATAATGGCGTTTTTGGAGCTTTGGCGCAAAATCGCAAGACTTCGTGATCTCTCGGCGTTAAAGCCCGTTGTTGACATAGTTACCGAAAATAATACTGCGTACTCCGTTTCCGAATACATAGAGAGCATAACGCTGCGCGATTTTCTTTTGAAGAGCCGCACGGGCTATCTCGGCTGGGATCAGGCAAAGACGCTTTTGATGCCTGTGCTTTCAACTCTTGCCACAATGCACGAGGCAGGAATTTATCACCTTGGTATTTCACCAAACACACTTCTTTTGGGTCGTGACGGTAAGCTCAGACTCACGGGCTTTATGATATCCGACGCGCGACTCACAAATACCGACTTTAACGCCGAGCTTGTAAAGGGTTATGTTCCCTATGAACAGTATGACCCGAACGGCAAGGTAGGCGCTTGGTCTGATGTATATGCGTTTACGGCAGTTGTTTACAGAACACTTATAGGAAGCACTCCCGACGATTCGAGTGAGCGCGTGGTGAACGATAAGCTTTTAATTCCGGCAAAATTCGCCGAGGTTCTTCCTGCATATCTTGTCAGTGCCATACACAACGGTCTTCAGCTTCAGCCCGAGGACAGAATAAGAACCGTTGATGATCTCCGTGAGCAGCTTTCCGGAAGTCCGAGCACCATGGCGACAAATAAAATAAAATATGAAACTCCCATAGAGGATGCTCCCAAAAAACAGGATCAGCCTACAACAACCGCGGATGAGGAGGCGGAGCGTAAGCGCCGCGAAAAGCTGCGTCGTGAGCAGGAACGAAAACAGGAACAGACCAAAACTCTGCTCATAACCTTTGGGATTTGCGTTGCAATAGGGCTTGTGGTTCTCGGCGGCTGGCTTTTTGCTACCCGTGAAAAGGCGCAAAAGGACAATACAACTCCTACGGAGGAGGTTTCGCTTGTCTCCGTTCCCAATTTTGCGGGGCAGAGCTATACAAGAATTTCGACAGACGAGGTTCAAAATCAGCGCTTTAAGATTACGGCCAAATATGAATATAACAATAAGGTGAACGTAGGATATATTATTTCTCAGAGCATAGAAGAGGGCCAGCAGGTTCCCTACGGCACTGAGCTTGTGCTTACTGTCAGCAAGGGCACGGAGTATATTGATATACCGGATGTTTCCGGCAAGGATTACGCCGATGCGGAAAAAACTCTTACGGATGCCGGATTTACTGTCAAAAAGGTTGAAAAATCAAATGACGGAACACATCAGGCAGGCAAAGTAATAGCCTCCACTCCGAGTGCCGGCACATCGGCAGAGAGCGGCAGCGAAGTGTATCTTCAGGTTTGGGGTGCGGCTCCGACAACAACCTCGGCGTCAACTACAAAATCCTCAAACGGATTCGGTATAGATATTCCGAGAATAAGTGATATCTTTTGATACAAATCTATATGAGGCTTAAATAAAACCAAAGGACTGCAAGGCATAATTCCTTGCAGTCCTTTTTTATGCTTTAATCTTTTCTTACTTTTTTATTTCGGCGACAAGAAGGTTGATTTTCTCAGCCAGAGCCTTGATTTTAGGGTCGTCCTTGCTTACGGGAAGCATCGGAAGTCTCGGAATACCGCAGTCTATGCCGTACCTGAGAGTCATAACCGCTTTGCACGCTCCGTACAGAGAGCCGAATGACAAAAGCTCGTAAATGCAGTCGTTTATTTTTGTCTGCATTTTTTTTGCGTTTTCTATATCACCGGTTTCTATAAGCCTTGTGAGCTCAAGATAAAGCTCCGGCATGGTGCCGTATGTACCGCCTATGCCTGCCGTTGCGCCCATAAGCCTGCCGGCAAGCAGCTGCTCGTCCGGACCGTTGAATATGACAAAATCGGGTCCTGCGATTTTTCTGAATCTCTCCGTCTGGCAGGTGCTTTCCGAGGAGTTTTTTATGCCGATAACCTTTTCTTTCTTTGCCATTTTTTCAAAAAGCTCAAAAGACAAATCATACCCGGTAAGCTGTGGGATATTGTATATGAAGAACGGAAGCTCCGTGGAATCCATTATTGTGTCCCAATGCTTTTCGATTGAAGCCTCCGAAAGTCTGTAATATACGCTCGGAACAGCCGAGACGGCAGAAACGCCTATTTTTTCGGCATGGCGTGCCAAAATGCACGCTTCCTTTGTGGACGCGGCTCCGACGTGTACAATAACGGCCATATCGTCTCCGGCGGCCTCTTTAACAGCCTCTGCTACCTGCATTCTCTCTTCGGTGCTCAGTAAAAAGCCTTCTCCGGTGGAGCCGCAGGCATATATTCCGTTTACCCCCAGCTGTTTGTATTTTGTCACAAGGGCTTTTATCGCGTCTGTGTTTATGTTGTCATTTTCGTCGTATATTGCGTTTAAAGCGCAAAAAACCCCTCTGTAAATCGAAGTATCGTATTTCATGGTATTATAATCACTCCAAAATGCATTTTTATATATTATATTACCGTATTGCAACCAAAACAATGCTTTTTTGTTTTTGTATTGTATTTTTTATGAATCGGAAATATAATATAGTAAATTTGATATTTTACAAAGGATGAAAAGACTTGACTAACGAGGAAGTTTTGAAGAGAATAAAAGGCGGTCTTATAGTGTCGTGTCAGGCGCTTAGCACCGAACCGCTCTGCGACCCGTACATAATGTCCATGATGGCGTATGCGGCTAAAGAAGGCGGAGCCGTAGGAATACGTGCCAACACTACGGTTGATATAGAGGCAATCAAGAAAAAGGTGGATTTGCCTATTATCGGAATAATAAAAAAAGACTATGAGGGCAGCGACGTCTATATAACTCCGACCGAAAAAGAGGTTGAGGAATTGGTGCGAACGGGCGTCGATATAATTGCCGTTGACGCCACAAAGCGTATGCGTCCGGGTAATATAACATTTGAAGAATTCTTTAAAAATATACGCAGTAAATATCCGAATCAGCTTTTTATGGCCGATACATCATGCTTTGAAGAGGGAAAAAAAGCTTTGGAGCTCGGATGCGATCTTTTGGGCACAACTATGTGCGGCTATACCGAGTATACAAAGGGGCATTCGCTTCCGGCACTTGATTTAATAGAGCGATACAGCAAGGAGCTTCGTGCAAGAGTGGTTGCCGAGGGCGGAATTTGGGTACCGGAGCAGCTTGAGGCCGCATATAAGAGCGGAGCTTATACGGCAGTTGTCGGTACCGCCATAACAAGGCCGAGAGATATTACAAGACGTTTTGTAAATGCCCTCAAGACATTAGATGAATAAAATGCGAAAGGGTTAAAATGAAAATCTTAGCTATTGATATAGGCGGAACAGCCATTAAATACGGTATTACAGACGAAAGTTTTAATGTCTGTGAATTCTATGAAATACCGTCCGAGGCAAAACTCGGCAGAGATCATCTTATGCTGAAGGTGCTCAGCATCGTAGGTACATATTACGGCAGCGTTGACTGCGTCGGAATCAGCACCGCGGGTCAGGTGAATTCCGAAGAGGGCAGGATAATCTTCGCAAACGAGAGTATCCCCCACTATACGGGCACCGAAATCAAAAAGATGATAACGGAAAAATATGATATACCGGTTGTTGTTGAGAATGATGTAAATTCCGCCGCGACGGCTGAAGCTGTGTTCGGCAGCGGCAAAGGCTCAAACGACTTTCTTTGCCTGACTTACGGAACGGGAGTCGGCGGAGCGGTTTGGCTCGGCGGTAAGCTTTACACGGGCCATGATTTTTCAGCGGGCGAATTCGGGCACATCGTCACACATACGGGCGGCTTGCGCTGTAATTGCGGCAATAACGGGTGCTATGAGATGTATGCTTCCACATCGGCGCTTATCAGAATGGTCAGGGAGGGCACCGGAAAAGAGCTTACGGGGCGTGAAATTTTCGAGCCGCAAAATTTTCATAATACTGCAATAAGAGCGATAATAGATAATTGGATAGACGAAATAGTGGGTGGTTTGTCTACGCTCATTTTCATATTTAATCCGGCTGTCATAATCCTCGGCGGCGGTATTATGAATGAGGATTATATAATCTCCGAGATTGATAAGCGTATTCATTCAAAGGATATAAGAAGCTTTAAAACCGTGCAAATCAAAAAAGCCATGCTCAAAAATCGCGCAGGAATGCTCGGAGCGGCATATCTTGCCAAGAAAAATTTTGATAAGCTGCCGAAAAACTAAAAAACATTTCCGAACGAGGGCGTTTCCGTTTCTGCTATGTGCTCGAAACGGTAGATGCTCTCGCGGCATTTTTCAATAAGCTCATCGTAATCTTTATCTGTACTGAGCTGTCGTATCTGCTTCATAAGCATCATAAGCTCATCCATTTCGCTGTGATTGGTGTAAACGCCGAGCAGCGGACTTTTTTTATCCCACATTTTTTCCGTATCGTCGCATTTCCTTTTCGTCTCGTCGGCGTCACCGTTTTCCGCCGCTCTTATGACCTCGTTTACCGAGCAGCTCATATTACTGCAAATGCTTTTCAGATTTACATACCCGCCTATCGAAATTGCTATTCCCGTAACGAGCATACATACGGCAATTATCAGTCTTTTCATTTTTCCTTGTCCTTTTTTAATATATTTATGTTGCCGTCCTTGTCAAGTGTCATAAGCATTACATCTTCTTCGTTTAGATGCTTGTCCTTTAGGATAGCTTTTATTTTGTCGCTGTCGGTATTACATTCGGCAAAATCGGTTTTGATTATTCTTCCGTCGCTTATGACTATACACGGAAGAGAGCTTTTCGGAGTATTTATTTTCAGCTCGCTCTTTGTGGCGGGCTGATTTTCTTTTTTGAGCAGAACGCTTAACGTGCCGTCCGTCTCAACTATGGCATATTGCACCTCCGATATATCAAAAATATCTTTTTTGCGCAGAGCCTCCGCAAGGTCGTCTGTTGTAAACCTAAGCTCCTTGAGCTTCTTGGCGTTGAGCTTACCGTCGCGAATGACAATAACCGGATTGCCCTGCATTACCGAGCGGAATTTAATGCTTTTCATACCTATGAAGGATACGAGCATTTCAAATCCGGAGAGTACAAAAACAGGTATAATAGTATTGACGAGAGGGATTTCCGTGTCCTGCATCGGTATTACTATTATCTCAGACAAAAGTATGGTAATTACAAGCTCGGCAGGCTGCAATTCTCCTATTTGACGTTTTCCGAGAACGCGCATTGTAAAAATTATCAGAATGTAAAGTATCAAAGTGCGAAACAGAGTTATCAGCATAATTTCACCCACACTTATGTTGTCCTTTTTTTGCCGAATATAAACTTTTCTTTCGGAAATAACATAAACGGTGATAAAAATGAGCAAGTGGTTTAAAAAGGAAGTAAAAAAAATAACCGATCCCGTCGCTCCGGAGCCGGCCGAAAAAACTCGCGTGTCGAAAAGCATCACCGAGAATACAATCTGTTTAAAGAGTCGGTTCGGAAACAGCTTTGATATATTGTATAAGGAAATATCGCTTAAGGGCAACAAGGCACTTTTTGTTATGGCGGACGGTATGTGCAATAATATGCAGGTGATATGGCAGGTTATAGGTCCTGTTTTGTTTGCGCCGAATATGCCGAATGAGCCGTCAAGGCAGGCTGATTATATCCGTGACCGGATAACCACGGGAGCCGACCAGTCGCAGACATACGATTTGGACGAAGCGATAACCGATGTATTGTCGGGACTTATAGTTCTCTTTATCGACGGAGTTGATTTTTGCCTTGAATTCGGCGTGCAGGGCTTTCCGAAAAGAAGCGTTGATGATGCAAAGACCGAGGTGCAGGAGAGAGGCTCGCATGAGGGGTTTACGGAGAGCTTCAAGGATAATGCGGCACTTTTACGCCGCAGAGTCCGTTCGCCGATAATGAAATGTGAAACGCTGACTGTCGGTACAACAAGCAAAACGAGAATTTGCGTCTGCTATATGTCGGACAGAGCGTCACAAGAGACAGTGGACAATATTAAGGCGCGTCTTAAAAAGGCAAAGCTCGATATGGTACTCGGCAGCGGTTACATTGCACCGTTTCTCGATACACAAAGCACCTCGTTTTTTTCGGGCGTCGGTACCACCGAACGCCCGGATGTTGCCTGTGCTGAAATGGCGGAGGGGAGAGTTGTACTGCTCGTTGACGGTACGCCGTTTGCGCTGATTGTACCGTATTTGTTTGTCGAAAACTTCCAATCCATGGATGACTATAACTACCGTCCGTATTATGCCGTGTTTATAAGGACGCTGAAATTTATATCTTTTTTGATAAGTGTGTTTTTTCCCGGTATTTATGTTGCGGTATGTACCTTCCATCAGGAGGTTTTGCCGTCGTCAATGCTGTATGATATGGCGGTGCAGGAGAGTATGACGCCGTTTCCCGTTATGGTAGAGGCTATCTTCATTCACTTTTTATACGAGGTTATGCGTGAAGCGGGGCTTCGTATGCCAAAGGCCGTCGGCCACGCCGTTAGTATAGTGGGAGCACTTGTAATCGGCGATGCCGCGGTGACGGCGGGACTCATAGCCGCACCGATGCTGATAGTTGTGGCCATGACCGCAATCAGCTCGTTTGTTGTATCACAGCTGTATCCTGTCTCTTATACACATCTCCGAGCCCACGAGACGCGTAGTA
>ENA-OZGJ01000007-OZGJ01000007.1-human-gut-metagenome-genome-assembly--contig:-NODE-7-length-43175-cov-8.262106_pt1 | contig 43175 bp, 32 predicted proteins | sample MGYA00244654_ERZ653654 | MGnify/ENA primary metagenome ERZ653654 (study PRJEB26926, sample SAMN06164964) | human gut metagenome | biome: ENVO:00009003; feature: ENVO:2100002; material: ENVO:00002003... | reverse complement strand
GCCTTATCGTCGGCAGCGTCAGATGTGTATAAGAGACAGGATAAGACTTGTACTGGCTCATGTACTGTGTATATTTATAATATGTATGTCAATGGAACTTGCGATTGGAATATTTCAACAGGTTCGCTTGTATGTGGATGCAAAATATATGGGTGATGAAAAAACTAATTTATCTATTAAGTCTTTGTTTGTTTTCTTGTTCTTCCCCTAATGGGAAGAACAAGAAAATCAACATAGCCGATGATATAGAGAATTTACAGCCATTATATGTATTGGATTTTGCTGATGAAGTTTCATATATACCTTTGGAGACAACTGATAGTTCACTCATTGGAAATAGACCCTACATCAGGAAATTCAGAAACACACTTCTTGTTGCTTCAGAAAAGCAACCAATTATGATGTTTAGTCTTGAAAATGGCAAATTCATAAAAACGATAGGAAATATTGGACAAGGAGGAAATGAGTATATTCTTTCTTATGACAGACCTGTATTTTGGGCTGACAATAGCGAACATTACATTTTTGTGAAATCAGCCGATGATAAAATTCAACAATATGATTCTATTGGGAATTATGTAGGTACAATCAAACATCCCAAAGAAATCGGTCCTTTAAGCGGGTTGTCACAAATAGCGACAGGCGACTATATTTATTTTTACCGAAACTATCAATTTGAAGATAAAGAATATGATATAACAAAAATGAACTATCATACAGGAAAAATTGAATCCACAATAACAGGGAAACAAAAGGCTATAAATCCTGAATTTATTGGGAACTTGATTATATTTCCTGGTTTTGGAGGTATTCCAATTTCACCAGCATGTCTTATTTATCAAATGAAAGATAACTGCATGGCATTCAATTACATGGAAGATCCTTGCCTATGGAGCTATAATGGTGAAATTTATTTCAAAAAGCGTTTCAATGATACCATATATCAAATCAAAGAGAAAGGGTTACAGCCTCGCTATATTTTCGATTTAGGGGATAAACGAATCCCTTACGATGAAAGATTTAAGACAGAGGGAATGCAAGAAAAAATATCCATTGAGTACATTCTGGAAAGCCGGAAAGCGCTTCTCTTTATGTTCAAGACCAATCATTTTCATGTAGAACCTAATATATATTGGGGTGTATATAATAAATCAACAAACGAAATTAAAGTATCTGAAGGCAAACACTTGAAAGATGAGAACAATAGATATGCTGTAGAAGAATTACATACTGCTACTTCTAATGGTGAAATTTTGGGACTTATTAGTGTTGAAAAATACATGAAGATATCAGGAAATACATTAGTAAAAGAAGACGACAATCCTATTGTTGTTATCTTAAAATAAGATTTTAATTATTCACTTTAAATTTAATGACTTATGAAGCAATTGAAGAAAATGGCTCTTAAAGAAGCCGAAGTTTTGACAGACAATGAAAAGAAAATGGTACTTGGTGGTAATGTTGAAAATAAGACTTGCAATGTAAGTACAACATGTGAAGATGGAACCACAATAACGATTTATGATTGTAAAGGATTGTGTAGTTCCCGGCCAGGAGAGTTTGTTCAATGTACCGGTCAGTCGCAAACATTAACAAAATCATGTGGAGGAACTGGTAGTGGAGTGCAATAAAAATAAACTGATTGCATTATTGATTTCTATCATGGTTACAGCATGTAACCATGATAGGGTAATATTGACTGACCTTATTTATTTGAAGTGTGCAAAAGCTGAAAATAAGGAAGCTCCTAAACTTTCCACGTTATTGAAAGACATTCGCTATATCGCTTTGGAGACCAATGATAGTTGTTTGTTGAATCATCCGGATAACATTATTCTCACAGACAAATACATTGTGATGGACGGTGGAGACAAAACGGAATGCTTTGTATTTGATAAGAAAGACGGAAAGTATCTCCGTACCATCGGTATGAGAGACAATGAAGGCCCTATGGGATATACTTGGGCAACCTATCCGTTGTACGTCAGAGGTAATGAAGTAGTCTTGAAAGCGGAATATGGCGATAAGTACAAGTTTTTCTCCTTGAATGACGGAAGCCTGTTGAGAACCGTCGATGGAAGAATAGACGGGAAAAGATGGCCTAATGATTATATGTATCCATTGAATGACTCCACGATGTTGCAATATGCCAACAATCATTTTGGAAACCGAAAGTATGGCTTACAGGTATGTACATGGTCAGGAAATATGCTGAAAAGATTCTCTGCAACCAACAATTTTGATCGAGATAAGCGAATGGAGTATCTTATCAGTTATCATAATGAAATATGCTTCTACACTTATAATGACGATGTGTATTTCCATGAATTTACATCAGATACTATCTTCCGCATGAACAAGCGTTTGGAAGGAGAACCTGTCTATGTAATGGGTAAGGGTGACAAGATTCCTGTACCGGAATTGCGCAACGAAATAGAACAAGAGGCGAAGTTCAAGAAACTTATCAAGTTTGAATACCTCATGGAAACTGATCGTCACTTGTTGATGATGGGCAACCGATGGAATAAGTCAGCCTATATCTACGACAAGCAGACCGGTGAAACCATCCGCTTGGAAGATGAACAAGCAGTGTTTACCAACGATTTAAACGGTTTTCTTCCTTTCTGGCCTATCGACCGCGGGCGTGGCGAGGCAAAGAACGAGGTATGGGCATTGATTCGACCGGATCAATACATGGAAGGTGTAGAAGCAACAGGTGTGAATCCGTTAGGCTTTGACTTGAAATTTGATGACAATCCGGTGATTGTGATTGGAACGCTAAGATAAAGTTGACAACAACCGTCAAATAAGAAGACTAAAATATTTGTTTTATGAAACACTACTATCTGTTCAATAATGCTAGCCGGGCTGCACAATACGGTATTGGAACTTACCTCAATCAATTGAGTCATGGGTTGAAGGAAGAAGCTAAGGTAAGCATCATATCCATTAATTCGGATGAGGAGGAAGTGAAAAGTACGGAAGATAACGGAATTCGTACCATTCATATTCCAGAAATTTCTTATAAGAATTCCCCTGATAATTTCCAACGTTATTACCGAAATTTAATCTATCTGCTGAAAACATTCATCAGCGAGGAAGAAGAAGCCGTATTCATGTTGAACTATCTTTACATGATACCGCTTGTAAAATTGCTTCATGAGCATTTCTTAAATTGTAAGGTAGTGGCAGTTGTGCATTATCTGAATTGGTGTTTCGCCCTGAATGGAAACGTGAGTAAGTTTCATCAATTATTGGAAAGCAAACATCGAGGTAAAAAGGAAGAAGTGCTTTATGAAGAATATTTGAATGACAGGAAATTACTTCAAGAAGTAGATAAGGTTATTTGTTTGTCGCAAGCTACACGAAGTTTGTTGATTGCAGACTATCAATTGAAACCCGAAAAGACTACTGTTATTTACAATGGTTTGAAAGATGAGGGAAGAACGATAGCATCGGAAGAACGAAAAAAAATGAAGCAATCCTTATCATTCGATGCAGAGGATTCCATTATCTTGTTTGTTGGCAGACTGGACAGCATCAAAGGAGTGGACTTTTTAATAAAGGCATTCCGACGAGTCTTGGATGTACATCCTCATGCCCGTTTAATATTGGCTGGTGATGGTAGTTTCAACACCTACCTGAAGGAATGTAGCGGCATCCATAGCCGAATTACATTCACCGGTAAGGTGGATAAGGAGGAGCTATATCAATATTACCGGATAGCTGATGTAGGCGTAATGCCATCATTTCATGAACAGTGCAGTTATGTGGGCATTGAGATGATGATGCATGGTCTACCTTTAATCGGCACTGACAGTACCGGATTAGGAGAAATGATAGCGGATGAATTGAAAGTAGAATTGGATGAGAGTCAAGAAGAACAGCTTTCGGTAGAACTCTTGACAAACAAGATAATAAGTGTGTTATCATCACCACAAAGCGCATGGAAGCAAATAAGTCGTGAACATTATGAACGATGCTATACACAAGAACGAATGAAAAGCCAATATTTGAATTTATTTATTTGAGAAACTGAATATCATGAATAATATCTTAATATCATTTCTGAAAGCCTTGCATGTGAAGCACACATCAGCTTATGCGGAAAAACTCTATGAAGAGCATCCACATAAGTACAACTTATATGGACTTTCCAAGATGCTGGAGGAGTATGGAATAACCAATGCCGGAGTACGCATAAACGACAAGAACATACGCTCTTTGGAAGTCCCTTTCATTGCACATATTGGCAATGACTTTGTGGTGGTAAATCAAGTAACGGATAAACAGGTACACTACCATTGGAGGGACAAGGATATCAAAGTTTCCATAGAACAATTCCAAAACTTATGGAGCGGTGTAGTGCTTATTGCAGAACCGGATGAAACATCCATCGAACCCGAATACAAACAACATCGGAAGCAGTATCTTTTGAATGTTTGTCAAAACTTTCTATTGGTTAGTATTCTATTTATTGCTCTGTTATGGACGTATGGCAAGCAAGGTTTTCATGTTTTCAGTGCTGTTCTATTCCTACTTTATGCTGTCGGTGCATTAACCTGTCTGATGTTATTGCAGAAACAGATATATGTACATGGACAATATGCCGACAAGATTTGCTCCTTGTTCAAACAAAAGGACTGTAACAATGTATTGGAATCCGATGCAGCCAAACTGTTTGGATGGATAAGTTGGAGTGAAATAGGACTTGGATATTTTCTTTCCAACTTATTGCTGATGGCAGGATGTCCGGCATTGATGCCTTATTTGACCATTATCAATATTCTTGCTCTCCCCTATACGATATGGAGTGTATGGTATCAGTATAGAATTGTAAAACAATGGTGTATGCTCTGTATGGTGGTACAAAGCATCTTGTGGTTGGCTGTTCTGATTGCATTCATCGGAGAACTGATACACCTTCCTGATTTCAATGTGGTAGATATATGTAAAGTGGGAATGATTTACATTTTCTTGACCTTACTCATCAACAAGGTTTCTTCTTGGTTGGCAACTCAAAAGAAGAAAGCTCATATAGTACAAGAACTGAACAGTCTGAAAACGACGGAAGAAGTATTCAAAGCATTGCTAGAGAAACAGCCTTATCATCCAATTGACATAACGGATTCGGGAATTCTTTTCGGTAATCCGAAAGCCTCGCTCCGCGTCAGTATTCTGACTAACCCACATTGCGAGCCATGTGCCCGTATGCATACTCGCGTAGAAAAATTATTGCAAAAGGTTGGTGACAAACTTTGCATACAATATATATTTTCGGCATTCGATGACAATTTACTGAAAAGTAATCGTTTCTTGATTGCAGTCTATCAAAATGAATCAAGAGAAAGAACAGAGGAAATTTATCATCGTTGGTACGATAAGGAGAAATATCATGTGGATACATTTATACAGAGCTTGGGGTATGACATAACTTCCGAATCGGTAACGAAGGAATTGAAACGCCATAACGAGTGGAAGGAAACTAACAAGTTGTCAGCAACACCGACTATCCTTGTGAACGGTTATCTGCTTCCTGAACATTATCAGATAGAAGATTTGGCAGAGTTCGTGGATTCTGCTATTTATAATTAATCATTCTATACATTTAAATTTTACAATTATGAAACTGAAAAAGTTTGTATTAAGAGAAGGAATGAATGAACTTCATGCTTCCGAGTTGAAAGCTCTAAGAGGAGGAGAAACAAAGTATGTATTCTGCCATTGTCATGGATATGCAGAAGGAGAAGAAGCTACAGATTGTGGTAAATGTAAAGATATTTGTGGAAAAGCAGGTGTCCAAAACTGTAATTATGTGTCTGCTAAGTAAAAATCAATGTCTACAAACTTTCGGTGCGCATTTTGCGCACCGACTAAAATTATATTTATGATTAATCGAAAGTTTGTTTTTATACTACCATTCTTATTAGTTATTGCTTGTTCAAAGTCTAAAAATACGAACAGCGTGAAAGATGTGCAACAAACTGAAGCCCTAGTGCAAACTGATACTATCGACAATACACCCCCAAGAGATAACAAGGAAGGCAACAATAGAAAAAAGGGGGCTAAAGGCTATTATGATATACCTTACGACAAGAAGGCACGTAGTATTAAAGTCGGAGATTTGTTTAAAAATATCAGATACGTGCGCTTGGAAACCAAAAATGAATCATTGTTAAATGACAACATCGATAAGATAGAAAGTAAGAATGGCATTATTTACATCAAGGATAGCAAATTATCCGGACCGGAAGTGATTTTATTTGATCATAAGGGAAAGCATTTAAGGAATATAGACAGATGTGGCGAAGGCCCTGAAGAATATATTAATGGGGTAAATATAGCGATTAATGACAAAGGACATGTTTCCTTTGCTGACCGCACTGATAAAGGACGGATTGTAACCTACAATTCGGAAGGAAAATTCCTGTCACGAATCAATTTGTCGGAAATAGACTTGAAAGACCTTACCTATTTAAACGACAGTATACTTTTACTCAGGAGTGAACATGGATGGCAAACCAAACATGAGTTTCAGTCCATCAATATGCATACTAAAGAAGTGAAAAACATGAACTTGGTAAAGTATCGTCCCTATCGCATGTGGTTTGCTGAAGGATTTACCTCCTATCAGGGAAAAGTCCTTATTGCAGGCTATCAAAGCAATAATATTCTGGAGGCGACGGAAGATACTGTCAAAGTAAAATACACATTGAATATCGGCAACAAAATGCCACCATCTGATTTTTGGGAAAAACAACCTTCATACGAAGTTACTAAAAGAGAAGAAAAATCGAATGAATTTATCGGACATGTGCCATTTTTTGCGGAAAATAATCAGTATATGCTCATCAGTTTTATGGGTAGTTTGGGACAAGACAATCTGCAGAGTTTAGCCTTGGTAGAGAAATCGACGGGCAAGTCAAAAACATTCAAACGAATTTTATTGGCTGAAAATGTCATGATTGAACCTGTACAATTTTATTGGCAAAGTAACGGAGAGATAATCATCCCTGTCTGGCCGGAGAAGATAATAGAGAGTAGTAACAAAGATTTTCTGACTCAATTCCCATCTTTAAAAGAAGACGACAATCCGATATTACTATTCGGCGAATTGAAATAGACAATATAAGAATGATGAAATGCTTCACCCACTACCTCCAGTACGATGCGATGGACTGCGATCCAACTTGCTTGTGGATGATTGCCAAATACTATGGCAAGAGTTATTCGCTACAAACGCTGCGTGAGCACTCGTTCATCACCCGTGAAGGAGTATCAATGCTTGGTATCTGCGATGCAGCAGAAAGTATAGGATTCCGTACATTGGGTGTACGTATATCCTTGAAGCAATTATAGGAAGATATATGCTTTTGTCATGTGACTTCATTGGAATCAGAACCATTTTGTGGAATTGCATGATATCCGAAAAACGGGATGGCTATCATTATTATATTTCAGATCCGGCTTCTCGGCTTGTGACTTATGCAGAAAGAGGGAGGCCCAATGCTGGTTAGCGACAAAAACGGAAGGTAAGGAAAAAGGTGCTTTTGTGAATGGTTATCTGCTTCCTGAACATTATCAGATAGATAGAAGATATGGCAGAGTTTGTAGATTCTGCGATTAATAATTAATTATTTTATTCATTTAAATTTTAACGATGAAACTTAAGAAAATGAAATTGCGTAATGATGCGTCTATTCTTACACAATCAGAATTGAAGTTAATTAGAGGTGGAGAGACATTTTATTATTGCAGATGTAAAGAAAATGAAGATGCATTTAATACTTCAAGTTGTGAGGATTGCGTAAATAAATGCGGTGGTAAAGAATACACTAGTAGTTGCGCCTATGTGAATGTTTAATAAAGAAGCGGGTTTATACCCGCTTCTTAGGAATTATCATATATTATGAAAATATTAAAAGCATATTGGGTATTGATAATATTCATTACAGGTTGCTCTTTGTCAACAAAAGAAACCGTTAGGCAAGTGCAGTATAATATTTTTTATGACACACCTCTTTCACCGGTACAATTGCAAGAGGTGTCAACAAAATACCGTTACATACCATTGGAGACGAATGACTATAGTTTATTAGAGGATATCACAGACCCTATCATGTATAAAAATAACAGATATTATATAGATAACCAATTGTGTATCTTTATGTTTGATTGTAATGGGAAGTATCTTAAAACATTTGATAGACATGGACAAGGACCGGGAGAATATGGATTGTACTTTTTTTCAACTGTCAATGATAAAGGGGATATTGTATTATTGACGGGTGGTTCAAGAAACATTTATTACTATACTTCCGAAGGGGACTTTATTTCAAAAATTAATTTAGATTCATTGCACACAGACGGAATGGCGTTTTTAAATGATACGCTATTGCTTTTACAAGAAGCAGAAATGAGAGATGGATACAAATATCATGTATTGAACTTATCAAGCTCGCAGATTCAAAATACGTTTTACCCTATGAAAGATAGGAAACATTGTTCTTGGCGTGATGATTGTTTTACGTCATACGACGGAAAAATTTTGGTATCAGAATACAAAAGCAATGAAATTAAAGAAATAACAAAAGATAGTACTGTTGTGAAATATATACTAAACATCAATGACAGGATGCCTCCTGAAGGTTACTGGGAAAAGCCCACATCTGATCTCTTTGACTATAGGAATAAGGGATATATTGGTGACATAGAATGTTTTGCAGAAGGGAATGATAATATGTTGTTTAGATTTCGTGGAATAGGAGAAGGTAGAAAAGGATTTTCACTTGTTGAAAAAAAAACGGGTGCTCATCTTGTGTTTGATGAGTTGATATTAGCAGAGGGAGTCAGTATAAAACCTTCTTATTTTCATTCGCTAGGCAATGGAAGAATTTGTTTTGTAATCGATCCGGTACAAATTCTTGAAAGTGAAAACGCTGATTTTATTGCTCAATTTCCCGGTTTGAAAGAAGATAGCAATCCTGTTTTATTGGAAATAGAACTGGATTAATATAACGCTTTAGTTTTTGGATGTTATATTTAAAATGCTTATTAGTTAATTTTTATTTTTTATGAATTGAAGGAATGATTTATGAAACGTTTTCCTCACTATCTTCAGTATGATGCGATGGACTGCGGTCCTACCTGTCTGCGAATGATTGCTAAATATTATGGTAAGAACTATTCGTTGCAGACATTACGTGAACGTTCCTTCATCACTCGTGAAGGAGTATCAATGCTTGGCATCTGTGATGCAGCAGAAAGTATAGGATTCCGTACATTGGGTGTACGTTTATCCTTGAAGCAATTACATGAAGATATGCCTCTTCCATGTGTACTTCATTGGAACCAAAACCATTTTGTGGTATTGCATGATATCCGAAAAAAACGGGATGGCTATCATTATTATATTTCAGATCCGGCTTCTCAACTCGTAAATTATACAGAAAAAGAGATGCGCCAATGTTGGTTAGTAACGAAAACGGATGGTGAAGAAAAGGGGGCTGCACTGGCTTTGGAACCGTCACCTCAATTCTATGAAGAAAAAGACGAAGCGGACAAACAGGAAACGAGAAGTCTGTTGTTTTTTGTTAAATATTTATTTCCTTATAGAAAAGAATTCGTACAACTACTATTGGGTATGTTGGTAGGCACATTGCTACAGTTAGTATTTCCGTTTCTTACACAGTCGTTGGTAGATGTGGGTATACGTGATGGCAATCTTTCTTTCATTACTTTAATATTGATAGCACAACTTGTGGTATCTGTGTCGCAGTTGTCGGTGGAGTTTATACGAAGCTGGATATTGCTACATGTAAATACGCGCATCAATATATCGCTTATATCGGATTTTCTTATCAAGCTGATGAAGTTGCCTCTACGTTTTTTTGATACAAAAATGGTCGGTGACATTATGCAACGCATAGGTGATCATAATCGTATTGAATCTTTCCTTACAGGGTCATCTATCAGTACATTATTTTCATTTATCAATTTCTTTGTGTTTGCAATCATATTGGCGTACTATAATCCGCTGATATTGGGTATTTTCCTGTTGGGGAATGCATTGTATGTTGCATGGGTATTAGTGTTCATGAAGTATCGCAGGGAACTGGATATTCGCCGCTTTGCACAGGCTTCAAGCGAACAGAGCAGTCTGATACAATTGGTCACGGGGATGCAGGAAATCAAACTGAACAATTGCGAACGGCAGAAGCGGTGGCAGTGGGAACGCATACAAGTGAGGTTGTTTAGAATCAGTATGAAAGGGATGGCATTGGGACAGCTTCAGCAGGTAGGTTCGGTATTCTTCAATCAAACCACAAATATCCTGATTTCGTTCATCGCCGCTAAGTCGGTGGTGGAAGGACAGATGACATTGGGGATGATGATGTCGCTCACTTATATCATCGGTCAACTGAATGCTCCAGTAAGTGCCTTCATTGGTTTTGTCAGACAATTACAAGATGCAAAGATCAGTTTGGAACGTCTGAATGAAATTCATGGGAGGGAGGATGAAGAGTTGCATATAGAAGCGAAGTTGTCCGTCCTACCCGAACAGAAGGATATTACGGTAAACCATCTTTCATTTAGTTATGATGGAGCTGATAGAGATTTTGTACTCGACAATGTGTGTCTGACAATTCCAGAAAAGAAGATAACTGCCATAGTGGGTGCGAGTGGCAGTGGAAAAACTACGTTACTAAAATTGATATTGGGCTTTTATGAACCTAACAAGGGTGATATTCGTATGGGGGACACACCTATAAGAATGATAAATCCACATTTATGGAGAGCCAAGAGTGGAGCTGTAATGCAGGAAGGTTTCATTTTTTCTGATACAATTGCAAATAACATTGCTGTTAATACAGACAATATTGATATCGAACGGTTGCGCCATGCAGTAATGGTAGCAAATATCCGTGAGTTCATAGACTCGCTTCCTTTAGGCTATAATACAAAAATAGGTATGGAAGGAAATGGTGTTAGCCAAGGACAACGCCAACGGTTACTTATTGCCCGGGCAGTCTATAAAAATCCCGAATATCTTTTCTTTGATGAAGCGACAAATGCTTTGGATGCTAACAATGAGAAGGAAATCATGGAGCATTTGAATGAATTTTATAAAGGAAAGACAGTGGTAGTTGTGGCGCATCGACTGAGTACAGTACGGAATGCGGACAAGATTGTGGTATTGGATAAAGGGAAAGTTGTGGAAGAAGGAACCCATAAGGAATTGACAGAAAAGAAAGGACTTTATTATCAATTAGTAAAAAATCAACTGGAATTGGGTAATTGATATGGAAGAAAAACAATATAAAGATATAGAACTGCGTAGTGAGGAAGTACAAGAAGTTATGAATAAAGTACCTCCTATGATATTGAGATATGGCATCGGAATATTGGCAACTATTATATTGGTGTTGTTGATAGGTAGTGCATTATTTCAATATCCAGAAACAATTGAAGCGGAATTGACACTTACAACTCGGAATCCACCAGTTTACATTAAAAGTCAGCATGGAGGAAGAATTGAAAAATTGTATATTACAAATGGGGTACAAGTTAAAAAAGGTGATGTACTGGCGGTAATAGAGAATTTGGCAGATACAGAAGACATGTTACGTTTGAGACAGTGTTTGGCTAATTGGCAAGATACAGGTGCAAGGGTCGAAAAATTAGATATGATTTTTTTTCACCAATTACCAAGATTAGGAAGCGTCCAAGGGGTATATTCCACTTGCTTGTTGTCTTGGAACAATTATCTTCAACATATGAATGATAACAGAATCTATGAAACAGAATTGATCAATGCTATAACTCAATTGTTGATAGCTGTCAATGAATGGGAAAAAGCATATTTGTTGGTTTCACCAGTGAATGGGAATGTTGCTTTCATGCAATTATGGGAAAGAAGTCAATATGTGATTGCTGACGAAACTCTTTTTGTTGTCGTTTCAGAGTATGATTCCCTATATAAAGGTAAGGCATTGGTTCCTATGCAGGGCGCAGGTAAAATAAAAATAGGACAACGAGCTATTGTTAGGTTAACAGGCTTTTCTGAACAAGAGTATGGATTTGCAGAAGGAAAAGTAGTATCACTTTCTCCTGTTCCCGATGAAGAAGGTAATTACGTGATGGAAATAGGATTTTCTGATATGCCTTTATTCAAAAAAGGAAAAGGTTTGCCTTTAATGAAAGTTATATCAGGGACTGTAAAAGTTATTATAAAAGAGAGTAGTTTTTTGGAACGATTATTTATATAAACTGATATGAGAAAACACATGCTTTGGTGTCTGGCATTGATGATGTCAACAGCCTGTTCGGATAACAAGACGGAAAACATGGAGAAGGAAGGAGTGGAAACTGTACTTCCCCAACAAGTAAATGAAGTGACCGTGATGAAACTTACCAAAGGGTATTTCAACCACGAACTGGTGAGTAACGGGAAAATAGTGGCAAAGGATTATGCTGACCTCTATTTCCGCACGTCTGAAGTGGTGGCGAAGGTTTATGTGAGGAACGGCACATTCGTACGCAAGGGACAGAAGTTAGCAGAACTGGATATGTTCAAACTGAACAACACCCTGAGGCAGAACGAGAATGCATTGGCACAGGCCAACCTGGAAATGCAGGATGTGCTGATCGGTCAGGGATATGCACCCGACAATCTGAATGCCGTGCCGGCCGATGTGTTGGAGCTGGCCAAGGTGAAGAGCGGCTACAAACTGGCCAAGGCGCAATACGAAGCCTCTCTGTATGATGTGGAACAAGCTACACTGACCGCTCCTTTTGATGGAGTGGTAGCCAACCTCTTCGACAAGCAATATAACATACCCAAGAACGATAAACCGTTTTGTCGGGTCATCCGTACATCGGCCATGGAAGTGGATTTCACCGTACTGGAAAACGAATTGCCTCTAATTAAGGTGTACGATCAGGTGGAAGTGACTCCGTATGCGTCGGCGGTGGGTACTCGTACCGGTAGCATCAGCGAAATCAACCCGTTGGTGGACGAGAACGGTATGGTACGTGTGAAAGCGCAAGTAAACGGTGGTGACAAACTCTTTGACGGGATGAATGTACGCATCAGCGTAAAGCGTTCCGTGCCTAACCAGATAGTTGTACCAAAAACAGCTATTGTACTCCGTTCAGGCAAACAGGTAATGTTTACGGTGAAGAATAATATTGCCATGTGGAATTATGTAACTACCGGATTGGAGAACCTCACAGAATATACACTCACGAATTGGGAAGCAAGCGGTTTGCAGGAAGGTATGAGAGTGATTACTACTGGCAATGTGAACTTGGCTCATGAGACTCCAGTGAAAATAATAGAGTGATATGGTAAAATTCCTTTTACAACGTCCCATTGCGGTGCTGATGGCCTTTACGGTATGTTTCATCGTCGGCTTAGTGACGTACTTCACGTTGCCCGTTTCATTGTTGCCGGATATTGCCATTCCACAGATTATTGTACAGGTATCAGGTGAGAACTCATCAGCACGCGAACTGGAGAATACGGTAGTGGCTCCGGTACGTCGGCAATTGTTGCAGGTGGCGGGGCTTCGCGAGATCAAGAGTGAGACCCGTGACGGTACAGGCATCATCCGCATGGAATTCGATTTCGGTGTGAATACCGATTTGGCATTCATCGAGGTAAACGAAAAGATTGATGCGACCATGAACAGCCTTCCGAAAGAAGCGGAACGTCCGAAAGCTATCAAGGCGAGTGCAACGGATATTCCGGTGCTGTATCTCAATATGACTTTGAAGAATAACCGTGCGTACGAAGAGGTGGATGAACAACAGTTCCTTACCTTGTGCGAACTAGCTGAAAATGTAGTGAAACGTCGTATCGAACAGTTACCCGAAGTGGCTATGGCAGACATTACCGGTGTACCGGGAAGGATGCTTCAGATTGTACCTGATGCGGAAAAACTTTTCATTACGGGAGTCACAATTGCAGATATCGAGAATGCCTTGGCAGCCAATAATGTAGAACCGGGAAGTATGTTGGTACGTGACGGTTACTATGAATACAATATCCGCATTGCTACGCTTCTCCGTACACCGGAGGATGTGGAAAATATCCATATCCGCAAGGGCGACCGCCTGATGCAACTCAAGGATTTGTGCAAGGTAGCAGTGGTATCGCAAAAGGAACAGGGCTTGTCGGTGGCAGGTGGGAAGCGCGCCGTGACCTTGGCCATCATCAAGCAGAGCGACGAGAACATGGATGAAATGAAAACGAAGTTGAAGAAGACAACCGATTACTTCGCTACGCTCTATCCGGACATTGACTTCCAAGTGTGCCGTAACCAGACGGAATTACTGGACTACACCATATCCAACTTGCAGGATAACTTCACCATTGGCTTCTTGCTGATATTCATTGTAGCCATTTACTTCCTAGGAGATGTCCGTTCACCGATTGTAATTGGCTTGAGTATGACAGTGTCGGTAGTAATCACTTTTTTCCTGTTTTATTTCTTTAAGGTTTCACTCAATGTCATCTCACTTTCGGGCTTGATTCTAGCGGTGGGAATGATGGTGGATAACTCTATTATTGTAACAGAAAACATATCGCAATATCAGGAACGGAGATATTCGCTTAAACAGGCTTGTGCAGCCGGCGCCACGGAAGTGATTACCCCAATGCTTAGTTCGATGCTGACTACTATTGCCGTATTTCTTCCTTTGATATTCATGAGCGGTATTGCAGGAGCTATCTTTATGGACCAGGCTTTCTCCATTGCGGCAGGCTTGTTTGTTTCGTACATCACGGGGATCATGTTGCTTCCAGTGCTATATTTCTTATTCTACCGCATGAGTATCCGTAGCAAGGGATTCTTGTCGAAACGTTTTGATGATAATCAAAAGAATGATTGGCTGGAACGTGCTTACAATAAAGGTGCCGACTGGGTATTCTCCCACAAGAAGTTGAGTATCGGTATGACTTTGGCTACCTTTCCGATTTGTATGTTCTTCTTTTTCTATTTGGAAAAGGAACGTATGCCGGAAATCGAACAGAACGAATTGGTGTTGCATATCGAATGGAACGAAAACATCCATATAGACGAGAACTGCAGAAGGGTGAATGCGCTGACGAAGCAGACCGACGGACAAGTAATAGGCCATACAGCCTACGTGGGTATGCAAGACTATATCTTGAACGGAGGCAGTGAACTCTCGGCTACCGAAGCGGAATTGTATTTCAAGACCGAAGAACCGGCCGGTATTCCTCCTTTGCAAGAATTGTTGACCAAGGAAGTGAATGCGAAATATCCGTCGGCAGTATTGACATTCTCGCCTCCTGAAACCATATTTGAGAAATTATTTGTGACGGGGGAAGCCGATGTAGTGGCACAACTGCATCCGAATAACCATACGCAAGCACCCGATCCACAAGTATTGCAACAACTAGAAGCGGATATCATGCAGCGTACCGGTCTATCAACCGAAGGCATCGCTTTCCGTAACCAGATGAATCTGGTAGTGGATAAAGAACGCCTGTTGTTGTACAATGTGGCTTATAATGAGATTACCCGTGTACTCCGCACAGCATTCAAGGAAAACAAGGTATCGACCTTGCGCTCGTTCCAGCAATATTTGCCAGTAGGCATTGCCGAAGAGGAACGGACGATTAACGATATTTTAAGTACCACTCTAGTGCAGATTCAATCGAATACTAATGGAAAAACCAACTATATTCTTTTAAACGCTCTGATAAAGGTGGTACCGTCAGAAGACTTGAAGAGTATTACGGCAGGGAAGAACGGTGAATACATTCCGGTGAATTTCTTTGATGTTCAGGATGCACCGAAACTCATAGCAAATGTGAAACAGGCTGTTCAGGAAACGGACGGTTGGGAAGTGGACTTCTCGGGTAGTTTTTTTTCGAATGAAAAGATGATTGGTGAACTAACCGTAATTCTCTTCGTGGCAATTCTGTTGATGTATTTCATCCTGTGCGCCCAGTTCGAGAGTTTTCTTCAACCGCTCATCGTGTTGGTGGAAATCCCGATTGACATAGCCTTTGCCTTGGCTTCCCTGTGGTTGTTCGGGCATACCTTAAACTTAATGTCTGCTATCGGTATCATCGTAACGTGTGGTATCGTGGTGAACGATTCTATCTTGAAACTGGATTCCATTAATGAGTTGCGGAAGACGGGGACACCTTTGTACGAGGCGATTCATACGGCAGGTATCCGACGCTTGCGCCCGATAATCATGACTTCATTGACTACCATTATGGCCATGGTCCCATTGCTCTTCTCCTCGGATATGGGTTCGGAATTGCAGAAGCCATTGGCGATTGCAATGATTGGTTCGATGTTGTTGGGTACACTCGTCAGTCTGTTCATTATTCCTTTAATTTATTGGTTCATTTATCGTAAATATGAAAAAGCATAATACTATGAAGTTACATAATAACGCCATTCAGAGCGTAACGGAAAATTTCGGAAACGTAAACATTGATGTATACGGGATTCTTCCTCCCTATGGTCGTTTGAATGATAAGATGAGATGGGTGATTGGAGCGTTGTTTGCAATATTCTTTTTCCCAACATTCGCGCAACAACCCGTTAAACTGAACCTGAAACGCACGATTGAACTGGCCAACGACAGTTCGTTGTCCGCATTCCGTTATCAGAACATGTATCTGTCCGGCTATTGGCAATACCGCACTTATAAAGCAAACCGTCTTCCGAGTTTGACCTTGAAACTGATGCCGACACAATACAACCGTTACATCACCCAGCGTTATGACTCGAATACGGACATGGACGTGTATCGTGAGCAACAGATGTTCAGTGCCGGTGGAGGTTTGAGCATTCAGCAGAATTTCGACTTGACTGGTGGAACATTCTATATTGATTCGGATTTGGAATATATGCGTAACTTCGGCGACGCCAAGTCAACCCAATATTCCAGTGTACCTTTCCGCATCGGTTATTCGCAGAATTTGTTGGGTTACAATCCGTTCCGTTGGGATCGCAAGATAGAACCGTTAAAGTTTGAGAAGGTGAAGAAGGAATTCATCTATAATACCGAAGTAGTGTCGGAAGAAGCGGTAAACTATTTCTTCAATTTAGCAATGGCACAAGCCGATTATCAGTTGGCGAAAGAGAATGCGGTATCAACCGATACATTGTATAGTATTGGTTTACAACGGCATAAGATAGCTGCTATTTCTCGGGCGGACTTATTGACCTTGCAATTGGATAAGGTAAATGCACAAAATACGTTGGAGAACGCACAGATAGCTTTAAAGCGTGCGATGTTCGCTTTGGCTTCGTTTCTCAATATGGATAAGAATACCCAAATCGAACTGGAAATGCCGAGTCGTCCGCAGACGATGGAGATTCCTGTGGAAGAGGCTTTGAATAGAGCTAAGGCGAACAATCCGGATTTTTTACAACAGCAGCAGAATATATTAGAAGCGGAACGAGATGTGAACAAGACCCGCGTAGAATCGCGCTTCAACGCCAGCTTGAATGCCAGTGTGGGTTTCAATCAGGTGGCGGAAAAATTCAAGGATGCTTATCGGAAACCGTTACAACAGGATTTGGTGAGTATCAGTATATCCATTCCGTTGATTGACTGGGGCGTGCGGAAGGGTAAATACAACATGGCGAAGAATAATTTGAACGTGGTAAAGATTGCGGCTCGTCAGGAAGAGCTAAAACTGGAAGAAGAAGTGACCATGACGGTAAGCGACTTCAATATCCAGCAACGCTTAATTACCAGCGCAGAGGAGGCTTTAAAGTTGGCAGTGATGGCTTACGAACAGACCCGCCAACGTTTCATCATCAGTAAGGCGGACGTAAACAGCTTGACTCTTTCTCTGAACAGGCAGCAGGAGGCACAGAAGAATTATATCTCGGCCTTGCAGAACTATTGGTTGAATTACTACAAAATTCGTAAGTTGACCTTGTACGACTTTGAGAGCGGCATATCACTTTCGGAGCGATTTGACTTTGATAACGGCTTGTACAGATGAGTAAGATTCATACCTTTTCACCCTTTACACTGATTGTGGCGTTTGTTTGTCTGTCACTAATCGGTTTGGCACTGCTCCCACTCTTACCGGTCAAGTTATCGCCTTCGCGTACCTTGCCGGGACTGACGGTTTCGTTCACAATGCCGGGCAACTCATCGCGTGTTATCGAGGCGGAAGTGACCAGTCGTTTGGAAGCCATGCTCACCCGTGTGAAAGGGGTGAAGAACGTCAACTCGACTTCGGATAACAGTAGTGGTAGCATTACGTTGGAAATGGACAAGCATACCGATATGGATGCGACCCGTTTCGAAGTGTCAATCATCATCCGTCAGATTTGGTCACAATTGCCGGAAGGGGTAAGCTATCCGCAAATCTATACTAGTCGTTCGAATAATAATGCCAATCGTCCGTTCATGACGTACACCTTGAATGCTCCGGTCACTCCAATCTTGATTCAACGATATGCCGAAGAGAATATTAAACCGGCATTGGGACAATTAAATGGTGTCTATAAAGTAGAACTGACGGGAGCCATGCCGATGGAATGGCGATTGGAATACGACAATGTCCAGTTGACCAACTTGGGAGTGAGCATGAATGATATCCAATCGGCCATTGCAGGACATTACGAAAAGGAATTCTTGGGTATATGTTCCATTGAAAAGGAAACGGGAGGTCAGGAATGGATTCGATTAGTCCGTACAGCTACGGGCAAAGAAACGGAGTTCCATCCGGAGGACATCCACTTAAAGACAAAGGATGGCACGATGGTTGGTTTGGAAAAGCTCATCAAGGTGATGCATATTGAAGCAGAACCGACCAGCTATTACCGAATCAATGGCTTGAACTCCATTTACTTGAACTTGACCGCTGAGGAAACCGCCAATCAGTTGGAACTAAGCAAACAGGTGAAGCAGAAGATGTTTGAATTGGAGCAGAAGATGCCGTCGGGATACGAAGTCCACATCGGGTATGATGCAACGGAACGCATTCAGAAAGAGCTGGATAAGATTTATTTCCGTACAGGGTTGACCATACTCATTCTCATGATGTTTGTCGCTTTGATTACTTGGAACTTACGCTACTTGTTCTTGGTAGTCGCCTGCTTGTCCGTTAACTTGGCCATTGCTTTCATCTTCTATTACGCATTGGGGGTGGAGATGCAGCTTTATTCGTTGGCAGGGATTACCATTTCTTTGAATTTGGTGATAGACAATGTCATCGTGATGACCGACCATATCCGTCGTCGTCATAACTTGAAGACGTTTGTTTCCATCTTGGCTGCTACCTTAACCACGGTCGGTGCTTTATCGATTATCTTCTTCTTGGATGATAAGTTGAGACTCGACTTACAGGACTTTGCCGTAGTGGTGATTGTCAATTTGTTCGTATCTTTGTTCGTGGCCTTGTTCTTTGTGCCGGCCATGATTCAGAAGATAGGCTTATCGGAAATCAAGAAAAATGTAATGATATTTTGGATAAAACGCCAAGTCGTTTTGTTTACTCACCTTTACATTCGTTGGATAGAATTCTTCTGTCGTTATCGGGTAATGGCTTGCATTTTGTTGGTCTTGGCTTTTGGACTTCCTGTATTTCTCTTGCCAGAGAAGATGAATGGAGATGGAAAGTTTGCCGAGTATTATAATAAGGTTTTTGCCAATTCCACTTACAAGGAAAAGGTAAAACCCATTGTCGACAAGACTTTGGGAGGTACGTTACGATTGTTCGTGGATAAAGTGTACACGGGTAGTTACTTCAATCGGGAAAAGGAAGAAACCGTACTTTCGGTCTATGCTTCCCTGCCGAATGGTAGTACCTTGGAGCAAATGAACACCTTAATAAAGAAGATGGAAACCTATTTGAGTGAGTTCAAGGAAATTAAACAGTTTCAGACCTCCATTTATAGTGCCCGTCGGGCCAGCATCCAAATTTATTTCAGGAAAGAACATCAGCACAGTGATTTTCCTTATACATTAAAAGCGAATGTAATTAGTAAAGTTTTACAATTAGGAGGTGGACATTGGGAGGTTTATGGCTTACAGGATCAAGGATTCAGCAACAGCATGCGTGAAAGTGCCGGCAATTTCCGGGTGAAAATGTACGGATACAATTACGATGAACTTGCCTATTGGGGAGAAAAGTTGAAAGAAAAATTGCTGACTCACCGACGTATCAAGGAAGTGACTATCAACTCCGAATTCTCGTGGTACAAGGATGATTATAATGAGTTTTATCTCGATTTGGACAAGCATCGATTGGCAAAGGAAAGCATCACGGGAATGCAACTTTTCAATGCCTTGCGAACGGTATTCGGACGGAACATTACTTGTGCCAACATCGTATATGGTGGACAACCCGAAATGTTGAAACTGAATTCCAGACAGAGTGGCGAGTATGATGTATGGAGCTTGGCGAACATCCCTTTTGAAATCAATGGGCATTCGTATAAGTTAGCTGATTTTGCTAAGGTACAAAAAGGATTGTCTCCTCAGAAGGTGGCGAAAGAAAACCAGCAGTATCGCTTGTGCTTACAATATGAATATATCGGTTCGGGTGAGCAGGGCTCCAAGCTCTTGAAAAAGGATTTGGAAGAATTCAATGCCGGATTGCCGATGGGGTATATGGCAGAAGAAGAACAACAGAGTTGGTTTTGGGAGGAGAAGGACAATAAGCAATATGCCTTGTTGCTGATTGTGATAGCCATCATCTTCTTTACCACTAGCATTCTGTTCAATTCGTTAAAGCAACCATTGGCCATTATCTTTGTGATACCTATATCATATATCGGTGTGTTTTTAACCTTCTACTTGTTCGGATTGAACTTCGATCAAGGGGGATTTGCTTCATTTGTCCTTTTATGCGGGATTACGGTCAATGCAAGCATCTATATCATGAACGAATACAATGATGTTCGTCGTCGTTTCCCGAAACTGATACCAGTCCGTGCTTATGTTAAGGCATGGAATGCCAAGATTATTCCTATCTTTCTAACGATAGTTTCGACCATCTTAGGATTCATCCCGTTCATAGTAGGTATGGGAAAAGAAGCCTTCTGGTTTCCGTTGGCAGCAGGTACGATTGGCGGTTTGATTATGTCTATTATAGGAATTTTCATATTTTTGCCTATATTTACGCAGAAAAAATAAGATAATGATATTTGTATCGTTTAATTTTTATTATATATGAAAAGATGGAATAAATTAGAAAGCAGTGATGATGTCACTGTTGATTAAATATTTAATAATACCAAAAAAAAATACAATTATGAAGTTAAAAAAAATGCTGCTCCATGATGAGCATGAAGTGATGAATGTGAGTGAAATGAAACAAGTTGTTGGTGGATATGCAGGAGATAAAACATGTCCAAGTGGTGAAGATGATTTGCAATGTTTTGGTGATTGTACTGTGACTGTTGTAAAAGGAGGAAAAACTTATATTATGGCTGGAACGTGTCATCATTCTGGAATAGGTTCTATTTGTGCATGTGTAGTTGATTAACTTATGATGAAAGTAATAATATTATTTTTATTCCTATCAGTGTTCTCTTTGGGCTATGCCCAAAGAGTTCCTGACAAGAAGCTGTTGATAGCTCCAGCTAAAGAGTATGAGCAACTGACGCTGGAAGTAAAGAGCAGAAGCGGCATCGCTAGATTTCAGGCGACCAGACGGACGGATGGAGTATGGCAGTTCATGATTCCGGATAGTATGTATGAACGTCACAGCTGGATGAGATTGTCGGGAAGCAACCACTCTCTTACAAATTATATTCAAATAGCTAAAGAAGCCAACGTGTATTTCGGAAACTACTCTTTCGTTCCCGATGAAGTGCGAATACTGAATTATATTTCCACAGACTCTATCACTCTTCCGGTCCTTAAAAACGGAGCGGTTATAGAGGAAAACAGAAGGATGGATTATTATCAGACCGACAATCAAGATGAAGAGTTTGAAGCCTATACCGCCTTACTAAAATCACCGGTAACGGTAGGAACAATCATGCCCTATAGAGATACCCATGTGGCGGTGTCACGCATCTATCTTTCCATGCAAAGTATGGGTAAAGACGAGCTGTCGGCTGTCTTTGATTGTCTGTCGGACAGGCAAAAACAAAGTTTGTTGGGAAAAGAGATAGGGCACTATCTGGCGATGAATTTTCCGAGCCTTCAGTTGCCGTCGGCTTCGAACGGTGTGCTCCGGCCGGTCATTGCAGCTCCCGGTAAATTCACGTTGGTCATCTTTTCCGCATCGTGGTGTACCCCGTGCCGCAAAGAGATTCCATTGTTGAAGGAAATCTACAAGGACTTGCATCCGCAAGGACTGGACATGGTGTATATAGCAATGGATGAACCCGAGACAACAAAAGATTGGATGCAGTTAATGAAAGAGAAGTCTATCCCCTGGAACAGCTTTATAGCTGCAACATACTTGGAGAAAGTAAGGGCGTTATTTCCTCACATGGCTTATCCGACATCTTTCCTGGTGTTGCCTGACGGTACTTTTTCGCGAATAGAAATAAGGCAGGAACAAGAACGGGAAAGGCTTTATTCCACTGTGGCTGGCTCGGCAACGGTTCAGTAGTCAGGAAAAGGAAGTTATCAAAACGAGCATTTAAAACAGCAAATTAAAATACAAACTGATGGATTTAAAAAAGATTGCATATACGCTATCACTATTTACTCTCTTTATCTCATCCTGCTCCAAGCAGGATAGGATAAATAATAAAGTGATTCAGGTAGATATATCTACCAGTCAGCCGTTGAATATGGCAGATATAGTGAACCACATTTCTATCATTCCGCTGGAAACGAATGATTCTTGCCTGATAAAACGGATTGTATCCATGCAGGTACAAAACGGTAAAATATTCATAAACAATGACTTGAATAAAGTAATGGTATTCGATGAAAAGGGGAAGTACATCCATAGCACACGTCCGCTCTTAGGACATGGATCCAATGATTATGTTGGGATGTCTGGCATGTATATAGATGAAAATAGCCACATCGGCATCTATGAGTTGTTTTCTCCTCGGATAAGAGAATATGATGAATCATTAGAACTGGTACATTCTTATCAAATAAATATACCAGATTCCACCCGTTCAGCGAGGGAAATGCGTTCCTATGCTAAACTAACGGAAGATATCTATGTCATCAATGACCCCAAGGATATTTATTTCTATTCGGTGGAACAAGAAAAAATTCTGAAGACCATACATGATGAATATCCTGACTTAATAGGGATTACCTCACATTTCAGATTGGCAAATTACAATGATGCATTGTTCTATTCCTATTCTTATCCTTGCGATACGCTTTATGAGGTAAATAAAAGTACTCTGTCCCTACATCCGGTTGCCATCTATGATTTTAATGAGGAGAGTGTCAATATAAAGGAAATCCCTCAAGATATGCCAATGGATTATTACATGTACTATCTCATGAAAACAGATAAAATTATAGTCTTGGATAAATTTCATTTGCATGATGCGGATATTGGTTATTTCATGAAAGAACAGAATTCCTATTTTGCCTATAAAAAGAAAAACGGGAAAGTGATAGTATTTCAACAGGGAAAAGAATACACATTTCCCATTCCGTCAGCTATTGAGGATAATAAATTCTATTACGCCGCATTGCCGCATAAAGTAAATACATTTATAGACAAAGCTTTGATGGATAAACAAGACATTGAACGTATGGAGAATTTTAGGGATGACGACAATCAAGTTGTAATTTGTTATGAACTTAAATGAGAATGTCGGAGGTATTATTATGAAATTAGAGAAAATGATGCACCACCACAACGAACACAGTAACAACAGAATGATTATGGGAACAAACATTACGAAACAGCGCCTTGAATCGTTGGACGTATTGCGCGGATTCGACCTCTTTTGTCTGGTAGCCTTGGAAGGCATCATGCATCCATTGGCTCATGCCATCGATGCCCCTTGGTTTGATTCCTTCATGTGGAACTTTACCCACGTGGATTGGGAAGGGCTGTCGCCTTGGGATCTGGTGATGCCCCTGTTTATGTTCATGAGCGGTGTATCCATTCCGTTTGCCTTATCGCGCTATCGGGGAGAAGCAGCCAAGGGACAAGCATACAGACGTATATTGAAACGAGTCATCTTGTTATGGATATTTGGTATGATGTGCCAAGGAAACCTCCTTGCCTTGAATCCGGAACGTATCTATCTATATACCAACACCCTTCAATCTATAGCCGTAGGTTATCTAGTGGCATCCCTGTTGTTCCTGAATACAAAAGTCAAGACCCAAATAGGCATTGCCGCCGGATTGCTGTTTGTTTTTTGGGGAAGCATGGAGTTCATCAGTGTGGACGGATACGGCAACGGCAACTATACCCCGGACGGGAATTTGGCCGAATGGATAGACCGTACTCTATTAGGAAGATTCAGAGATGCGGCCACCGTACAGGACGGCCAAGTGGTCTTCGCACCTTGGTACTGCTATACATGGATATTGAGCAGTCTGAACTTTGCCGTCACCACTCTGACCGGCTTGTTTGCCGGATATATCCTGAAAGACAAAAAACGACAACCGATACAAAAATTCTATCTATTGGCTGTTATCGGTGTGGTACTGGTTGCCACCGGATGGTTGTGTGGCTTCCAGATGCCGGTCATCAAGAAATTGTGGACCAGTTCCATGGTGCTTCAAACCAGTGGATGGTGCTTTTTGCTAATGGCTGTATTTTTTGGGACTATCGACTACAAAGGCTGGTGTAAGCATACGGAATGGCTGAAGGTGTACGGCATGAACTCGATTGCAGCTTACATGCTGGCGTCGTGTATCAGTTTCAACTGCATCGGTTATTCACTGTTCCACGGATTGGAACAATTCTTAGGTGACTATTACCAGGCATGGATAGCCGTAGTGAATGCTGCCATAATTTATGGCATTTTATGGATGATGTATCAAAAGAAAATATTCTTGAAAGTTTAGTATAAACCTTTTAAATTATAAATTATGACATTAATCAAATCTATTTCCGGTATTCGCGGAACAATCGGAGGCCAAGCAGGTGAGGGTCTTAATCCGCTGGATATTGTAAAATTCACTTCAGCATATGCAACGCTGATTCGTAAAACAACTACCAACAAGAGCGATAAGATTGTAGTTGGCCGTGATGCACGCATCTCTGGCGAAATGGTGAAGAACGTAGTTTGCGGTACCTTGATGGGTATGGGTTTTGATGTAGTGAACATCGGGTTGGCATCAACTCCGACTACAGAATTGGCTGTGACTATGGAAGGTGCTTGCGGTGGTATCATATTGACTGCCAGCCACAATCCTCGTCAATGGAATGCCTTGAAGCTGCTGAACGAAAACGGTGAGTTCTTGAATGCAGAAGAAGGTCAGGAAGTGCTCCGCATCGCTGCTGCTGAAGAATTCGACTTTGCCGACATCGACAACTTGGGCAACTATCGCGAAGACAACACTTACGATGACAAGCACATCGAAGCTGTCTTGTCATTGAAGTTAGTGGACGTGGAAGCTATCCGCAACGCCAAGTTCAAGGTGGCTATCGACTGCGTGAATTCGGTAGGTGGTGTAATCCTTCCTAAGCTGTTGGAACGCTTAGGCGTGGAAAAAGTAGAAAAACTTTATTGCGACCCGACTGGTGACTTCCAGCACAATCCGGAACCATTGGAAAAGAACCTTGGTGACATCATGGGCTTAATGGCTAAGGGTGGTTACGATGTAGCTTTCGTGGTTGACCCGGACGTTGATCGTTTGGCTATGATTTGCGAAGATGGTAAGATGTACGGTGAAGAATATACTTTAGTAACAATAGCCGATTATGTACTGAAGCACACTCCAGGCAACACTGTTTCTAACTTGAGCTCTACACGTGCTCTCCGCGACGTAACTCGCAAGTACGGTTGCGAATACAACGCTTCTGCTGTAGGTGAAGTGAATGTAGTGGCCAAGATTCGTGCTACTAACGCTGTAATCGGCGGTGAAGGCAATGGAGGTGTCATCTATCCGGAAAGCCACTGTGGTCGTGATGCTTTGGTAGGTATTGCTTTGTTCTTGAGCCACTTGGCACACGAAGGTAAGACCGTAAGCGAGCTCCGTGCAACTTATCCTCCTTATTTCATTGCGAAGAACCGCATCGACTTGACTCCTGAAACTGATGTGGATGCTATCCTTGCTAAGGTGAAGGAAATGTACAAGGACGAAGAAGTGAACGATGTCGACGGTGTGAAGATTGACTTCCCCGATAAGTGGGTTCACCTTCGCAAGAGTAATACCGAACCGATTATTCGTGTATATTCTGAAGCTTCAACCATGGAAGCAGCCGATGAAATCGGACAAAAGATAATGAATGTAGTTTATAGCTTGGTAAAATAATTTATTAATTAATGAGACCCAGTTCTATGTTCTCACTTTAGAGATTAATTCAATAATTTAATCTATTGATTATGAATTAGAAGATTTTTTGATATGGTTTTAATTCTTAAAAAAAACATCGTGTCTTTCTTTACATATCATATATATTATATGGCTATCAGTGTTTTGAGAAATATATGATTGTTATTTTAAGAAAAAAGCTAGAACATCAGACTGGATACCCTATTTATTAATCTTAAAGACTAATTTAAATATGAAATTGAAAAAAATCTTAGCTGTGGCATTGCTGGCAGTGTCGGCCATGGGATTCCAGATTGCAAATGCACAGTCGTTGTCACCTTCTACCAAATGGCATTGGGATAAGGGTACTATCGTGATTGACACGCCGGAACGTCCTGCCAGTCAGGAACACGTTTTGGGGTTGACGGCCGCTCCTGTCAAGACCGTACGTATCGGTTTTGTGGGGTTGGGTATGCGTGGCCCGTCGGCAGTGATCCGCTTCTGCCAAATTCCCGGGGTGGAAATCGTTGCGCTCTGTGACTATGAGGAAAAGCGTGCCGAAGCACAGCAGCGTCATCTCCGCAACGCAGGTTTGGCTCCGGCTGCCATCTATTATGGCGAAAAGGGATATGAAGAACTCTGCAAGCGTCCGGACGTGGACTTGATTTACATCGCAACAGATTGGAACCACCACTTCCCCGTAGCCAAGTGTGCAATGGAAAACGGCAAGCATGCGGCCATCGAAGTCCCTTCGGCCATGAACCTTGAACAATGCTGGAACTTGATTGACTTGTCTGAAAAGACCCGTCTCCATTGCTTCATCCTTGAAAACTGCTGCTACGATGACTATGAAATGAAGTCGTTGTTAATGGCTCAGGACGGTGTGTTCGGTGAAGTGATCCGTGCGGAAGGCGCCTACATCCACGAATTGTCTGAATTTTGGAAGTATTATTGGAAAGACCCGAATGACAATGACAAGGACAACCTTCATTGGCGTATGAAGTACAACATGGAAAACCGTGGCGACCTCTATGCCACTCACGGCCTTGGCCCTGTGGCACAATGTATGGACATTCACCGTGGCGACCGCTTCACTACCTTGATTGCCATGGATACAGAAAGCTTCGCAGGTAAGGAATGGGTTAAAAAGAACACAGGCAAGGAACCGGAGGAATTCCGTAACGGTGACCACACTACCACCTTGATGCGTACAGCCAAAGGTAAGGTAGTGGAAATCCAGCATAACGTGATGACTCCGCAACCATACAACCGTCTGTTCAAGCTCACCGGTACCAAGGGCTATGCCACCAAGTATCCGACAGAGGAATTTGCCATTGCAGGCGATGCACTTACAGATACAGACGCTCCGAAGATGGACAACATCAACGCCCACGGTTTCTTGAACGCAGAACAGAAGAAGGCATTGATGGAAAAATATCGTCACCCGATTTTGGAGAAGTATGCAGAAAAGGGACGCCACTTGGGACATGGTGGTATGGACTATGTGATGGACTCCCGCCTGGTTTACTGTCTGCAACATGGCTTGCCACTCGACATGGATGTGTATGATATGGCAGAATGGTGTGCTTTAGGCGAACTTGGCGCTATCTCAATGGACAACAACTGTGCTGCCGTTACATTCCCTGACTTTACCCGCGGATACTGGAACGAAGTGAAGGGTTATACCCACGCTTATGCCACACCGGCACAGGAAGCGGAACAGGAAGCATATGCGGACGCTTACACTGCCGCCCAAAAGGAAGCTGTTGCCAAGTTGAAACTTTGGGAACTTTACGATGCCGCCAAAAACGCGGAAAAAAAGACTAAGACCGGTGCAACCAAGAAATACGAAAAAGCAGCTGCCAGACTTGACAGTCAAATTGAAAAGATTTTAAAGGCTAAAAAGTAATCTATTGAAAATGAAAAAGATATTTCAATTGGCAATCATGGCGTGTACGGCATTGTCCGTACATGCCACCGACTATACCCGTGGGCTTTCCATCTGGTTCGACACCCCCAACACGTTAGTTAATAAAGCCGTCTGGTTCGGCAATACCCCGGATATGTGGAAAGGCGAAAACAAACCGGAATCGGCCGGTGATACAGCGACCAATCCGGATGCAGGTTGGGAATCGCAATCGCTCCCTATCGGTAATGGCAGCTTGGGCGCCAACATCATGGGTTCGGTAGAGGCGGAACGTATCACCTTCAATGAAAAGACCTTATGGCGTGGCGGTCCGAACACCTCGGCGGGAGCGACAGCTTACTGGAACGTGAACAAGCCATCAGCCCATATCCTGGATGAAATCCGTCAGGCTTTCACCGACGGTAATGAAAAAAAGGCAACGCTACTGACGCAAAAGAACTTCAACAGCGAAGTACCTTACGAATCGTGGAAAGAGAAGCCATTCCGTTTCGGAAACTTTACCACTATGGGAGAATTTTATATAGAGACAGGGCTTAGTACCATTGGCATGAGCGGCTACAAGCGTATCCTGTCTTTGGATTCAGCCTTGGCTGTCGTACAATTCAATAAAGACGGGGTGGCTTATGAACGTAATTACTTCATTTCTTACCCGAACAATGTGATGGCCATCCGCTTCAAGGCAAACAAGCCGGGCAGGCAAAACCTGGTCTTCAGCTATGAGCCGAATCCGGTTTCTACCGGAAAGATGGAAACTGACGGCAACAACGGGTTGGTCTATACCGCACGTTTGGACAACAACCAGATGAAATATGTCATCCGTATCCATGCAACAGCCAAGGGAGGTACACTTTCCAACCAAAACGGCAAGCTGAGTGTAGACGGTGCGGACGAAGTGGTATTTCTGGTAACAGCCGATACCGACTATCAAATCAACTTCAATCCGGATTTCAATGACCCGAAGGCATACGTGGGCGTGAATCCATCAGAGACTACGGCTACATGGATGAAGGATGCGGCGGCATTGGGTTACGATGCTTTGTTTGACGCACACTATAAGGATTACGCTTCCCTGTTCAACCGTGTATCCCTGTCATTGAACGGTGGCGGAAAAACAGACAACATTCCGACCCCACAACGCTTGAAGAATTACCGTAAGGGAAAGCCCGATTTCTATCTGGAAGAATTGTACTACCAATTCGGACGTTACCTGCTGATTGCAAGCTCGCGTCCGGGAAACCTGCCTGCAAACCTGCAAGGTATCTGGCACAATAACGTAGACGGACCATGGCGGGTGGACTACCACAACAACATCAACGTACAGATGAACTATTGGCCGGCAGGTTCCACCAACCTGGCAGAATGTACCTTGCCTTTGATTGACTTCATCCGGACATTGGTGAAGCCGGGTGAAAAAACCGCACAAGCTTACTTCGGCGCCAGAGGCTGGACCGCTTCCATCTCGGGCAACATCTTCGGCTTTACGACTCCACTAGAAAGTGAGGATATGTCGTGGAACTTCAATCCGATGGCCGGTCCATGGTTGGCTACCCATGTATGGGACTATTACGACTATACCCGTGACAAGCAGTTCTTGAAGGAAACCGGTTATGGCCTTATCAAGAGCAGCGCCCAATTTGCCGTGGACTATCTCTGGAAGAAGCCGGACGGAACGTATACAGCGGCTCCATCCACTTCACCGGAGCATGGTCCAATAGACCAAGGGACCACTTTCGTTCATGCCGTTATCCGCGAAATCCTTTTGAACGCCATTGATGCGTCGAAAGTATTGGGCGTAGACAAGAAGGAACGCAGGCAATGGGAAGAAGTGTTGGAAAATCTCGCTCCATATCAAATAGGCCGTTACGGTCAGTTGATGGAATGGTCGAAAGATATTGATGACCCGAAAGACGAGCACCGCCATGTAAACCACTTGTTCGGCTTGCATCCAGGACACACCCTTTCGCCTATCACTACGCCTGAACTCGCCAAGGCCTCGAAGGTGGTCTTGGAACATAGAGGTGATGGAGCTACAGGCTGGAGTATGGGATGGAAACTCAATCAATGGGCACGACTCCATGACGGAAATCATGCTTACAAACTTTACGGGAACCTTCTGAAGAACGGAACACTGGATAACCTTTGGGACACACACCCTCCTTTCCAGATAGACGGTAACTTTGGTGGTACAGCCGGTGTTACCGAAATGTTGATGCAGAGTCACATGGGATTCATCCATCTACTCCCGGCCCTTCCTGATGCTTGGAAAGACGGTGAAGTGAAGGGACTCTGTGCAAAAGGTAACTTTGAAGTGAATATCCGTTGGAAAAACGGAGAATTGGAAGAGGTGGTTATTCTCTCCAAAAATGGAGGCATTTGCGAAATTAAATATAAGCATTCAAGCATTAAGTTAAAGACAACAAAAGGCAAAACATATTGCTTGACCAATAAGAACGGCGAATTAGTATTGTTTGATTGTTAATTAATTCAAGTTTCGCAAGTTCAACTTGCAAGTTTTAATTTGTAAATATGATTCATTTCTTCCGATCTGTTGATAATAGCCTCATAGATGTCCTCATCGTTCAATCCGAAGAGTGTGCTATTGCTATGACCATTTCTTGAAGAACGCCCCAAAAACGATCAATAACGAACAGTTCCAAAGAATCTTTGGACACAGCTTCAAAGAGTTTCCCATTGTCTTATATGCTGTAAATCTCTTTGTAACAGAGAGAATGTTATACTGCAATGCAATCAGGGAAGTGGCGGCAATCTGCAAAGCAAAGTTACAGGATGCAACGGTTCTGTACATGGGAATATACTCTTCCGATGTTCTTGGTACGCCTCCCGGTTTTGGGATAGTCCGTATCATCCACAATCAGACAGGCGTTATTGTAGCCGATTTACAGATAACCGATAAAAGAGTGAAATTTACTAATCAACCTATATCATGAAAAAACAATTCTTATCACTGACCTTGTTCCTGTTCACAATGACGGCAGGAAGCAACGCCCAGAGCAGACAAGGATATACCTACAGTGTACCGTCTGCCCCTTGGGAAGAATCATTCGGCAACCACCGCGCGGTGTTGCAGGTAGACCAACCGGACGAAGTGACCGCACTGGAGTTTGAATGGCGGCGCCCGGACAAGGACGTAGACCGGAAACGCTATCTGATAATCCATGCCGAAACCGGAGACACGGTGCCCAACATCAAACGACTGGAGGTGACGGACGATCATTGCAGACTGCTCTTCGGACCCGTTACCCAAAAGGGTACGTACTACTTCTATTATTTGCCCTATCAGGTGCAGCCGGGTGGAGGATTCTATGGCAGGGGCTACTATCCGCCTGAGAAAGCACCGCAACCGGAATGGGCCGCACAAGCCGCAAACCGCAAGAAGGTGCGCACCGCCAAGATAACGAAGGTGGAGGCACGCACGCAGTTCGACAGCTTCTACCCCATGGAGGTGACCAGCACGGCGGACGAACTTAAGAAATATACCGCCGGACAGAAGGAGGCTTTCTACTTGTTCCCCGAAGACCGGAAATATCCCATCCGCATGCGTGAGGACATCCCAGCCAAGTGGCTGGACATCAAGCAGGGAGCCGGATTCACGGGTACAGCCGCCCCCAACGAGTATTATACGTTCCAAATAGGTCTGTGGGCGACCGCAACGGACGTGAAGCAGATAAGCTACCAGGCTTCCGACCTGAGATGCGGTGCGGAAGTGCTGCCGGCAGCGGCCATCACCTGCTTCAACACCGAAGGGGTGGACCCCTACGGAAAGGCTTTCTGCAAGGAGGTGAACGTGGCGCAGGGAAAAGTACAGGCTTTGTGGTTCGGAGTGGACATCCCGCAACAGGCACGGCCGGGAAAGTACACGGGCAGCATCGAGATAAAGGACGGCAGCGGCCGGATGAGCCGGGTGCCCGTAACCATCCGGATAGAAGGCAACGCTTTGGCTGACCGGGGGGACAGCGAGCCGTGGAGGCACAGCCGCCTGAGATGGCTCAACTCTACACTGGGACTGGCCGACACACCGACATTGCCCTATACGGACCTGACGCTGGAAGGCAATCGGATAAACTGTCTGGGACGGAGCGTGGAAGTGGACGAGACTTCTTTCCTGCCCGCACAAATCACCTCGTGGGGCAACGAAATGCTGGCACGCCCCATGCAGTTGATTATAGAAACCGCGGAAGGAATAAAAAGACTGTCCGCCACTCCGACGGTGGATGAAAGCACGGGCGGACACGTGGCAGGCACCTGGCAGGCAGCGGACGACGAATTGAGCGTGACGGCCCGGGGCATCATGGAGTTTGACGGATGGATGAACTATACCTATACGCTGACACCCAAGAAGGACCTCACGGTAAAGGATGTCCGGCTGGAGATGGCGATGAAGAACGAGGTGGCCTCTTATTTCCTGGGCGCGGGACTGCCCGGACAGGACATGCCGCAAACCTACGAAGGCAAATGGGACGCATCGGAGAAGACCGTGAACCACTTCGGTGTGTCGCTCACCACGGACAAACAGCAGCAATGGCTATGGCCTTTCGACAGTTTCTGGATGGGGAACGCCCATGCCGGCATACACTGCGAACTGCGCGGAACCACCTACAGCGGCCCGCTGCTGAACTCCTACCGTCCGGCTTATCCGGACAGCTGGAACAACCGGGGTAAGGGCGGCTTTCGGATAAATCAAGGAACGGACGCCACCACCGTGACCTGCTACAGCGGCGAACGCCTGCTGAAAGCCGGCAGCCCCATTGACTATGAGTTTGCCCTGCTCGTCACACCGGTGAAACCGATAGACCTGAAAGGACAGTTCACCAACCGCTATTACCACAACGGCAGCAAGCCCGTCCCCACGGACGAGGATGTGAAGGCCGGTGTGCGGATTATCAACATCCACCACGCCAATGAATACAATCCGTTCATCAACTATCCGTTCCTCACCTTGGACAAGATGAAGGACTTCACCCGGAAATGGCACGAGAAAGGATGCAAGGTGAAACTGTATTACACCTTGCGTGAGCTGACCAGCGCCGTGACCGAGATATGGGCCATCCGCAGCCTGGGTGACGAGATTCTGCGGGACGGAAACGGCGGCGGATTCCCCTGGTGCCGGGAACATCTGGTGACGGGATACACGCCACAGTGGTACCAGCACTTTGACCATACGGACGATACGGGCATCGTGGCCGACGCTGCTATCCTGACTTCCGAATCGAACTCACGCTGGTATAATTATTACGTGGAAGGACTGCGCTGGATGGTGGAGAATATGGACATCGACGGCATCTACCTAGACGATGTGTCCTACGACCGCCGCATCCTGAAACGTATGCGCCGCGCCATGGAAAGCGTGAAGCCGGGATGCATCATCGACCTCCACTCCAATACCGGATTCTCCAAAGGCCCGGCTAATCAGTATGCCGATTTCTTCCCCTATATAGATAAGGTGTGGTTCGGCGAGAGCTTCCTCTATGACAAGATGACCCCCGCCAACTGGCTGGTAGAGTCCTCGGGCATTCCGTTCGGACTGACCGGCGACATGCTCTACCGCGGCGGAAATAAGTGGCTGGGCATGCAGTATGGCATGACGGTGCGCCACCCCTGGGAAACGGAAGGCGTCATCTGCGACCCACGTATCGTATGGAAGGTGTGGGACGACTTCGGCATAGCCGATGCAGCGATACTGGGATTCTGGGAGAAACAGCCTGCCGTCACCGCATCCGATGCAGCCGTCAAGGTAACGGCCTACCGCAAGGCCGGCAAGGTGCTGCTGTCCATAGGTAACTATTCAGACGAAGTGAAGAACGTGCGACTGTCCTTCGACTGGAAGCAGCTGGGACTGGAGGCCGGCAAGGTGCAGCTGATCGCTCCGTATGTGGAAGACTTCCAGCCTGCCAACCAATGGGGAACGGACGGAGAAATAACCGTACAGCCCCACAAGGGATGGCTGATTTATGTACAGGAAAAGGAATAAGGACACGGTGACAACGACCGGGTCTGCATAGACTTCTTTATCCGTCCGGCCTCGCACCCTGTTGTGCGAAGCCGGATTTTTTTTGACTGATAGGCATTCCGCTAGCACTGCTCTTTCATTTAAGTTATAAATAGTTTCCATGAGGGCATAAAAAAGCATAAGTTTTTCTGTATATTGCAGAAAAAGAACATTTTTAAAGTGATCAAACAATATAATACTCAGCCCTATGCCATTGCAAAAAGTAACAGATTTTCTTTTAGAAATCAGTGCATTCTTTAAAAATAATGATGCGCATAAAGCAAAGTATTCCATTATGGATGTGATTAAATGGTTAAAAATGTCAGAAATGTCCCTTTTCGGGATGAGAAGCAAACGCAATAATGTGTATTCTTTGTTGCAGGTGTTCCAAACGTTACTTCTGTATCCATGTTTCATGATTCGTAATCCTTATAATTATGGAGGTTCTTCCTTAAAGCCGCCTAATGGACTGTAAGAAAGATGTATTCTATCGCTTTATGAACAATCCGGGCATTGACTAGCGAAAGCTTCTTTATCACCTTAATCTTCAGTTGTGGTCGAAAATCAGAGTACGCTCCGAGCATAAATCTGAAAACGCCTGTCTGATTGTGGATGATACGGATTATCCCAAAAACGGGAGGCGTACCGAGAACATCGGAAGAGTATATTCCCATGTACAGAACCGTTGCATCCTTGGGTTCAAGACTCTGTTTCTTGCCATCACAGACGGTAAGTCCCAACAGATTCTTGACTTTGTCATTCTTGGGGAGAAAGACAAAAACGGAAACTTTGGTATGTTCATCAAGGAACTCAAAGAACGCTTCACAAAAAAACGTAAGGAAAAGGAATCCTTGCAGGAGCGTATCAAAGAATATTCTATGAAAAAGACGGAGCTTATGATTGACATGATTAGAAGAGCCATCAAAAGAGGCGTCAAGTTCAGATATGTTCTGGCTGATAGTTGGTTCGCCAATAAGAAAATTATCCGTTTCATTCATGCCCGTCACATTAAGTGTGATATGCTCATAAACGGACTGCATTTACGTGTCATTCCTTATCTTCAATTCATTATATATGCTTCTTTAGTTTTAGTGATACCAATAATTTTCCTTCAAATTTCCCGCCCCAGTGCCGGACTTCCTTGTAGGATAGTTCGTGGGAAGTATATCTTTGTCAATATGCTATAACTTTTCTTTCAGAACTGCATTTGTTACCGTTCTTTTTACTCTTATTATAAATAATTATCATCAATAACTATATTCAAATGAAAATCAATCTATTGCCTGCACTACTATACTTTTCTTGTTGAATTAGCTAACTCGACATTATTGAGTTAGCTAATTCGGTAGGAATCACCTATTATATCTGTTATCCGCTTTTTCGAGGAACAGGGTATCTGTCCGTATCAAGGCTGCGGGCGTATGCTGCCTATTTGCCACGGATAGAGCGTGGGGATGAACTTCTGAAACGTGCTGCCGGCTTCGTCCGGTCGCTTGCCGGGAACAATGGCTTTGGTGACCGCGTTCGGACGGCCCTCCTGCGTCACGGTAATGGTGGCTAAGGTGCCGTTGGTGTATTTGCCTTCCCAAACAGTGATGGTGGCCGTACGCGGTTGGCTACTGGTGTTTTCAAGCACTTGTAGTGGCCCTAACGTGATGTCGCTCATGCCACGTGTCTTGGCTGACTTCACAATCCAGTCCACGTCCCAAGTGGCTCTTATTTTTTCCGGCCAGTTGGTTTGTCCGGTGATGGAAAATATACCGCCCTTGTAATCGAAATTGAAGTTTTCTTCGTTAATCTTTGAAAATTGACCTCCATACTGCACCACACGGATGGTCTCTAGGTAGTCGCCTCCCTTTATTTTGAGGGTGATGTGCCCGATGCGGGGTGGATATAGCTCATAGTAGGGGTCAATGCGGAAGTCCCATCCGGCGTGATACCGACCGTCTTCACGCTTCCAGGCTTCGGTAGGCGACTGCGGATTGGACGGATCGGGGTATATCCAGTCCACATCCGGTATCATTTCGAACTCGAAGCCGATGAAACCTCCCAAGCCCTGATTGATAGATTCGGAGAGACAGTCGGGATGGATGACGAAGTCAATGGCTCCTCCTCGCTGCGAAAATCTACTATTGTCGCAATAGTAGTAGTGGTTGCTGATCTTGAAGGGTGCATCGTCCGGCTGTTTGTAGCACACAAGCGTATCGTACATGATAGTTTTGAAGGAGAAGCCCGTGTAGTAGTTGTCAGACAGCTTGTCGCCCCATCGGTCGGGGATGTCGGGGAATCCGTTCTTTGTATTCTCATAGTCAAAGGTTTGCTCGAGGGTCAGCTTCAAAACGCCTACCGTCTTCTCCTTGTCGTCCGACAGAATCTTCATATCTGTATGGTAGTCCTGCGTGCCGGTGTTCTTCGGATAGGTCAGCATCTGTGGACCGTTATCGGCCGTCCGTTCGATAAAGAAGCCGTCGCTTTCAGTAAACGTTATTCCGTAGGCCAAGGCCTCGTTAGAATCCGGATCCCAGTTGTCGTGTACTTTGGATCCCTTTACGCTTAAGACGATACCGTGGTTGTAGGCAAAGTTGAATGTGCCATCCGGCAAGTCAAGGTAGGGGTTGCTCCGCTTGCCCGACCCTAAGATGTCAACCATCTGCCCGGCATCTAAGTCCAGCAAGTCGTCGTAGGTCACTTTCCTGCCGAAGTAGGCCTCCAGTTTCTTCACCTCCTCCGGAGTGAGCCAGACACGGGCAGGTCCGCTCAGCGAATAGAGGTCGTACTGCCCCATATAGGGCGTGTGGCTTTGTATCTGTTCGCCTTTGACGTAGCGGATGTAGGTATTCTTCAGTTCGGTAGTGCGCAGCTTCTTCAGGTCTATTCCGGACACTTCGCGGGCAGAGCCGTAGTAGGTCTTGACCAAACTATTGCCGTCAAACTCCATCCTTGGAATCTCCTCCTTCCGATAGTCAATGAAGAGGTCAGTCTCCGGCAGAGAGGCGAGAGAGCCATAGTTATCCATGATATAATAGGGCTGGGTGAACTTTGCTCCACTGAAGAGGAATCCGTAGTCGTTTGTTGTGGATGCGGCACGGCTTCCGTCGCTGTAGTTGCGGATTCGCATGCAGATGGGTACGTAAGAGGCTTCATACCAGTCGGCGGGTTGGTCCAGACTGGGATTAAAAGTGATATTTCCGGACTCATCTTGTACGAATCCTTTTACGTCCCATGCCATATACATGTCATAGGTAGTCTTAAGCAACTCTCTTCCATACCGGCTTTGTATCAGCAGAATCTGTTGCATGCGACCGGTATCTTCGTCCTTGATGTTGATGATTGCCTCGCGGTCAAAGTCGGGATTGCTATTCTCGGGGAAGGAAAAGCTCAGCATGGAACCGTCTGTGGTACAGGTAATCCAGTTCTGTTCGGTTTCCATTATCAGTATGGCATCCGTCTGCTTCCGGAAAGTCAGAGTTCCGGCTTGGTAGGATGTCTTGCATGCCGTTCGAGCCACAACCAAGGCGTTTGAGGGTGCCTGATAGATAGTAACTGCCTGCGTCGTTTTGCCGTCCTTTTCGGTGAATATGATTTGCGCCTCACGGCCATCGTAAGAGTCATTGGGTGCTATCGTGAAGTAGTGCGTGTAGGCGGATACAGCTTTTGTGGAAGCTTCGGTCAGCCAGTCGGAAGTGGGCATCTGCACATTGTAGGTGGTGTTACTGCGTAACTGCACTTCTATGGTTTCTCCCTTGCTACCTACCAGATACTCCCGCTGACCCAGCACGAGCATAGAGCCGCTGCCTGCCTGATAGACGCTAACCTGTTCGGTTAGTCCGCCGCCGGTCAGGGTGATGACAGCCTGCCGCGTTTCTGGATTTGTGTTCTCATCGACTTGGAAGGTCAGCGTGGTTTCCGTCAGGGCGCGGGTCTTGGTGTAGGCAGCCTTCAGCCAGTCTATGCCCGGCTCTATTTCGGCACTGACCTGTACATTGGCTTTCAGGTTAAGGGTGAACGTTCCTCCATCAGCTTCCAGTTCCACCTTATGTGAAGTCAGCAGCAGGGCATCGCGTTGTTTTTGAGTGACAGTCAAGACAGTCCGTTGTCCGGCACAAGTTAGGGTAATGGCGGCATTGCGCTCATCATAAGTGTCGTTGGTGGTGGTAGAGATAGTCAGGGCCGCTTCACCTGCCGAACCTTGGGTGGGCTGCACACTGACCCAGTCTGCCGCACGTGTCATGGCTCCAACCTCGGCCTTCCAATCTGCCGTGGCGGTGAAGGACAACGTCGTCGTTCCGCCCACTTGCTCCAAGACAGGAGCAGTGTTTTCGTCAGCAGGAATAATGATGCTTTGTTTCGGTTCATCGGGTACAATAGGAGGTACGGTTTCTTTCTCATCACCGCATCCCTGCCCCAGCAGCAAGAATGCGACAAGACCGGAACAGATAAAAAATTTTGTTCTTGAACGTTTCATATTCTTTTTTCATTTAAGTTAGTTATATCGTAAATATATGTCATCGCTGATATGTCTTTGACGCACATGGGTTCCTAACTAGTCGATAACCATACGGCATTCCTATTTTGTTATATTTTACACAAATGTTCAATATAATATAAACAATATTAATCGTTTACATATGTTTTTTCATTTTATATAATAGCAAAAGTTGAACGTAAGGGAAAATAAAATGGGAAGTTTCCTTTAGAAAAATGACCGGACAAAGAAAATGGATACCACAAGATATACATATTGTAAATCCTCCATGCTCTTCCCAGTCCCTTGGAAGTTTTTTATTTAAACGTGAAGCGTGGAACTGCATGCCACGTCTTAAACTGGAGGTCCTGAGAAAACCTTTACGACAGATATGGATATAGCAGCCCACGCTATGGCGTGAGAGCCACTATGCTATCCTTGTCGTACTTTGAAATTTCTCAGGTTTCCAGTCTACAAGATAAGCATAATGCTTCTTCTTAAATCTAAAATGTCCTGAACGGATTGTATCTCGTTCAACCGCAAAGATATAACTTTTTAATCACACACAATCATTTTAAATACAAAATTGTTAATCTTTTCAAACGAATTGTTCATCCACGGTGAGTTATCTCGTCTGAACAAGGTTCACAGGTAAGCAATAGCAACAAATGGTGTGGCTATCGTGATACTCATGTTTCCTCACATCACCCAATTTTCAAATCCTAAAGGACACTTCGAATAAACGGAAAGGAAAGCAGGTTTAAAGTGTGCCAATGGTCCACACATCTTATCTACCGGATTGACGGCTTCCGTCTTCCTGCTGAACGATTTTGTATATACCCGCAGCGTGTCAAATCTGCGCAAATAACGTTTCTGGGGGAATTCTGAAGATCACGGAGTGTATAAAGGAGTTCGACAAATCCCTGTTTCTAGATTCGGTGAACTCATTTCTTAGGTTTCAACCGGAAGGAATCTGAAAGATAATGACTTTTTCAGCGTCCTCGGTTTCCTGTCCGTTCTTGTCACATTCGTCTTCTCCATCCGTCTGATTTTGGGATTTGTACTTCTTTTCTTCCGAAATTGCGACTTTGGAGCAAATGTTTCCACCCTTCCCTGAAGGGCGCGGTTTCTGTCGGACAAAACAGTTTTTGTCTGACGGAAACACAACTTGCTCTGTTCGCTTGAACAGAGAATCCTCCTTCGTCGGATTGCTGCGCGACGTTCACGGCGTGCTGTGGTTCGGCGAAGTCAGTTCCTTTTCATTGTCTGATCCCGATTTTGCAAAATCAGACAGTGATAACCGGTTGATAAACAGTGCTTGATATGACATTTGATGACATCTGACGACATCTGATGTCAGGCAGGGGAAATGTTGGCGGAAATTTCTAAAATAGTCGTTACTCTTGGCACAGTGCATGAGGGCATGCATTGAAACATTGCCATGTAAGATGTATTGCTTGTCTGCCACAGGTGGCGTATGACATGAATGCAATATCGTCCACGTATGCGCAATGCCATACATGCTGTATGGCAGTCCTACATAACGGAATATATTGCATCCGTGCAATGCAGTGCGTGGTACATTGAATTCCATATTGCATGAATGCAATGCACCTTGTATGGCAACATCCTCCTGCAACCGGCAATACCTTGGTGCGATATGATACGCAATGTATTCATGCAAAAGGTCGGACAGTGTTTTGTGGCCATATACCAACGGGTGCGTTTCATGTAATGAAACAGAAAAAAATCCGGACAGATATAAAACAAATTATACACTCTAAATTCAAGCCTATGAAGAGAAATCCTTTATTTGTCGGCTTTGAGCAACCCAAAAGGCAGTATGGGAAAATCACATTCACGGTATTGCTCGCCAGTTATTTCCATTGTCTGAACGGATATAACGTACTTGTGATGGATTGTGATTATCTACAGCACAGCATCAGTGCCATGCGGGACAAGGAAGTGGGAAACATTGAAAGAAACGTGCATCTCCGGTGTATGTTGTGCGGATAGTTCGACCGGACGTGCTGGAAGGTGTATCCTGTTCTTGCCGACGTTCCGGGAAAGGAACTGGAAACGACACTTCCCCTAACGGGCGGGTGTGACCATTCTCTTTTTGGATCTTTCGGGAATGGTGAACTCGCCTGGGGATGTACTTGATGAAATACTCTGTACAGGTACACGGAACTTACGCTGATACGTGGAATGATTGGAATGACAGACGAAAGACGTGGAAACCGATTCGCCTCATCCCCAAAAAATGGAGTGTGACAAGAATAAAGGGGCGTTCGGCCGGGTATGGATCCGCCGGTTGCCCCTTTGTGTATATTCATTTTTATGTACAGCCTATCTTAAAATCGGATTCGAGAGCAATATCTTGTAATAGACCGTTCCGTTCACCTCCATGGGTGTCTTCGCCATCATGAACTGTACGCTTTTCCGCTCCACCTTCGCCTGTTGCATGAGTTTCTGCACAATGAATCCGGCGGAGAATCTCGCGCACCTTTTGTCCTTCCATACGATGAACCCGGCATCATCGGTGGTACGGCAGATATACCAATCTCCCGTATCATCATCATGTGCGAAACTTACCCGGCCTCCACCAAGGACCCCCAGCTCGATTGACATGGTTTTTGACAGATAGACAGTTCCCCTGCTGTCCAGATTGATGGTCCGCTTCCCCTTGTATAGAACTTCCTGCGGACGGGAATTCTCCTTATTATATACGATAAGTGCCATAGTCGTTTCTTTCTTATAATGGTGATACTATGATTCCCATTTAGGATACCGCTCCTTCGGTTACCAGCATCTGACTCCTCCATGCAAAACTCTTGTGCGAGCGCACCGCTTCCACTATAGCGCATACTTTCTGTGATATTGCCATAGCCGAGATGCCCATGCATTCCGCCAGTGCCTTGAAAGAGAAACTGGCCTCGTAGAACCGGAGCATGAACATCCTGTATTCGTCATAGGAGAATTTCTGCCGGATAAAGCGGAGTATGTCCCTTACCAGCCTCTCGCATCCGTTCAGGTCGTCCATGGAGAGAAGCTCCGCCTCCTCACCGCATCTGAGGAAAAAATCGTCTTCAGGATGGGCATACCGATTTTCTTTTTTTATCTTTACCAAAGCCGCCTTTTTGTAACATCCGACAAAATATGCGTCATAGTCCGTTATGTCCTTTCCGGGAACCAGCACCTGCCTTCTTACGAAAAGGTAGGTGTCATGGAAATTGTCCTCGTCCAGTATTCCGTACCGGCGTAACGTACCTCTCAATCTGTCATAGGATTTTGTGAACCACTCGTTGAACTGTCTTTCCTTTTCTGTGCTCTTGTCTGCCATAGCTTTATATTTTTTTGAGTTATACATCGCCTACCCGTGTAGGCATTCTTATTTCTTGTGCTTTTCCCAGTTTGTTTTTCGGCGGTCTCCGGCAAGGCTTGCCGTGAAAAAATACGCTCACGCGAAGCGTGAGGAAGATTTTTTCACGTGCAACCAGCCCGCAGGGCCGCCTTGCGGGACCGGCCTGAAAAACAACTTTCTTTGCCGCAAGAAATGAGGATGACAGATTGCGTTACATTTATTCGTAAAAGCTTTGGTTATTTCCATCTCATGGTGTATTTTCGTGAGTACTTGTTACATTTTAGAAAGCAGACGGGAAATGGAAGAATATTCAAAATATCCGGTAGATATTATCAGTGACATCGCCGAAGAAACAGGCATGGGAATGGTCTGTTTCCTAAATCTGGACACTTTGGAAACTGAAAGTGTGCCGGGAGCATCATATGGTTCTTATGAGTGTGGAGATTTTGACGAATATTATCAAGAAGTTTACAGGAAGGTGGAGCACTGGGAAAACTGCGTCCGCATTGACCCACCAAAGCCGGGAGAGTCCTTCGGAATCGTGGAGCGTTTCATCCAGGACTGCATACCGGATGATGCCGGAATAAAAAAGCGGTTGTGGAAAGCTGTATCGGGACGGAAACCGTTCAGAAACTTTAAATATGTCATTGACGGAAGCGAATACCGTCAGAAATGGTTCGACTTCAGACGGATACAACTTGAGCGGCTTGTAACGGACTACCTGAATAGTTTAGATATAGATGCGCTTGCCGAATAAAAAACATTTTTGGACTTTTTCTATTTGATTATTTGGCAAATAGGATTTTTTTTCGTACTTTTGTAAATAAGGATTTGGATATGAGAATCCAAGCAGAACGGAGAAGCTGGGTGGTTTCTAAATCATTACCTATTCAATTTGTTGCTCCTATTAAAACACTTACAATCAAATGATTATTTATTAGCGCAAGAACTGTGAAACACGCGAAGACAAAGACATCCCTGACCAGTTCAAGCCGTGGAATGGTGAATTTCTTTTTCA